>Ga0255756_1000189_pt1 | contig 74122 bp, 56 predicted proteins | sample 011ome_20_FD_179956 | JGI IMG/M metagenome (GOLD analysis project Ga0255756, IMG submission 179956) | Coastal salt marsh microbial communities from the Groves Creek Marsh, Skidaway Island, Georgia - 011509CT metaG (version 2) | ecosystem: Environmental > Aquatic > Marine > Intertidal zone > Salt... | reverse complement strand
GGGTACACACGGCGAAGATAGGATGCGCGGATTAATCCTCCTCCACGCTACGCGCGTCACTCTCTCTCGCGCGCGCGTCGACGACGACGGACGGATCGCGATGCCGCCGGACGACGACGCGGGGGCCCGCGTCGCCGGTCGCGGTGCGATGACGCGGTCGCGCACGGCGACGCGCGATCGCGGGGCGCGTGGGAATGATGATGACGACGCGCGGCGCGACGTCGAGGGTCGCGCGGATGATGATGATGACGCGGATGATGACGCCGCTTGTGGGCGCACAGCGGATGCGCGAGATGGATGTGGACGTAGGATATATAAAGGAGCGTCGTCGCCGGGTGGGAGCGCGCAGGCGAGACCGTCGAGCGTGGCGTACACGAGCGGGAATCCCGCGACGGAGGGGTTGGGGAAGCGACGGCGTCGGAACCGCCGCGGGTCGGGGTTCGTCGACGCGACGACGACGACGACGACGACGTGTACGACGTCGTCGAGTGTGATGACATCAATGACGTTTGAGAGCTCCCAAACGACGTTTTATACGACGGCGATGACGGCAAAAGATCGATTGGAGCACGAGCGACGCGCGCGCCACCGGGTGGGCGCGGGGTTGACGCGGAGCTCGTCGCGGGGCGCGTTTCAAGGGATTCATGAGTTTAATAAGCGAGCGGCGGATGCTGCGGCGGCCAAGGCGACGTGTGATGCTGCGAGGGCGAGAGCGAAGCGGGCGGCGGTGGAAGAGAATGAGGTTCGGGTGTTGTTTGAGGATGGGACGCGAGCGTCGCGCGGCGGCGCGAGGCGGGCGACGGCGCCGGGCGCGACGCCGCGGATGACGACTCCGGCGACGTCAGTGATTGAGGACGCACATAATACAGCGACTACTACTACTACGAATACTACTACTACGACTACGACGACGAGTTCGGATGAAGCCACGGTGACGGTGACGGTGAAGATGCCTCCGAGCGCCAATCCGACGACCAAGACGACGACGTTGGGCGCGCGAGACGACGCCCCGTCGTCTGACGCCGAGCTTCGTCGCGACGAGCCCGATGGACACATGGTGTATTGCTTAGGTGACATTCTAGCTGATGAATACACAATTCTCGGCGTGCTCGGTGAAGGCACGTTTGGGCGCGTGCTCGAATGCTGGGACTCTGTCGCCCGAGCTCGGTGCGCCGTCAAGGTTATCCGCAACGTGCAAAAGTACCGCGACGCGGCGATGATTGAAATCGAAGTATTGAAGACTCTGTCCGGGGGCGACCCGTTGGGAGGGGGCGAGAGTTTCAATTGTATCACCCTTCGTCGCGCGTTTGAGTATCGCGGGCACGTGTGCATGGTGTTTGACAAGTGCGGGCCGTCGTTGTATGATTTTTTACGCGCCAATCGGTACAAGCCGTTTCACCCGTCGCTCGTGCAGGCGTTTTGCAAGCAACTATTAGTGTCAGTGGAGTACCTGCATTCGTTGCGATTGGTGCACACGGACTTGAAACCCGAGAATGTGTTGTTGATGACGAACTCCTACACCGGGGATGACACGTATCGAGTGCCAACAAATCACGCGATTCGTTTGATTGACTATGGAAGCACGACGTTTGAGGATCGGCATCACAGCGCCGTGGTGAGCACGAGGCATTACCGCGCGCCCGAGATCATTCTTGGCCTAGGGTGGTCATACCCGTGTGACATGTGGAGCATCGGATGCATCATGGTTGAACTCTTGACTGGTGAAGCGCTGTTCCAAACGCACGAAGATGTTGAACATTTGGCGATGATGCAGCACGCGCTCGAGGCGCGCGTGCCGCTCGACGTCGCTCGACGACGCTCGAAAAAGACGCGCGTTGATTATTTCAACGCTGATGGGTTGTTGAATTGGCCCAACGAGACCACGGATGATGAATCATACGCCGCGCTCGGTAAGACTGGCATCGTCAGAAGTCTGATTAATCAGTATTTGACTGGCGAGCCGAGGCGTTTATTCGCAGATTTGGTGCGTCGTCTACTTGAATTCGATCCCCGCCGACGCATTACATCTCGTGATGCCGTCAATCATCCATTTTTTGCTCTTGATTTAGAGAAAATCTGTTGGAATGTTTCTGGGGTGCAAAAATCCAACGATCGGGTGCCCAAGGCGAGCGCCACCGTCCCGCGCGTCTGACGACGACGGATGACGACGTTATCCATTCGGACATATCCCCCAAAAAAACTGTACTGCTACGCGTAACACACACATCAAGCCCGCGCGCACGCGCACGTGGGTTTGCGTTACATGCACATGAAATACTAGCGCACGCATGAACACGCGAAGGTTCTACTCAGCTGCAAGAACTCTTCGCACTCGTTCAAAACGCAAAAAATTCTACCGAGACATTTCTCACGTAGATGATTTGTTTGAATTTGTTGTAAGTTACAATTTTCACATACTTTTTTCTTTCCTGTGTACGCGCTAATTTATTATTCATCATCATCGTAATCGTCCTCGTCGTCACCCACGTGACCGGCGACCGGGTCGAGCGATGCGAGGCTTCCGCCGTTGTGGAAATCCTCATCCTCGTCATCGACGTCGCCGTCGTCGTCGTCGGCGTATGATTTTCGCTGCTTCACCCTCCTCCCAGTGCGCGTCGTTTTTGGTGCGATATACGTCTCTTCGAAATCCTCATCATCCGTGTCCTCCTCATTCACATCGAACTCTTCTTCATCCTCGGATTCTTCCTTTTTCACCACCTTTTTCGCCCGCGCCTTTTTCGTCCCGCCACTCGCGCGTTTTGCAGGTGCCTTTGCCTTGAGCGATGCGCCGCCACCCAAATCCCCGAGATCGCCGAGATTTCCACCACCACCAAGATCACCCAACGCCCCGTCGTCATCCTTTTTACGTCCCTTTCGCTTGCCTTTCTTCCCATCCGATTTGGTTTCCAACTCCAATTCAAGCGTCGCGAGATCCGGCGGTGGAGGTAAATCTTCTACATCCTCCACGACATCGCTCAAGAAATCAAACGCCTCGGGAACCATAACGATCGCACCCTTTAAATGCGTCTTTTGTATTATCTTGGCGCCGTGCATGAGGGCCACGTCCATCGTAGTCGTCACCAATTGCTTCACAAACAGCTCCAAGGCTTTGGACAGCACCACGGGCGCGGTCGCGGCGACTTTCCCGACGTCCTCGTCCTGTTGCATCATGCGCTTGATGCGCGATGCGATGGGGAGCTTTTTAGGCGGCATTATCGCAGTGGCGATTGACGCGCGCGCGGTACGCTCAAGCGTGGCAATCAATGTCGCAGCGGTGATTGCTGATTGAGTGTTGATGAGCGCACTCGTCGACAGTCATCGACGCACGGTGACGCTAGATGTCATCGTTGCCGCCGGCGATGACGACAACAGTACGCATGCGCGCGCATGCGCCGTGCGCCGCGCCCCGAATCGCGCGCGCAAAGGGTGGATGTCGCTCGCGCGCTCGCTCGGGCGTACCGCCGCCGCAGAGCGCTGGGGCGGAAGATGTCGACGCCGTGGACTCGAGCGAGCACGATATCGAAATCGCCGAACGACCGGATCATTGGCGAACGATTGATGGGTTTTATGCGCGCGCCGATGGGTTACGCGACGCGCTGGTGGCGACGCACGGGGATGTACGCCGCGTCAAGGCGGAGCGGTTCTGTTGGGACTATTGGCACGTGGAGAATCAATACACGCTCTTGCGCACGCCCGCGGAGGATTATTTCGGGCGCGAGGCGTATGTGGAGTTGGAAGAGGCGCTGTTGAAGTATGCACGGGAAGAGCTCGGGTGTTCGGGGATTACGCCGGTGTGGATGTCCGCGTACGTGCACTCGATGCGTCAGGAGCTTCACGCGGACGTTCCGCACGGGCCGTGGGCGTTCGTGCTATCGCTCACGGATTGGGACAACCGGAAGTTTAGCGGTGGAGAGACGCAAATTATGCGTCCAGAGCGGTTGAATTATTGGAAGAATTTTGACGCCACGGAGGTAGTTGAACGAGGGCAAATTTTAGAAACTATTGAGCCGAAATTTAACCGATTGACGGTGTTCGATCCGAGGTTACCTCACGGCGTGACGGAAGTTTTCGGGGAGAAAGACTTGTTGAAAGGTAGAATAGTACTTCATGGATGGTTCACTGACCCACTGCCGTCGTTTAGCGGTGCACTCACGGAAGAAATGGCTTCAGAGGCGTTGGGTGAGAGTCTCGAAGCGCTTTACGCCCGTCTCACAGAGTTGCCGCGCGCGAGCGGTATGGTGTGCGCCGCGCTCACAGTGGCCCCGAGTGGGGACGTCAAAACGTTGCGATGGACGTGCGACACGCTCACGCCCGTGCCTATGCCTGAACTGCCTAGTGAGACTGATATTCGCGACGCAATCATGTTGGATATCGCCTCGGCGCTGCTCGAAACAAAATTTCCACAGACGAATGGCGAGTCTACGATCACGTTGCCATTCTGCTTTGAATAACTGCGACTCGCCCACTCATGCGTACAAGACTCGTGCGTATATTTTGTACTTTTGTATCAATATCATTTCCCGTATCAATATCATTTCCCGACGAAACAAACGAAACAGTTACACGGGTGCAACCTCATTCGCCGACGACTCAATAAACATGTGCACCTAAAATCTAACGCAATGTCGTCCATACACGAAGAAGGACACGCCGAAAGCACAGTGTCGGAGACGTTTACCTTTCGCGTGCGCGGGGCCGAAGCGCCGATTACCGTGCTCGCCACGCGTCGTTCAGAGTGGCCTGAGACCACCAGCTCAGCGCACAACGACGAGACTGGACGCGTCGCCTGGCGTGCGCTACCCGCCCTGTGTGCGTGGCTGTGCTCTGACGATGGCAGAACATTAATCAGCAGCGCGCGAGCGATCGTGGAACTCGGCGCGGGTCTCGGGACACCAGGTTTGCTGTGCGCGAGGTTGGGCGCCGAAATCGTGACGCTCACAGATGGCAACGCAGACGTCGTGGGAGACTTACGCTTGTCTATTCGCGCCAATGCCGAGCTCGCACCATTTGATAATTGCGTGGTGAATGCAGACGTATTGATGTTTGGGAAGGAGTACGTGGAAAGCGGCGCGATAGCGACGGTTTGGCCATGCGTCGTGGCGAGTGACGTTGTGTACTCTGCGTCAAGCGCCGGCGGTGTATTAGAAACTATGGAAGCCTTGCTCGCGGAAAATGGTCAATTTATTTTAGCCTATGTCAGTCGCTGGTTGCATGTCGATCGAGCGTTGTATGATGCGATTGAACAGTTGAAATTTGTCGCCGAGTCGGTTCCGGCAGTTAACTTTTTCGACGCCTGCGCGGACGCCGTCGAAGAGCGACCGTGTTTGCTGAAAATTACTCGCGCGGTTGACGACGACGGTAAACGTATACAAGGGTCGATATACGCCGTGCCATCGACGTCTGGTCGTGAATGGTTTGATGAAAAGAGTAAAACCTTCAAGCTAGCGGCCATTGACGCTTTGACGGCAAATTTTGCGCGAGACGTAGCAGTCGCGTTCGCGGAGCATGGGAGTGAGATTGATTCCATAGAAGTCAATGGAAAAGGGCCTTATAAAATTCATACATCAATCATGCGTGCGTTGCTCGAGAACTTGACCGCGCATGGTGTGAAAGTCTCGTCCATGAAATTTACAGAGTGTTGGTTAGACGTCGATGGGTGGGGCGCCATAGGGGAGTACCTAGCCGCCGCACACGCGGTGCGTTCGCTAGAAATTCGCGGTGAAGACATCGATAAAGACATGCTTCGATGCATGGTACGTAATGGCAACGCGTGGGTCGGAAAGTTGCGTCGTCTGGTGTTCAGTCGTTGCGAGCGGTTCGACGCCGTTGGCGCTCAAATTTTGCATGAAGAATGGTTTCGAGGTTTGCCGACTTCTGCTCTTCTTGAATCCTTCGATATGGAGTTTTGTCCGATAGGCGACGACGGAATTAAGGAGTTGTGTGCGTTGGATTTGAACTCGTTGAGCGAGTTGCGATTATCGAGCGTTGATGTTTCGGCGCTTGGTTTGAGTGTGTTGACGTCAAAGCTTGCACGCTTTTTACATTTGCGCGTGTTGGACCTCAGTGGTAACGATCAACTTGAATCATCAGGTGCGGCTGAACTAAGTGATAGTTTAATCAATGTCGCGCATACGCTAGAAGTTTTAGATTTGAGAGGATGCAATGTTGGTGATCAAGGATTGTTTTGGTTGTCGTCCAACGCGAGCGCTTTACGCTCGCTCAATAGCCTCAAGACTCTCAGGATTGGATCGAATGGCATCGGAGACGATTCGATGGAGCATTTTGCATCGTATTTAAAGCATCAAACGTCTCTGATTACTTTGGATCTGTCAATGAATGTCATGAGCTGGAATGGGGCGTATGATTTGACGGATGCGTTTGAAGAGGCTGACAACGAAGCGTTACGCGAGTTAGATTTACGCGGGAATCACATAGGAACGGAGGGCGTCGAAGCCATCGCAGACGTCTTAGGACATTTAAAAGGCTTGCGTGTGTTGGATTTGTCGGATGTGGACGTCGGCGAAGAAGGTGCTACCGCACTCTTGAATGCGCTCGAAACTCCTCTACGTGTCGCTTTCACGTCCAATCCCCAGCTCGATGGCAACGACGCCCTGAGCGCTAAAGTACGTTCGAACGACGTGTTGTATGCGAACATCGAGCTTCCAAGAACATCCAATCATTCAGTAGGCATTGGGAGATGATTGATAGCGATAGGAAAATAGTATTGGATTTGATAAGAGCTGTACCGGTAGAAGTTAGAGTCACATTGTCATGGACTTAAAACGTTTCTTTCGCGGCATGACCTCACATCTAAGCGCATATGAGCACACTCGATGTCGCCAGCGAGAACGACGATGGCGGAATAGAACAGCGAACATTCAATGAAGCGCGTTTCATGCAGGTGCGTGCTTCGATAGCATTGCCGACGACTTGTGCGTATCAAATGCAATGTCCCGTGCGAGTCAAAATTGAACTATATTAGGAACACCCCTTTCATCCATCGCGTGTTGTACGCACTAACGGTAACGCTGAGCGTTCGATATCGGATACAGGTGTTTGATAAACTACCAGATGACGATGACGCGTCTGTGCAAGCAAAAGTAGAGTACGAAAAGCTAAAGACAACGTTTCGAGAGGCGAGCGAGAAGGAAAAGGTGCTCACGGCGAAATGCGCGGCACTTTCAGATGAATGTCGCGCACAGGCGGCGAAAATGGCACTCGCTCTGAATCTCTCGCAAGAAGATCAAAGTACTATTGATGCGTTAAAAGTTGAGCTAGAACGCGCGTGGACTATGGTGGATGCTTCGAATGAAAGCGAATTAGAGTCCAAGCGAGTGATTGCTGAATTGAAGAATGATATCGAGCGACTGACGAATGGAGAGGATGACGAGGATGACGACGATTTCGAAGGTGACGAGGTTTGGAAATCGAATTCTGTACTATCTGGTGATCTCATGCTGCGCGCTAGTGCGCGCAAAGCGAGTACACGGGAAATTGAATCGTTGTTAAGCACGAAGGAGGCGCTCACCGCAGAACGTGACGAATTACTCGAGCAGACCATCAAACTTCGTGAAGATATCGTGAAATTAAACGAGCGAACGCGTCAGGCAGAGTCAACAAAACTTGATCTAGACGTAAAATTGCAAAATCTTCGCGACGCCGCGCACGCGGACGCGGCTGAGGCGGAACGCCAAAACCGTGCCAAAGAATGCTTGGAGCGTGAATTGCGAGAGGTGAAGGAGCGTTCAGACGCACGAGAGGAAGAGATTAAGAATTATCGCACCAAGATTGCGAAAACGGATGAAATCATTGGCAAGTTAGAAAACGACACAAAATTTCAGCAGCGTCGCACAGAAGCGGCACAAAAGGAACTGAATGTTCTGGCGAGTAAATCGGATAAGCTCCATCGCGAACTCGACGAGGCGAGGCGCGTCAACAAGTGCGCCGAAGACGCCAATGAAGCCAAAGTGCATGAGATCAAGGCGTTAAAGCTTGATATTCAAACCACTGAGCGCGAGCGAGAAAAACAAGCTAAATTATCCGCGGAATTGACCATTAAGTTGCGTGCAGCAGAGCAATCAAAGTTGAACACAGAAGAGGCGAAGAATGCGCTTAAACGCGAAGTGCAGTTGCTCGAGCAACAGCTGGATCAGCAAAAACGTGATTTAGACAATGAAACTCGGCGTAAAGATGATTTAATGCGCGAAAGAGATGTATTGTTAAAGACTACGACGCAAGCTCAAAACGCAACGAGCCGCCAGCAGGATTTACTACGTATTCATGAAGCGCAGCGACAGACGCTGGAGAATGAAATTAAAAGTTACAAAATGGAGCAATCAAAGCAGGAAATTAAGATGAAGCACCTTGATCAAGAACGCGCAGCGTTGGTATCCGAGACCATGGAATGCGCACGCAAGCAAGAAAAACTCGAAGAAGACGTACGCGAGCGCGAGGCTACCATAGTTGATTTGCAACATCAACTGCGCGACGCTGAGGCGCAGATCAAGCACGCCGAGCACTCGTACGACGTCGTCCGCACAGAGAGAAATTTTCAGTCCAAGTCGTTGATTGAAGCGCAAACACAAATAGCTGACATCAAACGCGATTTTAAGGCAGCGTCTGTGGCTTTAGAGGCTTACCGCGAGGAGATACGATCAAAGGAAGCTGTGATTGCGGGTGAGCGTTTTGAGCATCGAAAGTTGGATAAAGAGCACGATAGCCTGCGCCGGCAACACGACAAGTTATCGAGCACGTTGCGCGAAACACAAGATGCATTAAAGATCTCCAACGAAGAGTCGAAAACTGTGCGAGCAGCCGTAGCGACAATCGACGAAAATCGCGAGAATCAAAGGAAAGAAATCGACGTCATCAAGCGCGACCGCGATGTACTCAGCGGTCAACTCGTTCGACGAAATCAAGAATGCGCGTTACTCTATGAAAAGATTAAAATTCAGCAGAAAATACTTAATCAAGGTCAAGCTGAGTATCGCGACCGCGTGAAAGAGGTCAAAACTTTGAAGCTTAAGCTCGCGGCTCACGCCCGAGAGTTGACAAATTTACGAGACGCCGCGGCGAGCATCGACAAGCTTAAGACCGAGGTGCAAAACATTGGGCGCGATTTACTCTACGAGCGTACAAAAGTCAAAGCGTTGAGCGAAGAATTAGAGAATCCAATGAATGTCCATCGTTGGCGACAGCTCAAGGGTAGCGACCCGACCATGTACGAGTTGATTCAAAAAGTACAAGTCTTGCAGCGACGCCTCATTGCCAAGACGGAGGAGGTGACGGAGAAGGAAATGTTGGTGGATGAAAAGACGAAAGTTTTGGAAGATCTTCGAGTGGTGCTCGCGCGTCAGCCTGGTCCACGCGCGTTTGAAGAGTTACGCGACACGCATGTCGCCATTCGGGAGAAGAGTCGACAAATTAAAGGATTACAGAGCGAATTGAAGATGTTTATCGCGCATCGGGACGCGTACACACATGAACTTTCCATGTTACACGAAGAATTGGCCAACTTGCGTCGTCGCCGCGTGATTGCATGATTCAACAGTACAGAGTTTTATCCTTAATACAAAGCTATCGCAAGAAAATCACCACGTAGCGCGCTCGCCTCCTCGAAACGCATTGGTTGTCGCCGATATAGACGTCAACTTACTTGGCATCAACCGCGGCAACCATGGCGTTGCACACGTCGATGCCGATTTGCGCTTGCGCCTTTTCGAAATCATCCTTAGCGCCCGCAAACTTGGCGGTGAAATCCGCCAGTCCTTTCTTCACAGCTTCGGGGTCAAGTTGTTCCACTGGCACCGCTTCAATAGCGCAAATATCCGCCGTGGAATCCGCGTGCACGAATGCAAAACCGCTGCTGACAAAGTACTACGAATCGATTAAACGACAGAAACAATAAAAACACGTTCGTCAGTCTGTATTCTCACTCGCGTATACGCGCGCCATTGCAATCACACGCGCGTCAAAGACCTCCGTAGCCGCTAGGGTTGGTCTCGGCGGCTTGCGCAACGAAACGTACCTTCTTCACATCCTTATCATTCACGTGAACACTCACGACACCGGGTCGGAGTTGCGAAACCGTAGGCACGTGCCCAGGTAAGATCCCAAAATCACCCGTCGTCGCCGGGACTAACACCATATCAACCTGCACCGCGTTTCAAACCGCGTCAGTCACACATCTCACTTGAACCTTTTCACCGCGTCAACACCGCGCGCCAGCGAGCGCGACGCGACGGATGCGCGCGAAAACAATCACACATCACACGCATACACGCAAACAGATCGTTCGCGGCGCACATTCCCGCTCGCGTCGCCGCGCGCGAACGCCCGATCGATCGTCGCTGAAGCGATCCACCAAAGCGATCGCGCGCCGGGCGCAGCATAAAACGCATCACACTCACGCCATCGTACCTCCTCACCGTCATGCGGCGCCGCATGAGGCATGTAAAAATTTAATTTCAACTTTTCCGGCGTCCCACTCGTGGCTTCCGCGGCCGCGGCGGCGGGCATGAACGTCGTCGGCGTGCTCGGGGCGTCAAACTTCGGGGGCGCGTGTTGCGCAAACTTGGTCATGAATGCGTCGATGGAGTCCTTCGATGCGCTCGCGAACGCGCGCGTTTGAGGCGCCGCACTGTGTGCGGCGCGGCGGGCGATCGTGCGAAGGGCGTACATCGTCGCGGCGGGCGTCGCGCGCGTGAATATGCGGCGCGGACGAGGCGATCGGCGCCTATACCCTACAAGGCGAATGCGAGCGAATGTCGTTTTCGTGCGTGCATTCGGCGACGCGGCGACGGCGGCGACCGCACCAGCGCGCTCAAACGCGCACATAAATTCGTTGCATCGCTTGCCGCGGTCGCGAGGCGCGTGACCGCACGCGCGATGCCGGCATTTACGAGTACCATGGCTGCGGATGCGTCGGATGCTGCGACGGCTTTCTTAACTGCGCTCGATACGTCGCTCGCGCGCGCGTGGCGTGAAGAGGACCGCCAGTGGCGCCGAGAAGACCGCCAATGGCGCAAGGAAGATTTGGAGTTTCGCGGCGAGGAGCGAGATTGGTGGCATTTGGAGCACATGCATCGGGAAGAGAATCGCAAGTGGCGTCGGCAGGATGTCGAGCAACGCGTGCTGGAAAATGCGAGATGGGTCTGGGGGCGGTACACGGAGAAGAATAGGCGTGATGTAGAGGAAAAAGGTGAGCAGTTGCGCGCGACGTCGAATTTAGCGGCGTTGATTAGTGGGTTTGCGGTGGTGGCGTTGGTGGAGTTTCAATTTAGCGACCCGACGTCGACGCCCGACCAGTCAGAGATATTAATCGTGGCGTATGCTGCGACGACGGCGATAACCGTGGTGATGATGTTGAATTCGATGGTGTTATGTAGCTTTATGCTGTCGAATATTTTACGTAATGGTAAGTCGTACGTATCTGAGGATGAAGAGGCTGAATTTTTATTTGCCTGTCGAAAGTTTGCGTTGAGCTACAAACCGGGAGATACGCCCCCGATGCCGAGGCGATCGTTCGAGCGACACTGGGAGACGCGATGCGAGAGCGACTGGCGAAAAGCGTTTAGAATGTTCACCTACGGCGTGCCGATGTTTGTGGCGAACTTGACGTTGAGCGCGTGGCTGAAATTTTGGTATAGCACGGTGACGTGTTCAGTCGTCACCGGGATTTCAATTTTGGGCGTGGCTCTTTGGTATCGCACGCAATCCACGTGGGGATGGCACTTGTTGAAAAAGTCTGACCAAAATGTTGGATTTTCCAAGTCAAGATTCTTTCCACCAGAAGGATTACCGTTCGATTGGCACGCGCGTCCGCGACACGCGCAGGGCAAAACGAATCACGCGAGCTCATCCATGCGCGCGTACAATCACAATAAAAATAGCTCCACCGAGGACGTCGTGCTCTCTCCAGCCGTGAGCGTCGATTTCCACGCATCAGTTCAAGACGTGAATCCCAATAACGATGCTGAATTGTAATATTGTAATGAATTGTAATATATTCCAGACCGACGGGCTGCTGGAAAAAGAAGAGAAAATGACGTTGAGCGGGAAGTCAATCGACACTTTCGCGCCCTCGGCGCCGTACACGCCGTCCGCGCCGCACACACCGCGCGAGACGCGAGAACGGTATCACGCACACGCCCCGACGCGCCATGTACGGCGTGAATCGCGACGCGACGGCGATGGCGACGACGAATGATGCGAGTGGTGCGCGCGCAACGATGCACGCACAACGCGCGACACCTTCGCCGTCTGCGATCGACCGCGCGATCGCGCACGCGCGAACGAAAGCGGCAGCGGCAGAACACGCGTTGTCCGTCAAGATGTCGCGATCGATGCGAGATTTGACGAACCGAGTGCGCCAGGGTGAGGCGATTGGCGTATCGAGGGGGAAGAGCGCGGATGCCGACGCGACGCGCGCGACGATGCATTCGACGCGCGATCGCGCCACGACGAGCGGCACGGAAGGAAGGAAAGAATTCGACTCGCGTCGTTATGCGCATACCGACGCGTCGTCGCGGGATTGGATGGACGACGTCGTGGCTCGAGCGAAAGTGGACGCGGAGCGGGCCGAACGGTTGGGCGGAGGCTCGGCGCGAGCGCGGGCGTCATCCACCGTCGCTGCGGTTCTTCGCTCGGCGAGTACGCACGGAGGAGGCGGTGGTGATGAGTATGGTAGCGTGCGGCGGGTTGGTGCATCGCCAGGGGCGTCGTCGACGTCGAGTGATTTTGATATGGAGGACGCGGCGTCGCCGAATTCGCCGTTTGCGGCGGCGTCACCGAGGTTTAGAGCGAGCGATGTGGACGCCATTAAGGCGACGTTGAAGACGGATTACGAGAATGCGTTGAAATTAATGCGAGAACGCGCCGAGGCGGCGGAAAAAGAGGTGGAGACGCTCACAGCGCGGTGTGGGGAATTGGAAAATGGACGAAAGTCGGCTCGAAACGCGCTCGCGGAAATGGCGTCGCAAAACGCCAAGCTCGTGAGTGCATTCGCGGCAAAGAAGGATGAAGTTCGCGCGCTCAAAGCATCCATGACGTCGTCGTCGGCGTTGGACGAAGAGGTAAAGGCGCAAGGGATTGAGGCGAAAAAGGCGTTGGATGTGGTCAAGTTGGAGTTGCGAGCGGCGCGCGAGGCGGCAATGGCTCGAGACGAAGAATTTGCCAAAGCGCAGGCAGAATTGACAAAGCTTCGTGCACACGTGCAAGACAAGGCTTCAGCATCGAAAGAAAGCGAGACAAATGCGACAATGGAGTTGCGCGCCAAGCTCGAGGCTGTGAATAAAGAGCTGGAGCGCGAACGCGACGCGTTTGCGGCGCAAAAGATGCATTGGAAGAGCGAACGCGCCAAGTTGATGAAGATTGCTGCTGAAAGTGCGACGAAAACAAAGGCTGATTCACCAACGACAAAGAAAGCTTCACCTGCGAAAGTAACATCGTCTTCGTCTCCGAGACGGCTGAAGACACCGCCGAAGAAGGCGACAGCGTCTCCACGCGTTTCTGCCAAGTCGTCGCATCGTCGGTGCGAGCTCCGCGAAGAAGCAGAGAAATTAAAAGTTCTCGGAAATCAACAATTCCATGCCAAAGCCTTCGACGCGGCATTGCAGTCGTATACCGACGCTCTCGCGGTGGATTTCACCGATGAAGCATTCAGAGCGGTGCTGCATGCCAATAAAGCCGCGGCATTGCAAGCGATGGGGAAATTTTGTGACGCGGTGTTAGAATGTTGCATATCGCGCACGTTTGACGACACGTACATTCGTGCACTGCAACGCAGAGCGGATGCATATTTATCAATGGGTGATTGGCCCATGGCGATGAACGACCTCGAAGAGCTCGCGCCGTATATGGGTGAGGATTGCGCCGCAAAATTGCGCGAGGCGAGACGCAAGGTGAAGAATGGTTCAACATCGTGCGAACACTATGCCGTTCTAGGCGTGAGTTCCCGAGCGCAGCGCTCGGAAATCATCAAAGCGTACAAGAATTTGGCGTTAAAGTTCCATCCCGACAAAGCACCGAGCGACGCCGTGCGTCCAGCATCTGAAGCGCTCTTCAAACGCGTCGCCGAAGCGTACGCCGTGTTAAAAGATGACGCGCAACGCGCGTCGTATGATTCCGCCATCGCCGCCGCGCGACTTCGTCGATCGCACTCCATGTAGTGCATAGTGCCCCATCGGTATCTCACTATAGTACCGGTACGTAGAAGACATTATTATTTAATCAAACGAATTGCTGCTATATTAAAACGCGCCGCTTCTGCGCGTCGCTAAAATCACCTCTCCTCCACCGTCGCACACGACGCGCCAATCTTCCGCATCACCCGCGCCGAATCCCAATGAAACCGTTTTTGCAACAACCGCACCAATGGGTACCCAATCAACGCCACCGCATGCGCCGGCGCGCTAAACGCGTACGCCTCGTAATACACCCGTCCGTCATCCATGAGCTCCACCGCGAACCTCTCCTCCCCAGCCAACACGTGCCCTTCCATCGTCCCGTGCGCGAACGAAAACCGCTTCTTCACCCCTCTTCTCTTCGTCCCGCCTTCCGCACCGCGCAGACGCACAATCTCGAGCGGATTACGCATCCATACGCCGCCCACGCGCGCGCGCACGCACACCCCGTCGCCCACCGCGTGCCCAGTGTTCGCATCCACGCTCGCCCATCCGAGGTCAAAATGCTCCCACGTCTTCAGCGCCGCACACGCGCGCGCGTAGGTTCGTTCACCCGACCCAATCTCCGCGCGCGTGCGGTCCTCAACCCATCGTCGGCGGCTATATTTATGCGGCAAAGATGCGACATCTGCTATAATCGCACTGCTGCTGCTGCCGCCGCCGCCGCTCGCGTCGTCGTCATCCGATCGCCCCGCGAGCTCGCGCGGGTAATTAAACCCACGCTGTTGGCCGTATTTGACGCACTCGCGCGCGTCCGCGATCGTCGGTCGCGTCAGGCTTAAAAACGGCGGCATCGCTGTGTGACGTCGAGCCGCACACCACGGCACGCCACATGCGAGCTACGGCGCTGTCTTCATCGACGCGCGCGTTTTCCCTCGCCCTAAGCGCGCGTGACGGCACACGCACTCGATCGTCTCGCGCGATGACGACGCGCACGGCGGCGTCGGCGACGTCGGCGTTTTATGATTTGAGCGCGCAAACGCTCGATGGTGGAACCCTCAACTTTGGCGACTTGAGAGGGAAAGTGGTGATCGTCACCAACGTCGCGTCTCGGTGAGGAGCAACGAGAAGTAATTACCAGGTGCGTGCGTTCGTCACGGCGGAGCGTCGCGTCGCGCGCGTCGGTGACGGAGATCAATGTCGGTGACAGTTAAAAACCTCAACTGATGATGACTGACGCGTTCTCTGTGTCCTCGACGCACAGGAATTCACGGCGCTGTATGATAAATACAACGCGCAAGGACTTGAAATTTTATGCTTTCCATCGGATGAATTCGGCGGGCAGGAAATCGCGGCGAATGAGATTCAAAAGTTTGTGGATGAAAAGTTTGGGTTTCGGGGGACGATGATGGGCAAGGTGAAGACGAATGGCCCGAGCGCGTCGCCGGTGTGGAAGTTTTTGAAGGAAAATTCTGGCGATACCGCCGACGTGCGCTGGAACTTTGCATGCAAGTTCATTATCGATAAAGAAGGGAACGTGGTTGAGCGCAACGGTGATGGCGCGGCTGCGCAAGAGGCGAAGATTGTCAAATTATTGTAAGCGCACGCGACACTTTTACGCGCCTTGAAGAGGGCGGAAGGAGACGCGAAATCGCACGCACGTGGTGTGCTCATGGCGGCCTGGATACCGTTGTAGTTACCACACGCGTGGTGGTGGCGAGATACCGTGTATGACGCGCCGTTGCGAAACGAACGATTGTGTTCGGCGACGGCGTCGATGTTTGTTTTTGGTATCTTTGCGCGCCCATTCGTTTGCGTTTCGTCCCGCTCTTTGATTTTTTGGGATGCCGCCGCTCATTACGTCGGCGAATACTTTTAATTTATTACAACATTATACTTTTTGTACATTCAAAGCGCGTTACTATGCGTGTTTGCCGCCAAAGGCAAAATGTGGAATGGACGCTGATCCGAAAACGTCGCGTTCGAGCGCGTCCTTATTGGCGTAACGAATAATTGTGGTACTCGCTAATAGAAACGGTAAAGCCACGAGCCATTTTAAGGCGACGTCGAAGTATTCATGGAACGATACTGACACCGCGTCGTCGACGACGACGTACATGCCGTCGCGAACGCTGACTCGAATTTCGCCGCGCGTTTTTGTCAGAGGCACGGCGACGCGCGTGGTATATTTACCAGGTCTCGGATGCGATACTCGCGTTGTGTCCGATTTCCCATGCGCACTAGTGACTGTGATGTCCACTTCATACGGAGCCAGGGACGAGCGTTTGACTTTGACGTGGTTTAAGAATCGACGGTCGACAATTTCGTAGCGCACATCCATCGTTGAGCCGCGCACGTCCCGATACTCGCGGTCGGTAACGGTGACGCTAAACCAATTCTTCAGCGCAACATGATCAGTCGTCGTACGTAATGCTGGCTCAAACGATGAACCGATCGATTGAAACGCGTGAACGTGACCACTCATGGTCGCCACGATGATGTCGACGGTCGCCGCACCCGTTACGTCGCCGACGACTGGAGCGGCGTATACTTCACCATCCACCTCGATAACGTCTCGACATCGCACCTTACCGTCAATGATGTGCACTACGCCACCATGCGTAGCAATGACGATGTCTAGCACCGACGCGTCCTTCATCCCTGGACGAATTCGTGAAAGCACAATCGGTGCAAGGATCTTGTCGCTCGCAATGTACGCGGGCGACGCTGAGCTCGCTAAAGCGCCATCTTTTCCACGCAGTACATGTACGGCGCCGGAAAGCGTCCCAACGACGATTTCTAATGTGCCATCACCATCGATGTCACCCACGCTCGCCGCGACGGCGATTTTCGAATGGAGCTCTCGAGTCCAAAGTTGCTCGCCAGATGCCGAAAACGCCACGACTCGACCGCGCGTATCGCACGCAATTAAATCCACATCACCATCTGCATCGACGTCAACAGCGACGACTTGCGCTTCTATTGATGACATCGTTCGTGGCCATCCACGAGCGGGCGCACCATTGACGCCCGAAATCACGTGCACATTCCCGGCGGTCGTCCCGATGATGACGTCCAACGTCCCGTCTCCGTCGACATCCGCCAATGTCGGCGGCGCGTACACCTTTGTCGATTCTCTCGATCGCACCATCTGCACGCGATCCAAATCAAACGACTTTTTCACCGCTAATGTTACACCATCAAGAATAACCACGCCAGTGGCGAGGTATTGCGATGATGGAGCGTAGTAATACGACGCCACAACGACAATTTCAACGAAACCGTCGCCGTCGACGTCGCCCACCGCCGGCGCGGACAGCACGCGGGTCTCAAGCGCGTACCGCTCTGCATCATCGCGATGCTCACTATCTGATCTAACACTACCCGTAGTATCGACGTCGACGTCGTCTCGGACCAATATATCCTCTAAAGACGCTTCATTTGCCTCGGTCGGTTGCGGCTCTTCTTCTAACAACCGTCTCGCGTTTGGCGCGCGCGTCAAATGCTCCGCGTGATGCGCGTCAATCTCACCCACGCGCGCAACGAACGCATCGCGACGAATCATTCGCGGTGGAATTTGTCCAACCACGTGTTCACCGCCATCATCGCTGCCGTCGTCGTTTAAATTAAAAGCCATCGCCATGCCGTCCAGCGCCACGGCGACGCGTCTCGCGCCCACTCTGACCATCCCTCCTCGCGCCGCGCGCGCGATTCGCCGCCCAGCGAACGACCAGTCCAACACATCCCCACTCGAACCATCGTATGCGCGCACGCGACCGCTGGTGGTGATCACGGTCACGGCGCGCTCGCCATCGAAACGCGCGTCGGAGACGTCTGGCGTTGCGTACACCGCCGCGTGCGTCGCGGATGTCCATACCTTTCGCACGTTCGTCCCGCACGACGGTAAAGCGTCGAATGGGTCATTCGTATGTGCGTTGGTGTCAGCATTTGTCGATGCCTTCGCCGCCGTCGCCGCATCGGCACCAAAACCACCAGGATTAATCAACATCAGCGTCAAGACCAAGACACTCATCAATTGAATCAACCGTGGTTTACACGCACCACCCGACCGTACGCGCGCGCGCCACGCGTCGCCACGCGACGAAAGCATCGCGAGCCAACCATGCGACGCCTTGCGCGCGCGTCCGCCACGCCACGCCTCGCGCATCGCGTCCTTTTGTGACGTGGAGCACGTGTGTATTCGTCATCTTCACACGCGCGCACGTCGCCCGGCGTTCGACGAGCGCGATGAGCACCATTGCGAGCGCGCGCATCGCCGAAGAACGTAAATCGTGGCGCAAAGATCACCCCCCGGGGTTCTTCGCGCGTCCCGAAAAGGATTCCAGCGGGGAGATCAATTTGTTCAAATGGAAGTGCGTGATTCCTGGCGCGAAAGATACCCCGTGGCAAGGCGCGTTCATCCCTCTCACGATGGAATTTCCAAAGGAATATCCGGCGAAACCGATGAAGTGTAAGTTTCCCGCCGGGTTTTATCATCCAAACATTTATCCGAGCGGGACGGTGTGTTTGAGCATATTGAATGAAGATGAAGGTTGGCGACCGAGCGTGACGGTGAAACAAGTGGCGCTCGGAATACAGGAGTTGTTGGCGAATCCGAATGAGAAATCACCCGCACAGAGTGAGGCATACTTGGCGTATACCACGAATCGGGCGGCGTATGAGAAACGGGTGAAGGAGGAGGTGGCAAAGTATCCTCCGCCGGAGTAGAGACGAGCGTGTCGCGTCCCGATGCGGAGTAGTTTTAGCCGTCACGAGGAGATGCGAGCGCGCACGATCACTGTTGAGATGATTTGATGATCACGAGAGCCACATAGATATAGGTGTATACGTACGAGTTTTGTTTGCAATATAAACAAAACGTTTTAATTGTTTGTTTTAGACGCGCGCCTCGTCATCGATGAACGCTGTAATGCGGTGGTGGTAAAATAGTATTGAACAAACAATCAATCGATGAAAAATTTATTGCTCGCCGGCAGCTTCCTTCGCAGCGCGCGCTTCGGCTTGCGCTTGACGAAGTTGGATGGCCAAAAGACTGCCGCCAGTCTCAAAGGAGCCCGGGACGGCGGGGTAGGCGCCGACGCGCGGCAATTCGCCCCCGCCACGAATGAACGCGTAGCTCACGTAAGGCGGGTCAAGCACGGCTGGCGCGATGGACAACGCACCACCAGTGATGCAGTTATCCGTGGCTTGCTTCAAGTTCTTGATGATGGTCACTGCCGGGCCTGGTGCGCGTTTGCCCAAAATGCGTTGCGTTTCGTACACGTCGAGCAATCGAGAGCACGTACCGTCTTGGCGCACAATGTCGATACCCTTTTGCGGGTCTTCGTACAAGTACGGCGCCAACGCGGCGAGCTCGTTCGGACCGAGACCCATGCGGCGGAACCACGCGAGGAAGTCTTCGGCGTTACCGCCGTCGAGCGGAATCAAACCTTCGGGATCCGCGGCGGCGGCGTCCAATCGACCGACGCGCACCTTGGCCCCCAAGAACGGATTGGTACCGATGAACAAGAATTCGTAATCCTTGTCAGAGCCGACTTCTTCGATGTAATCCTTCTTGAATTGAATGCGCGCCGCAAAGTGCGGCACGAGGGCGATCAAATCCGCATAAGACACTGGTTGATCCGTCTTGGCGTCGACAGCCTTTTTAATCTTTTCAATCGACGCAAACGCCTTCTTCAACCCCTTGTTCTCAGGGCGGTCGAGTTCGAAACGCACCGAGCCGTTCAAGCCATTCTTCTTACCAACCACGGAGAACGTCCCGAAATCCGCCAACGCCAAACGGAAGTACTCACCAAAAGTCAAGTCGATGTTGTCTTCGATGATGGGCGCGATGAACTGCGCGAATTCAATCTGCGCCTTTGACTTACTCGCCCCGCTCGTCGCCCGGCACCCATCCTCGCGGCTGTACGGCTCAATAATCAATTCAGGGAGCATGATTTCACGCTTCGGCGGCGGAGGCTTCTCGACTAACAAATTAGCCAAGTAATCGCCCACATCCGCGCGCGCGACGCCCGCGCCGCCGCTCGCGAGCGCCACCGCCGCGCTCAATCGCGCCATCGCCGCGCGACGCCCCACCGCTTCCGCGCCGCGTTCATCACCATTCGCCTGCGCGCATCGCACCACCGCATACGCGCGCGCGTGCGCGCCACCGCGAACATTCATCGTCAACCGCTTCGTCGATCGCGCACTCGTCAACGTCATCGGACGCATCGTCGCGTTCATCCCCGCGTGCGACATGATTTTACGCGTGTATTCTCAGCGAATCGATCGAAGATAATTTATTCGTCGTTTCCGTTGCGTTAGGCGATCGCGCGCGCGTCGTCGAGGCGTCGTACAGTGTCGTTTTGCGGATTAGCACATGGATAACGACACGCTGGGAGATATTTTGTTGGTTTCGGGCGACGGCGTTCAATGTACATGCAATGTCATCAATCAATGTCTTTGTTTTATGTGTACTACAGGGTATGCTACTAATTTGTATTGTTTGTGTTCGTGAGCGCGCGCTCGTGCGTCGTCCTCCGCCGCCGTCGTCGTCCTCCGCAGACGCGGTTGACGTCGTCCACAGACTGTGTCGAGGCTCTGGACGCCGCCACTTTATTCCTCCTCCTCTTCGAATTGCTGGCGAGCCTCAGTGACTTGCGCGTAGACAGCTTCGGTGATGATTGGAATTTCCGGATATAACCCTTGCAAGGCGTTGAAAATGGAATAAAACAATGCGAAAAAGGAATTCGCAAACACCGCGAGCTCCATCCATTCGCCCATCCAGCTGACCATGACGAAGATGGGCATGTATTGCATGATTAATCCACCGAGCATGCAGCAAATATCGAGTAAAATGGCTTGCATGGTGCAATAACGCACGAAATGCGGGAGCTTCTCGTTGCGCACAACCATCAAGAACAGCGCAAAGAACGTCAAGAATGGAATAAATTGATTCCCGTAGAAGATTTGCATCGCCGGGGCAAAGATGAACATGGCGTGCTTGGACAACGGGATCATCGAATACGCGCTGTGCGTGAACGCAATCGTACCCATGATAGGGATAATGAATGGCAGAATGGCTACGAGGCGCAAATACGGCGCCGGTCGAGCCTTGCCTTCGTTTGACTCGTCCCGACCAAACCACAACTCTAAAAACGATTTACCTTTCACTTGGCCGCGCGGACGCGTCGGCATGGTGAACGTATCCGGAATAGCATCGCTCGATGCTCGAACCTACGCGGGAGCACGAACGAAAGCGCGAGAGAACGATGCGGTTAGTGCCAATATCCAGCGTCAGCGCGCTTGTCCTGGTCCACGTCGAACGCCGCGCGCGCGCACCCAAACCCTGCGGCCTGCGCGCGTGCGCCCTTCGCACCACTCTCCTCGTCGCACGCGCGCGCACGCGCGCACGCATCGCGCGAAAACACGCGCATCGAAATCACGACGTACCACTACGCCCGCTCGCGCGCCCTCACACGCGTCGCGCGCGCGCACACCGCGCATCCCATGCGCGCATTCCACCGACCGCATCGCGCGCGTAGGGCTGCGCCCGCTCGACGCATCTCGCGCCGTCACGCTCCCCGCGCGCGCCGTGCGCGCCTGCGCCGGGCACAATTGAATGACGGACATTGTCGCGCGCTTTACGCCGTCGACGTCGCGTCGCGATGTGCCGCGCGCGCGCGCGCAGCGACGCCAACGAGCGACGCGCACGGATGCGGTGGGTTTTAGTGCTGAGGGACTCGTCATTGGTCATTCTTGAGTTAATTTTAACTCAAGAATGACCAATTATGAGTCCCCCCCCTGAGCTCGACCGGTGGCGCAGCCGCGCGCGCGCGGCACATCTCGCCGCGCGCGACGGCGTCGCGGTCGCGGCGCGCCGGGGCGGGCGCGCCGAACCGTGGGAGACATCACGCATGGGTGCGTGCGCGAGCGCGGTGGCGGTCGTCGATGACGACGGCGATGCGTTTTACGACGCGAGAATGGATGCGTTTGCGATTGAATGGTCAACCGTCAGCGCGGATGAGCTCACGCGCGTTCGCGCGTCGTGGTACGCGTTAGACGCGCAAGTCGTGCGCGAGGTGGATGTGTGTGATGATGCTGATCGACTTGCGCGCGTGGGTGAGGTGGAGATGGCGTTGTGGATGGCGGCGAGGGGACGCGGGGCGCTGGAGCTGGAGGCGTCGTCGACGACGACGACGGAGCGTCGGGATTTATTTGATCGTGCGATGGCGTTTGAGCGAGATGAGATCGATGGTGTCGATGGATGGACGCGTGTTGATCGTGGGCGTGGACGCACGGCGTTGGCGGCGGAGACGATGACGCGTCAGGGCGTGGGGTCGGCGTCTATGGCGGCGTTGGCGTCTTCGTCGTCGGCGGGACAGACGAGCGAAGAGACGGATGATGCGAGTGCGCGGGCGTTAGCGTCGCTGCGACACGCGCCGAGTTTCGATGAAGACCCAGATGTGGATGAACGTCTGGTGGTGCATTACGGCAGGCACAAAGGTGGCATGGTGCATTCGTTTAAATTGAGCGCGACGTTTGACGCGCCTCCGCTGCGGCTCATAGCCGTCGCTCGAGAATGGGACTTAATCACTCAATGGAACGTCTTTGCGCTCGATTCGACCATCATGCTCGTACGTGGGCTGACAAATTTAGTCACGTACACCGCCTTGTGGCTTCCATGGCCGCTCTCATGCCGCGATACCGCATTGGTGGTCAACGCGGTGTTTGTCGGACAACCGCCACCCGCCGCCGTGGTCAACGCCCGCGTCGATCCCAAGACGTGCGCCGCGTTCACCTCTCGCGTGTCGCAATCGAGCGCCATCGTGCTTGCACGTGCTGTAGACCCCGACGACGACATTGGCATTGGTTACCCCAAAAACGCCGCCAAGCGCAAGCGCGTTCGCGTCGTCGGCAATTCCGGCGCTCGCATTCGCGCGCTCCCGCCCGAACCCGGCTCCGCGCGTCTCCGCACACGCGGTGACATGGTTCTTCACGTCGACGCGCAGATGCCATTCGTGCCATCATCATTGATTAAATTCATCCTCAAAACCATGGCGCCGTGGGTGCATCGCATGATTGACTCCATGCTCAAGAGCTCAAAGTATTTCGAGGCGCCGGATTCCATGTTTCAACCGCGCGTAGACGCCAATCCAGAGTTATACGACGTCGTCCGCGCGCGGTTCGCCCACGAAGGCGATGTCGAGTAACATATTTCACGCCATTGATTAGCATTCATATTTGTAAAAGCAGCGACACTATAGCATGGTGTACATGCACTTTTCTCCGTCGTAGCCGCGCAAAGCGCTCGTCGCGTCAGTCAACGCATCTTCATTCTTTCGCGCACAGCGTCGCGTTCGCGCGCGCCACGCCGTCCGCTGTGCGCGCATAACAAACACGCGCGCGAGCGCCATGCATGCTGGCGATGCCGCCGCCGCCGACGACGGTGCGCGCTGCCCGTACGCTATTCTCGGCGTGGAGCCACACGAAGCTACGCAGCAGTCCATTCGTCGCGCCTATCGCGCACTTTCCATGCGTTACCATCCCGATAAGAACCCAGCACGCGACCGCGAGGCGTGTGAGGAAGCGTTTAAACGCATCGCGTGGGCGTATGAGATGATTGGTGATGAAGAACGGCGACGGCAGTGGGATTATGGAACGATGAGCGCGCGAGCTCCGAGCGCGGCGTCGACGGCGCACGCGCACGCGGGATTTAGGGATCCGTTTGAGATGTTTGCGAGCGTATTTGGGGATGATTTCGCACATTTCGCGTCGGGAGGCGCGCGAGGAACGTCCATGTTTGGCGGGGCGTTCGATGCGTCGGATCCATTCTTTAGCGCAAGCCGCGCGGCGGAGCCGTCTTCGTTTGCGTTTGGCGGCGGTTTCGGCGGTTCCATGTTTGGTAACAGTATGTTTCAATCGAGCGCGTTCGCGCCACCGACGTCGACGGCGTCGATGTTTGGTGGTGGGAGCTTTACGTCGACGTCGACATCCACGCATGTGAGTGCGGATGGGACGACGGTGACGCGAAGCGTGACGAGACGTACGCTTCCGGATGGATCGATCGAAGAGACGGAAAACGTGAGCACGACGCCTGGAGGGTACGGGTACGATGCGATCGGGGCCGCACCGCGTGGGGGATTCTATTACTAATAGAGTCTTGAAACGCATTATTACTTGCAAAGGGTGCATCGAAAAGAATGACTCACACGAATTGAACAACATGTATACGAAGCGCGATTGTAGCACCAGAAACGAATTGAAATTGAAATTGAATTACAACACCACCTACCGGTACGAATTACAAGAGCTATGACAGTATGACGGTCAGACGTCTTCATAGTAACACACGACCTCCTTGGCGAGTCGCCGAATGTTGGTCAACTCGCGTGATTTCAATGTCAGCGCGCGTTTCAATTGATCCGCCTCGTCTTCGGCGGAAACGCGGAGGGCGGTCATCTGCGTCTTCCATTCTGATTTTTGCGCCTCAAACGCATCCATGAGCTCTTGTATACCACGTTCCAGCGTTGATATTTTCTCGTTTGCGTTTTTCATCTCCCTCGCGCGTTCGGCGCCGCGTTCGGCGTATTCTCGTTCTAATCCTTCCGACATTTCGGCGCGTTGCGCTAACCGTCGACATTCCGCGCTCGTCTTCACATACTGCCTCTGCAGTACATCCGTCTCCGCCACGTGCAGGCGAAGTTCATCCGCCATTTTACGATTCTGTGCTAATATTCTCTTTACTGATTGATCCATCTTACGATCCATCGTGGCTTCGGCGTGTTTTCTTGCGCGTTCGACGCGTTCGTCGCATTCTCGCTTGAGCGCTCCGACGCGCGCGAGCAATTCTCGCTCCATCTCCTCCCTCTGTGTCGAGATGACACCATTCAAACGCTTCACCTCGCATTGTAACGCGCTCACTTCCTCATCGTGTGCAGCTTTGCTTTCGGAAAACGAACGTGCGGCATTCAGTCGTTCGGTCAACGCGTCCCGCTCTCGCGTCCACGCCGCCTCTCGCGCCTCTCGCTCACGCTCGTGCTCCATCTTCTGCGTCTCCAGCGCGTGCGCGCGCGCCTTGGCCTCATTCGCCGTGCGTCGTCTCAGTTCGCTCACGTCGAGCTCCAACCTCGCGATGGCGATCGTCTTCTTTTCTAATTCGCGCGACATGAACCGGTCGAGCGCCACTGGGTCCTCGCGCACCATGGTCGTCGTCGCCGTCGATGCGCGCGCGCGCGTCTCCGCGGCGTCGCACGCGCGCGATGGCGATTCAATCTCCATCGTCGGCGCGGGCGGCGTGCGTCGTCGTCGTCGTTGTCGGCGGCGGCGGCGACGACGAGTGGGGCGCCAACTTATAAAAGTCGTTTCGTGTCCTCGCGTTGACCGAGCTCCGAGCGACCAGTTCGGGACGCGAATGCGTGGAATGATGAGGACGTCGCGATGAGGCATGTGGTGACACACTGATTGGATACGCGTTTCATTACATGACGTTTGCGGTCGCGCGTGGAGAGGCATTGACGGCGACGAACCGGCGGCGTCAGTTACGAGATGCGCGCGCGCTTGGCGCTTCGTGATGACTCGCGTACCTTCCGTGCGCATTCTTTGCAGGTGAATTTGTCGTCAATGAAATCACTGAATTCCATATAAGCGCAATTCCCACAGTAAGAGTGTTTACACCATTCACATGTAACCGCATACTTTGCTTCTGGGCAAAATTCGAAATGATATTGTCTGCAGTGCCCGCATGCCCAAGTACATGGCGCCGACCTGCTACACCATTCACAGAGGTTTTTGTAACATTCCCGACATGATGGCTGCGTGCTGCCCGGCAATTGTGGCACTCTTGCACTTGTGAGTGCATGCGACATGCACATGTTACAACAAAGATTGTTGCAACATATGCACTTCGTCATTATGCTCGGAGCGCACGCCGGACACGCGCCACGAATACTTTGACCAAAAACGGTGTGCCTGTAGCCCGTGTGTTCTGCATTTGCGCAAAATACAGCGCAACCAATGCAGCACTTACCTGCACAGTCCGCATTCTTTTTCTCACACTCGCATCGATACCGCCGCGGCATGTCTTCTTGCTTACCGCTTTGTATGTAACGGTCCAACGCGCTTCGGTTCTCATCCGAGTCAACGCGCGCGTCGTCCAATAACCAGCGTCTTATGCTCGGACTCGTGTTCAACAACAGCATGTGCAAGTAGTTGCGCTTAAACACAACCCACTCGCCCTTCCGCCTCTCGAATTCGCCAACATGCGCCTCGTATGTCTCCTTGTATCCCGGAATCAAACGACGAAAAGTTCTACTCACTTGAGGAAGCACGAGGTTGGCCATAAAGTGTGGAATGGCGTTTGGAACACCGCACGCACACGCCTGCGCGGGCTCATTGATGCGCGGAAGGATGTACGTGATAAAAACATCGCGGTAATTCTCAATAAACGGCGTGAGTATGTCGCCGTCGGACATGGTGGTCGAGGTGTGAGGATGAGGAGGGTCTCGTCGCGCGCTTGATGGTGTAAGCGTTGATTTGCATGGCATCTATGACGTGACGTATCATTGGGTGGATGTTTCATTACAACATATCTGTGCTCGGGCATGGTGAAGAATTCAAGACGACGAACCGGCGGCATCTCGTTCGCGTACTTGCCAGGGTTGTTTCGATTTGGTGCAGAGTCTGCACATTGAGCGCGAATAAGGGAACTCGTGTTCCGCGCATGCATGACACCATACAGCGCCACAAGTATGACACTCCCTCGTGCACGTTTCAGGTGAAGCCTCACATTTTGGACAAGTTGCACAGTTATAATTTTGACAAGCTATCGTGCACGTTTCAGGTGAAGCCTCACATTTTGGACAAGTTGCGCGCCAACAAGTAGCACACTCCGTGAACGAACGAGTATCAGGTGAAGCGTCACATTTTTGACAAGTTGCACGGCCACAAAAATCACAAATTGTTACCTCCGTCCAACAAAAATTTTCGTACGTTTCGTACGGCATGCTATGGCGGCAGTCTGCACAGCATGGTACGAAACAGTGACAGCAAAATAACATGTCGTCCGAGTCCTCGTCCACATATTCACGTAACCATTCTCGGATTCTGATGCTCGGGCTTGAGCTCAGCAGCGACATGACACGCGCATACCGCTCGGACCTATCTGCTGCAGAAGCCCACTTTTTGACTACATCTGCATGCGCTTCGCAAGTCTCCCTGAATCCCGGAATCAACCGACGAAACGTCCTCGACACCTGCCCGAGTACAAAATGTGCCACCAGCGACGGTGGAGTCGCGTCTTCGCCACCGCACGGACACATCATCACGGGCGCGTTCACGCGCGGAAGCACGTGCGTCATGAACACATCGTAATACTGCTCAATAAACGGCGTCAAGACGTCGTCATCGCCCATGGCGTCGCGTCCACGCACCAGCCGCGGTGTGACGCACCGCCACATTTTCGTCACACACACGCACACGACATAAAACCCACACACTCGGCGCCTGTTTTCCATACACAACCAATTTGAAACATATCAACCATACACACCACACTCAAAATCCACACGCACATACTACTAAACCCATCAATATACGTATACCCTATTCAAACCTCCTGACAGCTGTCACCGCGCGGGCGACCGCTGTCGTCCGCATTGCATCGCCCGCGCGCCATGCCCGCCGCTCGACGCCCATCGCGGCGTCCGAAACCGTCGACGCCGCGCACGCCAGAGGTTGCAAAAATATCCAAACCATCCGCGTCGTCCGGCACGGCGCGACGCGACGCGAAGCGCGCGAAAGGGACGAAAATCGTCACGGCGTGTGCGGGGCGCGCATCATCGGCATCGGCGCCGCTCGCGGGGCGACCGCTGGGGGAGTACGATGGGTGCGTTGTGAGATGCGTGTGCGAGACGTGTGCGCGCGATATGCGTGGTGAAATATGTGCATGGAAATGCGTACTGACGCTGTGTGCGAATGATAGGAAAATTGGCGGCCCGACGCGACGAAGCGCCAAGGGTGGATGGACTCCGGAAGAGGTGCGTTTTTGAATTTGAATTTACGCACATCGATGATGATGATTGGTGTGCGCGACGACGACGCGGGTGATGCGACGCGAATTGGCGTCGATGCGTTCGATGAGGATATTGACGATGTTTTCGTGCGCAGGATGAGCTCCTTCGCCGCGCGGTTGCGTTTTATAACGGCAAGAATTGGAAGAAAATTGGTGCGTGATTCGACGACGATGGGTTTGAAAAATTTAAACTCTACGCGGGACGCGCGCGGGGTTGATTGCGCGCGCGCGTGTGTGTTTATGCGCTGCGTGTTCTCGCGTGTGGTTTCGCTGATGTGTGTATGCGTGATATTTATCTCTCGAACTATTCGTATGCGACGCATGCGATGCGCGCGCGCCGTCAAGCACAAGTCTTCGCGTCGAGTGGGGACGCGTTTGAATGCGCCTCGGCGCTGGCGCGCGCGCGCGCTTTGGATTTGTCGAATACTCACCGTGTTGTATCGTTTTTTCGTCATTCTTGCTCGCAGCTGTGTTCTTCAGTGATCGACGCACGGATGTGCAGTGCTTACATCGCTGGCAAAAGGTGTTGAACCCAGACTTGGTCAAAGGTCCGTGGACCGCCGAGGAGGATGCGAAAATCATCCACCTCGTCACCCACCTCGGACCGAAGCGTTGGTCGAAAATCGCGCAAGAACTTCCAGGACGCATCGGGAAGCAGTGTCGCGAGCGTTGGTATAATCATCTCGATCCAGAAATTAAGCGCGAAGAATGGAGCCCAGAGGAAGATCGCCAGTTGATTCTCGCGCACGCGCAGTATGGAAATCGTTGGGCAGAGATTGCCAAGAGTTTCAAGGGGCGCACAGATAACGCGATTAAAAACCACTGGAACTCGACGTTGAAGCGCAAGGTTGAGCAAGCATTGAGTCAAGGTTTACCTGCATCGGCGGCGGCAGATGCAACGGGTGATAGCAAGGCGAGAAGTGTAAAGTTGCCGCCGAAGAAGGCCACGACGACGCGCAAGGCGTTGCCAGTGCCCTCATTTACGAATATGTTTTTTGCGCCTGATGATGTCGTGCCCGCGCACGTCGGCGGTGGTCAAGAGAATGCTGGTAATCGTAGCGGTAACAAGCGTCGCAAGTCTATGGTGCGCGGTGGGAACCAACCAAAAGTATCCAAATCGTCTATTGAGTTGATGAGCGTGCTGTATGAGGAGCCGTCTGATGGCGACAACTCAAACCCGGCGCCAATGTCAAATATTTTTTCGTCGCCGTACGCGCACGTTCCAGCGGGCGCCACGGTGCCTGTCGATAGTCCGTTCAGAATGTCTGAGTTGTTTTCAGAATTTGGTGGCACCACGAGCAATACTCCGATTGCGTCGACGTCGCCAATGCTAAACTTTGCGCAGACGATTACGCCGCCTGGAGCGTATCACGGCATCGGCGAGCCATCCCCGCGAAAGTCAGTGCTGCCATCTGGCGTAGCGTTTGCCGCGGCTGAGGGCTATGCAACTACGAGCAAGACGACGATCCCTACGTTTCCGACTGGTTCGGGCGTGACTGCGCCGAGAATGCCCGGTATTGACTCGATTGAGGATCTCCAAGCGTTTGTGTCGCCAGATAAGCCAAGAAAATCACGCGGTAACCGTCTGTCGCATATTTTCCGTCGAGGGGGACAAAAAGTTACTAAAACCGAAGACGATTCCACTGGAATCGCGCAGAACATAGATGCGTTGGATTTGATGCGTACTATGAATCGCACGAATGCGAATATGTACGAGCAGGCTGAGGAATTATTGCGTGGGGTATCCGCGGCGGATTTCCCCATCATGGCGGGCCTTAGGGAGAATGGCGCCACACCGACGACGCCGACGAAGCCAAAGTACAACAACGATGAAACCGGGGCGACGTGTGCCGCGCCGTTTTCGCCGTCCATGTACTTTCGTTAGCCGCGTTTAGCATAGTAATTGTACCCTGTACCCACTCATCTTTGTTGTAATAACGAAAAATTTTCATATTTTCTCAGATTTTTACTGACACGTACGCTACTCTTCATCGACGAGATGTGCATCGAAGCGCTCGCACAACCCTCTTTTCCGCCGCCGCGCGTCTGAGCCTTGTGTAACGTCCACAAAACGACCCCCACGAATGATGACGCTTGACGGCGTCCTGGGCGCGTCTTCTAAATCCGTCACGCAACCAGCGAAACACACAATGTTTTCATCGCTCGCCAGACGGAACATCAAATCACTAGGAGGAGGGGCGCTCGGATCACCGTTGAACTCGACATCGTTCAAGGTGAATCCATACGCGCACTCGAGACGTCGAATGAACGCTGGTATACAGCTATGCCCAATGCGAGCTATTCTATGATCATTGCTACGCGCCGGATGCTTTTGACACCGCTCCAAATCTTTACCCACAGAGTTCTCCATGGCGCGACTGGCGTGAACGTTCGTGTGCACAGTCCATGCATTTTTGGTGACGTAGAATTCAAACCCTGCCGCCGAAAGCTCGTGCGCATAGCTGATTTTATTGAAGCCGTACGTCACGAAAGATTCGTCGAATTGTAATGCCGCGTCGGCTCGAAGAATCAAATACGGCTCGTAGTAGTACGGATGCTTGTGCGTCGCCACGCGATACGGTGTATTGCTCTCGTTTGCAAACCATCTCGTGTAGTTGGATGGCCGATGGGCGATGGGAAAGTAATTGAGCTGAAATCCATCGGCGAGACGACGTTCGTGCACCAAGCGTTTCAGCCGTTCCTTCGTCGAATACGGCAACGTCAAATTTAACGAGCGTCGCGCGGGTATGGACGTCTTGTGCGCATCACGTTCGACGAAACTTTCATACAGCGCCATACTATGTGATGACGACGATACCGATCCGTGTTCTGTGACGTGTCGGTCGATGATGGCGTCGATATCCGCGTCCGACCGCATGGAGGATTTTCGAGCGTTGATAATCGCGTCCCGCTTAGTGTTGAGTCGTTGCGCAAACAGGTTGTGAAGCTGGAACGCCGGCACGACAAGCGCGCGACGAGGATGGTCAAGCTGCAAGATGTCTGCGATATCTCGTAAGAGATCGTCCGATGGTGCTTCCGGAAAGATTTCAAAATCAATGTCGTGCATGAGCACAAAATTCGCCCCCAAGCGCTCAACGCACGCCTCTCGAGCAACATTCCTGAGCATATTCACCGGAAACCTTGGCTCACCCGGACGATTAAACTCCTCGAGCGCCTCGATAACAGTGATCACCACGCGTGCGCGATTACCCTCGACATCTCGCGCGATTTGCGCGAGCTCAAGCGCTCGTCTAGGCTCCGCGGCGATGTCTACCACCACCGCTATTGAAATCGCCCCACGCCACGTCGACGCGAGCCTCGGTAACGTCTTGGTCAAACGCTCGAACGATGCGGGAGAAAACAAGCACACATCCTCGGCGCGCACACTCGCGTTCGTCGTCCCGTCGTGCGCTCGAGCGCCGCTCGCGCGCTCCGCGCGCTCGGATGTCCCACACCACAGCAGCGCGAGCGCGACCAACGCGCCGACGCACGCCGACGCCGCGCACGCCAACGTCGACGGACACGCGCGACAGCAGCGCGCGCCGACTCGCGCGCGTCGCGCTCGCGCGTGCTCTTTCGCCCCCATCGCGCGCGCGGCGTGAGATGACGCGCGCGGCGTCTCTCGAACGCCTTGAGGTCTCTCGTCTCGAGCGATACGAACAGACGTTCAAGAGATGGGCATACAAAACTTTCAATGCGAGTAAAATGTTCACATTTCGAAAGAATGCAACGCACATAAGTCCATGCATATAGGTACATTACGTATTGTAGACCCCAGAATACTATATGACTCAAAATATTCAACATACATAGCGCATTGATGTATATAGTATGGGAGTACGTGCGCGCACGACGCGTCGCCCCGCCGCTCGCGCGGCACTGCTCGCGTCGACAACCATCGCGCGACGTCGTCGAATCGCGTCGCCTTTCGCGCGCACGCCTCGCGCGCGGGATTTCCCACGACCCCATCGCCCGCTCGCACGCACGCACGCGCGAGCGAGCGCACAGGGACCGCGTAAAGCGCGCAGGACGTTGAACACGAATTACGCGTGACGCGATCTATAGCTTTTTAAAACGCGCGCGTTGCACGGACGCGGTGCGCGAGTGACGCGCGCGTCGATCGGTGGAGGCGTTAGAACGAACGAGCAGCGTGTGTATTCGACGCACGGGATGGCGACGAGCGGTGACGCGGACGCTATGGATGCGTCGAGGCGCGGCTCGGATTCAGAGGATGCGTTTGAAGACGCTCGAGCGAGTGATGGACACGGCGTCGCTGGGGGCGCCAATCCTGCGCGTTCTGATGAAGAAGAATGTGATATGGATTGTCTAGTGCGCGATGCGAACGGGACAGACGTGCGTGAGCGCGTCGGGGAGGAGAGTCCGGATAGCACGGCGCGAGGCGAGCGAGGGGGCGGCGAAGGGGCGAAATCTCCAGCCGCGGCGCTCTCGTCGCTTGAAATACCCGTGCATTTTCAATGTCCGATTACGATGGAGTTGATGCAAGATCCGGTGATGATTGCCACGGGGCATACGTACGATAGACCGGCCATTCAGCGATGGTGGGATCAAGGACATCGAACGTGCCCGGTAACGGGAGCGCGGTTGCGTCACTTGGAGCTTATTCCCAATCATGCGATTCGCACCGCGATCACGGCTTGGGCGCCGGCTGATGTATCAGCCTTGAGACCACTCGCGTCGCTTCAGCAAAAGGCGGCGGTGGAGATTTTGCGTCAGAGTAGCGACATCGCGGCGTTTGCCGGCGGAGTGTCCACGAGCGCACCCGAACAGGGCGCCAGCGAGGATGCTATGCAAGACGCTAGCACCGACCATCCTGTGTATACCATCGCGGATGGTCACGATGAAATCGTTTGGGGCGTTGATACCACGCCCACGACGTTGTTTAGCGCATCTGCGGATAAAACCATTCGAGCTTGGGACATAGCGAGCCGAAGATGCGTGCAAGTGCTCGAAGAACACACGAGACCGGTGTTGTGTTTGGCGGTGTGCGTCAAACACGACAAGTTGTTCAGCGGTTCTTATGATTGCACTGTACGAGTGTGGAATTTGACGACGTATCGACGAATCACGTCTCTTCCGGGGCACACTGATGCAGTTCGAGCACTTCAAGTGTACAATGACACCACGCTGTACACCGCGAGCTACGACCACACCATTCGTGCGTACGATATCGAGTCGCTCACGCTTCTCAAAGTTCTTCGGGGACATACTGGGCCAGTTCGTACGTTAGTCTCCGTGAATGACTACATCTTTAGCGGCTCATATGACAAGCGCGTGTGCGTGTGGCCCGGTTTCTCTCGAGAAGTCGGCCCGTCAGCCGGGAGCGATTTAGTGAAAACACTCAAAGGTCATCGCGGAGCGGTTCGAGCATTAGCGTGCTATCCGCGTCAACAAGCCAGGGGATCAGCGCGAGCGATTGGGCCCTTCGTGTTCAGCGGTTCAGACGATACCAATGTTCGCGTGTGGAACGCGGAGACGCTCGAATGCGTGCACGAACTCAAGGGGCACACTGACAATGTCAGAGTCTTGACCGTCGACGCTCGCTACCTCTACAGTGGATCATGGGATAAGAAAATTCGCGTGTGGGACCTCGAGAACTTTAGCTGCAAACACGTTATTACGGGGCACACCGAGGCGGTGTTGGCGCTTTGTGTCATGGGCGGTCACTTAGTGTCTGGCTCGTACGACACAACCGTGAGGTTTTGGGGCGTACAACCAGACACCGAATTCGAATGTGTCGGCGTGTTCAAGGCGCACGACGACGCAGTTCGCGTGCTTACTAGCGCTGGTCGTTCTGCATCGACAGTTTTTAGCGGATCATACGACGGCTCCATTGGTTTTTGGCGTCTGCCAATCGAAGACCCAAGGAACTGGACGCCCAATAAATCAGTTGCGAATGGATGGGTCTGAGTCGCGCGTAGCACCATAAATCGTATTAGCTCCGTCCGCTCTGTTGTAAATTTGCCTTTTTCCCTTTTCTTTTTCACATTTCACATTTGGCTAGTCCATACGTCGCAACGTATTCATGTACGTAAACCTTGAAAATATCACGAAAAGCTTGCGATACCACACGAATTGTGATTTATGCAATCTGCACGCCTTGATGACTTCTAAAGGATTCGGACTCGGGAAGAACACGCGGTCTTTGCTATCGATAAACGACTCTGCCAAGGAAGTCGCAAAGTCCAAAACGCCGCTCAACTTGCGCGCGGCGTTGGTTGACTCCAGCACCCACACGTCGGGAATCTTTTGCTCATCATCGACCGATGCATTTGTGCGTTTATTAGCCAGCCACGCCTTTGTCCCTTCATACGTCGCGGTGTGATTCACGTGTCCCGAAACACCCTTTTTGTCAAACGTGATGATGTAATCAAAAGCTACGCCCTCCGAATACGCATCCAACACCGCCCCTATTGTCTCGCTCGGCCATTCCGTCGTCATTCCGTCCCGTAAGTCCTCCGTATCCACGACCACGAGCGCATCGAGCGCGAACATTTCCTTCACGCGCAGCAACTCGGCTTTACGCGTCTCCCCGTCACCGTACGCGTCCCCGTTGCTCAAACAACACAAGTGCACACGAGCGTTCTCGCAGCGCTTCAACGCCTGAATCGTCGGCGCGAAAAAATACGATTCATCATCCGGGTGCGCGGTGAGCACGAGCACGTTCGTTACCGCTGACGCCGTCGTTGAGTCGCTTGAAACGACCGCTGCCGCGCCGCTGGCGAGCTCGAGCTGCGCGAGCGCGCGACGACGACGCCTGGCGAGCGCGTGCAGCGCCACCGCGGACGTCGAAGCGACGATGACGAGAGTCTGTATCGCCGTCATCCACGCGCGTGGCGCGCGCGAAGACGTCATCGAGACGTCAAGCGTGCGACAGAGTGAAGCAAGATGGCTTTACGTTGTTTAACTTTGTCCCGACGACGGCATCGAGTCGATGTCGATGTCATCGACATAGATTTTGCGCATGCGCGCCTATGAATAGTCTTCGTCGTGATAATTACAACTTTCTGAACGATTAAATGCACCGGGCGAGTAAACGGGCCCACCCGCGCTTGCCGTGGTACGACGCGCTGGGCACAGAGACTTTGCGTCAACGTGGAATGGGAACGGGTGCCGAAGGCGCGGGCGCGCCATGCGTCACGATGTGATCCGCCTTGAACGCTTGAAACTGCTGATAAATAGCTTGACGTAAGTGTTCGTCTGGAATGTGCGCATCGGGCTCGTCAAACGACTTGAGATTGAAGAATGGGTCGTACGGGTCGTGCACGTGCGTCGGCTCCATGGCGGGATCGTGCAACGACGCCAAATATGGATGCGCCAACGCGTCGTCAACGTTGATTCTCCGCTCTGGGTTGAACACGAGCATTTTGTCCAACAAATCAATCGCAAGAGGATTGGCTTTGGGGTATAATTGCGCGAAATCAACCTTGGGCTTGCGCGGCAAGCTTTGGATGTAACGTTTGGCGTACATCGACGTCATAAAGTTCATGTCGTGTTCTTCAGGCGAGCCCAAGGTTTCGATAATCAATCGCATCTGGTGAATGAAGTCCTTCCCAGGAAACAACGGCGCGCGGCCGAGAATCTCTGCGAGCACGCACCCCACGGACCACATATCAATCGCTGCGGCGTACTCTTCTGAATTCAACAGCAATTCGGGTGCGCGATACCATCGAGTGACGACGTACGCCGTCATCATCCTCCCTCGCTCCACCGCACTTCGCGCCAACCCGAAATCACAAATCTTCAAGTCACAATTCGCATTCAACAGCAAATTCGCAGGCTTCAAATCCCGATGCAAAACCTTGGCGCTGTGCACGTACTTTAGCCCGCGAAGAATCTGATACACAAAGTACTGACAATGCTCATCCAACAACTCTTGCTTACTCTTTATAATCTGATGTAAATCCGTATCCATGAGCTCATACACCAAGTACACATCATTCATCTCCCCACGCTCGTTCGCAGGCATCATCACATCCACCAATCCAATCACATTCTCGTGCGTCAACCGTCTCAACAAGTGCAACTCTCTCAACGCCCGTCGCGCCTCAATCGTCGAATCGAAACAATTCGCCAACTTTTTAATCGCCACGCGTTTCCCACTCGTTCGATCGTGCGCCGAGCACACCACGCCGTACGCACCTTTCCCAATCGTTTTTATCGGTTCGTACCTCGCATCGACGTCGAACGCGTGTCGCCCCAACCACGCCGTAGTTCTCGCCGGCGACGCCACTTTGGACGACGTTTCATGTTCATATGGGTAAACAGTATGATGCTCCTGTTCCTGCCCCCCGCTCGCGCGCTTCCGACGCTGCGCGCGACGCGTCGCGACGTCTTTCGCCCCGTCGCGCGCCTCGATCGACGACGACGCGTGCGTTCGCGACATCACGCGACGCCGCGACGTCATCCGCGCCTCAGCGCCGCGCTGTGCGTCGACACGATGACGCCGGCGATGGAGATCATCATCATCGCGCGCGCACCCTCGGTCATCGGTATCCATGGCGTCGTCACCATCGACGCACGCGCCGTGACGCCTGGCGTACATCGCGACGCGCGATGCGTGGCGTCCGTTTGCGCGCGCGCGTCGGCGTCGGCGTCGTCAGCGACGGCGATGCGGCGTCGCGAAAGGTGATGTTGACTGCGCGTGCGCTTTTTGGTCGCACCACGTCGTCGCGTCGCGTCGCGTCGTCGCGTCGTCGCGTCGTCGCGCCACCGTGGCGCGAGAGGTAAAAATATAGTACAACGTCGTCGTCGTCGTCGTCGTGCGTCGTCGCGGCGTGTGTGTGAGTGTGAGTGTTCCCCGCGACGCGTCGGGGTGCGATCGCGCGATGAAAAGTGAAGCGTCAGACGACGACGCGACGATTGACTTTATGTCTCTCGAGCGCGATGACGTCGGTGACGACGCGCGGACGGTGGTGAGGGTGAAGAGGAAACGATCGTGTGCGTCAGCGCGGGCGTTGGTGTTGGAGATTGCGCCGGCGACGCGGGGTGGCGGTGGACGTGGGGGTGATGGTGATGGTGATTACGACGCGCGCGGGATTCGAGAGGCGCAGAGGAGGCGTGCGTCGGCGCTCGCGGCGGCGCTCGACGCCGTGCTTGAAGGTGGAAGTGCGGCGACGCCGTACGCGACGCTCGGTGACGATGAGGATGACGACGAGGGTGGTGAAGACGAGGACGGAGGTGGGACGCGCGGGACGAGGGCGACGACAAAGACGACTCGAAGGCGAAAGTTTGCACGCGTCGCGAGCGCGGTGAGCGCGGATGACGTCGAAGATGGGTCGTTGTGGGCGTTTACGTCGAGCGGTAAGCGCTCGCGCGAGGATGGGCAAACCCAATGTGATGATGCCGCCGCCGACGCGAGGAGAGAAGACGTTGAACGGTACGTCGGTAAACGTTTGAAATCTGGTGAAGATGTTCGCGTGTACGACGTGCTTTACGATAGGTTTGGTAACGCACACACCGGTAAGGATGAGATACGCGCTGCGGAGGAAGCAGAGGCGGTGTTGATGTGTAATTATATGCCCATGGTGCGGGAATATTTGAGCGAAACCGGCGCGGCGCCGATTTCGCCGCCGCCGACATCGAGCGTCCCCGACGCCGGCGACGACGATGATGATTGGGTGTACGACGTGTATGTGTACGATAAAGACAACAGTGCTGACGATACATCGCCTGCGAATGCCGAAGAGGAACACGACGGTGAGTTTTTACCAGTCATTCGTGTCAAGGATTTTCAAGATGACGGAGGAGATTTCGACGCCGACAGCGATTACGGTGACTCGGACTCAAACGCCGAAGATTATTACGGCGCTGACTACCCAGACACCGAAAGTGACGACGATTACGACGATCATGGAAGTTTCAGGAATTATAGACACTCGGATGACGAGGATAGATACGACGACGAAGACGAGTTTTAGCGACGTAGTACAAATTTTTTAAACAAATGAGAGCTGCTAACAAACTAATATCGATCGTGCTTAATAGACGTTTACTCTTGAGATTTCTTTGCCGACGCTTCCTCAGCTGCTGTGGCAACTCGCGCTTCGTGTGCTTTCTTCGCCCCCGGTGCCGTGTGCGTATCCAGCCACTCTGATGTCTCCGCGAGCATGTGATTGATGCTTTCGTACGCTCGATAGCCGTGCGACTCGTGAGGCAAAATAACCAATTTCACTTCGGCTCCATTACCCTTGAGTGCGGCGAAAAAACGCTCGGATTGAATGACATTCGTTCCGCTGTTCGTGTCTTCCTCGCCATGCATCAATAGAATTGGTTTCTTAATCTTGTGCGCATTCATAAACGGCGACATGGCGTTGTACGTCTCTGGCGCTTCCCAAAGCGTGCGCTCTTCGGCTTGGAAACCAAAGGGCGTGAGCGTGCGGTTATATGCGCCACTTCGTGCAATGGCGCACGCAAATAAATCTGGCGCGTGAGCAAGTAAGTTTGCCGCCATGAATGCGCCGTAGGAATGACCACCGACGGCGATTCGATCGGCGTCGGCGACGCCGCGCTGGACGACTTCGTTCACCGCCGCTCGAGCGCCGGCGACGAGTTGTTCGACGTACGTATCGTTCGGCTCTACGCCTTCGCCTTCACCGATAATTGGTAACGCTGGTCCATCTAAAACGGCGTATCCGCGCGCGAGCCACACCAATGCGCTCGATGGGCCAATGCCGGTAAAGCGATACGGCGAATCCCGTAATTGCGACGCGGCTTCCTTGGTTTTAAACTCGCGCGGGTACGCCCACATGAGCATGGGAAGCGGGCCATCGCGCGCGGCGTCGTATCCAGGTGGTGTATACAGCGTCGCATTCAATTCCACACCATCGTCTCGCGTGTATTTGATGATCTCTTTCGGTAAATCCTTGAGATCAGGATGCGGATGCGGGAAATCTGAAATGCGAGTCTCCGCGCCGGGTTGACCGTCGGCGCGCATGGCGAGGCTAAAGTACTGCGAATTTTCCGACGGACTCTCACGCGAAAAGAGAATACGCATAGTGTCTAAAGTAATGGGTGCTTCCTCAGGACCGCCATAGTCACTGATTAAACTCCCTGGTCGTTCCAAATACGGAGGCTTGCTTTCCCACAATCGATGTTTTGCGCCCGTGTCTACGTCAAACAAGTCGATGAATGGCTTGTCACCTTCGGGATTCGCGCCTTCACCTTCGAGTAATAACTTCATTCCGGGCCCGCTCGCCGTGCCTTCACCTAGTGGTGTAGGTCCAATCACGCGTGCGAGCACGTATGAACCGTCTTCCGTTCGGCGTGTAACAAAGGATCCCGGACTGTTGTAACTGTCTTCATAGTCGCGTTCCCACAACATGCGCTTTGTCGAGTTTGGGTCGGCGTCTCCAGGTTTCGTGGCCCACACGCGTGACGTGCGCGTCTTGTACCAACTTTCGTACAAGATTGCAAAGTCATCAGCGCCCCACGCGACACCGCCGTAACGGTAATCGGTGTGGAACATAACCTTTGGCGCGGCGACGACATCTTTTGACATGTCCACGGCGTACGTGACGTCTCGCGGTGATACTTCGTTTCGTGGATCGCCACCGTCTTGCGCCTCAGTCCAGTATAGCTCCGACACCTTATCGGGGCGCCAATTTACCGCCCGGGGTCCTTGTCTCGTCGCGTTGTGCACGATGGGAATGTCCTCAGCGAGCGGTAAATTTGCGATTTCTCGCACTGGCACGCCATTCGCGTCGGCGATCCAAATCTTCTTTGGGAATCTACCACACGGCACCGAGTACGAGTACGGCCGTTCCAATGTCTCAATGATGGCGAACTTACCATCTGGCGATGGGTCGCATCGCGTGTAAAGGCGCGCTCCGGCGCTTCCCCAAGGCTTTGCGTTCCCCGTCTTGACATCCACGGCGACGTATTCAGACTTACAATAATAATCAAACAGTTCCGCATCGTGCGAATCCTTCAATAAATCTGCGTACGTTCGCGCTTGTCGAACGTCTCCACCTTTATTACCTTGAATTCTAGGACCAAACGGCGTCTCTGGTCTCGTCGGCGCTGGACCTCGATTTTCTGGTATACAACACGCCACGATGGTGTCGTCGTTCAACCAACTATAGCTGCCAAAAATTGTGTTTAATTTTCTCGTCGACAGCAACACCTTGCACTGCCGCGTCGCGGCGTCGGCAATCCATAGCGCGGGTGGTCCGCGCGGAGGTTGCCCAGCCTCGCCGCTCGATCGCACCGTGAAGGCTATTTTAGTCCCATCCGGGCTCCACGACACGTAGTTTAACAACGCCCCAGTCGGGTATCCCGTAAAGTCCTCAAACGCCCCGATTTCCGCCTCCGTCGTCGGCAATGCACCGATAGAAAGCTTTGTTTGGTGACCCATGCGACTACCGCTGTTTTGCACGGCATCGATGCGCAAACCCGCGAGCTTAATTTCTTCTCGCGCGAGCTCCGCCACTGGTGGGAGCGACGGAGGTCGATGTAAATACAACAACCGTTTGCGGTCGGGACTGAGCGTAATGTTCGGACTCGGTGGTCGCTCTGTAAACTGTGCGAGGTCATCCGGTGGGCGCTTGTAGCCTTCATCGGACGCGGACGCGGCGCTATCCGCGGTCGCGGAGGATGCTGTGCGGAGCGAACGCAAGGCTGCCACCGCGCGTTGGAAAGAGCTTCTCGACTCGCCGATGCGCGGAGCGTTGGACGACGCCGCGACCGGAGATGATTTACGCGATGCGTTAGACATGCGCACGAGAGTTGGGGCGCGAGCGGTGATGATGCGCGCGACGCGCATTTGTTCCGTTCGGTTGTGAGGCGGCGAACTTGTGTGTGTGCGTGTCAAAATACAAGAGTTTCATAACAAAAAGAAAACAAAAAAAAAGTCATCAAGGTCTAGTTTCAACTCACCGATCGGTGTAATATTATTAGCCACTCATTGACTCACTGAATTCGAACGCTCGGGCGAGTGAACGTATCGTTTTCGATGAGTGACAAGCGGAGCGGGGGAAGTTTTGAGGTTTGCAGAGTGGTAATTTGTCTCCACGTACCAACCGATAGTCTTTTTTATGAGCCAAGTGACAAGCATTGGTCCGAGACTACTGAGACCAAAGTGCGTCACAATGCCGTGCACGATGATTGCCACGGGAGGTAAGTACATGTCTTGAGGCCATGATGCGACGAGAAACCTGGTGAGTGTCGACGGCGCGAATCCAACCCAAGAGAAAATCAGAATGGACGTAGTATTTGCTGCTAAAATTCCAGCAAATGACTGCATGCTGTGCATGAGAGTCAATAACCACGTTATCACAACTGCGTACGCGTACGCAATTATGCGGTATTGCACGTCGGACGAATCGAACGATGGAGCCGAGTGTAACAACGCCGCTTGCGAAAACGCAAAAAGGGCTGAAAATACCACCACATCCAACTCGTACACTTGACGCTTGCTAAGCGCAATGGAGAAAACCGCAGCACTCATGAGTATAATGAACGCATACGCCGCGTTAAGCGTCGTGTGCTCCAACGTAGAAGGGGAAGCAACAAGATGAACGAGTCCAACCGCAAAGCATGCCAGCGGTTTGTAAATCACGGCAACCTTGTCGCGTTGATTGGAGAGCGTTGTATCCATAATCGCATCAAGGACTTCCTTGTCAATCTTTGACGATTCACTTTCATTATCGCTAGATCCCATCGGAGAAGGTAGTTTAGCGAGCGAAGCAACGAGTTCGAGCATACTGAGCGTCCGTTTCAGTTTGAGAATGTAGGCCATTTCGAGCACAAAGGAGAACTTTGTGCTCTTCGTGTCGCCATTTTGAAGGGCGATGCCGAGTGAAACGATAAACTGACGCGCCTCTCGTTTGCTTCTAAACTTCAAAATCTGCTGGACACCCTTGGACACTTCTTCAGCACAAGCAGGGTTGGGGAGCATCAACACTGGAATGTTAATTCCAATTGGTAATTGTTTCGCCACCCCGCTCTGCACAAAGCACTGTAAATACACCACGCCGAGAAGTACGACGCCACCGCTCGTATGCGTTGAGTTCGAGCTCTTACCATTCGGGTACAGCCTCACGTCAACAGTTTCTTCATTCCTCAAAACTTCACACTCGATGTATTTACCGTCGTGTAGCGCGCGGATTCCCAGTTCTTCACTGAAAGAGTTGCGCGGAAGCGTGATGCAAATGTTTGGCGACACGGAATTCACGACTGGGTAGCACTCAAGTTCTTCGTCAAACCCTCGCAAGTGCTCGGTTTCTTTGAGCGGAACGAGAGCATCAGGGATGCGAGCGTCAAAAATTTTGCCGTCGCGTGAGAGCGCTTGCGGGAGGAGCGAATCTGGTAAAACGCCATTGTCGCAGGACAACATGTCAAAGTTTGCGGTGCCGCTGGTGCCACCAACCCAACCCATGACGAGCGACCCTTTGAAAGTGTACGCGCAGCCATCTTGTTGAAATTCTTCCATCATGTTGTAGTTGTACATGTAGTTATCGGAAGCCTCTTCTCGCGCGACGAGCGCTCGCGAGTCATCAACAGCGCTCGCTTCGGCAAAGCTACAAGCCGCGGGCTCGTTGGTGCCCTCCATGTGCGCTCCTACTTCAGGTGGCGAGAATAAGAATTCAAACAAAAACTCGGAAACCATTGGATCAGCACCATGCATGATTGAGCTAAACATTTCGTCCATCGCGCTCGTGAGCGCTCCTTGCGCGCTCTGCGATGATTTGTGACTACCCTCTTGTTCTTGGCTGTGTACTGCTTGAGTGTACTTGACGTCGAAGCCGATGTTGTGCGAACCGTTAGCAAACGTTTCTTCTTCGCGAGCGAAGCGGACCCACGTCTGATCCATGCTTTTATCCAACACAGATGTGTAGCGTTGAAACACGGTGTCGATATCGTGCGTCAAAGCCGTATCCTCCGCGCTGCTCAAAGAAACGGAATCTACTTCAGGCTCTATCAGCACCTCCGTTACCGAAACTTTCTTTTGCCGCTTTTGCGTCGCAATCTTGGTCGGATTCTTCGCTAAAGCAACACTCACAGCGACGTCGTCGTCGTTCTTTTTTAGCGCATCGTAGCCAGCAATCTTGGTTTTGGCACCTTTGACGCTGCTCTTTCGCGACTTTGAGACGGGCTTGCGGCCCAAAAACTGGCTCACCACGGAATCTGCTTGCTCGCGCGACTTGCCTCTGAGAAGGTCTTTAAACTCTTCCACAAATTCTGTGACGTTGACGGACACCTGCATATGCATCTGCCTCGGATTGTCTGGCGGACGGTGCACCGCGGGATGATACACCCCCAACAAAAACGCCGCCACCTCCTTCTCATCCGCGCTCAACAAGTGATGCTTCAACTGCATCGCACGCAATCGCTTCTTCTCCCGATCTTTCGCCCGTCGCTTCGCTAAACAAATTCTACACGTCTCTAACCCAGGATCAAAATCCTCTGGCTGCAACGCTTGCTTGCACGAAAAGCAATAATACGGCTTGCGCTCGCCATTCGGCAACGTCGACTTCCGTTTCCTCGACATCTCATCCTTCCTCTGTTGCGCCGCGAGTTGCGCCGCATCCAACATCGCCACTGTGGCCGACGGGATCGCCGCCCCAGACGTCGTCGTCGTCGCCGCCCCAGCCAACACCAAAGTAGCGCTGCTCGAATCCGCCCCTCTGCTCGACGTCGTTGCTCCCCCATCGTCGTCAATCATCTTCAACGCCGCCACGTTCACCGCCCGCGCACCATCCGCATCATTTGTCGCACCTCCATCACCACTCGCCGCGGGCTTGGACCGACCATGGGCGCCACGCCGCGACGGCATCGGGGCGAGCGCACGCGTCGACACGAATGCAACCCTACCGCGGCTCGATGCGCGCGAGGCGTCACGCACGACGGCGCGTTCGCGTCCGCGGGCGTCGATGGGCGCGCGCGCGCGTGCAGTCGACTCGCAGCCGTCGACGGCGCTCGGTCGCGAGTGCGACGGCGTCGCCGTGTGTCGACCGCGACGTCGAGGATGGGCAAGGATTCCGCGAAAAGACGCGGGGGGTATCTCTGGAGTTATTATTGGTCGATTTTAGATTTTTTTGGATTTTAGCGTGTTTTGGATGTTCGCTGGGTTTGTTACTTTTTGTTGCTCTCGACTGCGCGCTCGCTATATCTGAGTTCTAGTTCTACTTGGATGTATTGGACACCGCGGCGTCGAGTTCTTCGAGCATGGCGAAGAATGTGCTATCGTCTGGCACGTCGTCGTCGGCGATGGCGGCGGCGTCGCGGGGCAGGGATGCCGACGGGTCGTCGGAGGCGCGAAGGTCGGCGAGATATTTTTCTTCAAACGCGGCGGCTTCGAGCATGAAGTGTTTCTGATCACCCGGAGCGATGGTTGTTTTGTTGGCGTAAGGCCATAAATCACCCCAACGAAGTTTTCGGGCGAATTTATAGCCGTCGGCACCGATGGCCCAATCGCCTTGACCGTGGGATTTGGCAATTGTGGCGCGTTCGAGCTCGCCTCGCGAGGTGCAGAGTTCGACGACGACGTGGCCTTTGCGTTTGTGCGGGTGGCGGATGACGCGGGACCAGTCTTCGGAGGATTCACGTGCAACATGTGCGTGGAAGGCTTCCTCGTGCTCGTCGTCGTCGTCGTGCTCGTCGTCGTCGGCATTGTCATTGGCTGTGGCGTTTGGCGTCCGGCGGCGTCTGGCGGCGCGTTTTGTCGCCAATTCAGCCTCTTGACGCGCCTGCGCGCGCGTAAGTTTGCGTAAAACGACGTAAGAGAACTTTTCGTCTTGATACGGCTTGGCGCTTTGCTTGATTTCGCGGTAATACGAGCTCCGCAGCGCGCGCTGTGGGAAATGACACCACGTCGAAAAGCCGTCTTCGCGATGTTCATCCTTGACTGGGCACGCTTTGTCGTGCTGACACGGCGCCACGACGTATGCTTGAACGTCGGCGTCGTCGGGTTCGGCTTGCAATCTACGTGCATTTTGCTCCATTTCGCGTCTGGCGACTTCTAAAACTAAATGACGCGCGCGGCGTACGATTAAACTTCCCTTGGGTGTGCCCGGTTCGCTGATGACGAGTATGCCGCCGGGCGCCACGCGTTCCCACAATTGTCGCACCGTCACATCTCTACTTCGCTGAGATGACATCCCGTCGAAACTTTCTCCGAGCGCGTAAGAGCACACGACGACATCGAATCCGCCTCGACGATTGGCGCCACGAAGCGTCGCCGTGGTGCGAACGCCTTCCGCCTCGTGCCACGGATGAGGCACCTTCAAGCGAAACGCGCTCGCGGGTCGCGTAGATGGTTTTTCGTCCGTGGCTTCAAAATCGGTGAAATCAAGTCGCGTGATGCCATCGCCGTCTTCAGCGACCGTGTCGTCGGCGAAGTCATCGAAAGCGGAGTCGCCTGGTGAACTCTCTAACGCCGCGAATTCAGCCGTAATACGCGCCTTTTCTTCACGATCTTCTCTCTCGCGTTCGGCGTATCCCACAACGCGTCTAGCAAAGCGCATCATCTCTGGATTACCATCCACGAACGCCACACGCAATTCTGCATCACCGGCCCTTGGCCGACGACGCGGATCTTGGCCGTCTGCAGTCGCGCCGGCGTTTGCATCAAATCCAAATACATCCCGAAGCGCCATCATTGTCGTCGGCACTGGACCGCTCCCGAAATCCAACACGCTCTTGGGTTTGAATCCATCTCCAATCCGATCACGAGTTTCATAAAATATCCGTTTTAACGCCGCCATTTTCATCGGCGACCGCATCACGGCGTACACCGCCGCGTCTCGCTCCTCCAATACTAAACTTGTCCCGCTATTACTATTAACATTTTCTTTCGCCGCCGCCGCTGACGACGACGCCAACAGACTCGTCTCGACGCGACGAAGTTTACGCCTACTCAAGCGAGCGCCCCATGTGATGTCGTCGTCCCACGCCGCCACGACGTTGTCGTCTGCGCTCGAGCTCGAGCTCGAGCGCTCGAGCGCGCGACGCGGCGGCTCCAAGCCATCCTCACCATTCGCCATCACGTACCCGCCCGATCGCGCACGAATCGCTTTCAGCAGCCGCTCTGCACGGCTCCCGACGCGTCGACCGACGCGAACTCCACCGTTGGAGGCGTCGAATACGTCTCGCGTCGCTCGGCGCAGCGCGCGTTCGACGTCAACGTCAAACGTGTCCATCTCGCCCACGTGCTGCCGCGCCAGACGTAGCGACGCGCGAACCGTGCGCTCTACATCGCGCGGCGAAAGCGCATTCAGTCCTTGCGCGGTCGTGCGCAGCGCTGCGGGTAAACGCGGCACCGTAGACGGCGACGGCGCGGATTCTACTGTCTCTAACGACGGCCTCGCGTTCTCGCCGTGCGCGTTCACATCCGCATCGACGAGCGTCGGCGCCGAATTCGCGACGGAGCGCGCACACGCATCGCTCTCGCGCGCCCATCGCGCGCGAACGCGCGAGAGATGTCGACTGGTGGCGACTATCGCGCGCATGTGTGTGAGGACAGCGCACTTTTCGCCGCCAGTCTGTGTCGCGCGCGCGCAGTTTTCGAGCTCGGACGTCGCACGGCCCGAAGCGCCGCGCGCGGACACAAGGAAAACGACACATCACACGAAGTAAACATGCCGCCGAAAGCCGCGACTGCGGAAAGCGACGGCGCTGAAAACTCTGGGGCTAAGTTTGGACGAGTGAAAAATAACCTGAAGATGGGCATCGTTGGCCTTCCGAACGTCGGGAAGTCATCCCTGTTCAACTTGCTCACGAAGACGTCCATCGCGGCGAGTGAGAATTATCCGTTTTGTACGATTGATCCGAACGAGGCGCGTTGCCCGGTGCCGGACGAGCGCTACGACTACCTTTGTGATATGTGGAAGCCGCCGAGCCAATATCCGGCGTACTTGCACTGCGTGGATATTGCCGGCTTAATCAAGGGCGCATCCGAAGGCGCTGGGTTGGGAAATGCGTTTTTATCAAACATCTGCGCCACGGATGGGGTATTTCACGTGATTCGTGCGTTTGACGATGTCGATGTGGTCCACGTGGACGACGACGTCGATCCGGTGCGCGATTTGGATACCATTACGAGCGAATTATGTAAGAAGGATTTGGCTGAGGTGAAGCGCGCAATCGCGGACGAGCAGCGCGATGTGAAGAAAAATCCAACGATGAAGCTTTCGCAGTTGTTCATCACGACGATGGAGCGCGTGACGGAGATGCTTGAATCAAATTTGGCTGTTCGAACTGGCGACTGGAATACTCCCGAGGTGGAGATGATAAAAGAAAAACTTCCAAATTTAATCACCACCAAGCCGATGATTTATTTGATCAACTTGTCCAAGAAGGATTTTTGTCGCAAGAAGAACAAGTGGCTTCCGAAGATTCATGCTTGGATTAAGGAGCACGGAGGCGGAGCGATGATTCCGTTTTCTTGCGAGTTTGAGCAAGAACTCTTTGATTTAGGCGACGACGAGGCGGCGATTAAAGCCTTTTTAGACGAGTGCGGCGAAGGTGTTAAATCTGTGTTGCCAAAGATGATCACGCAAGGCTACCGCGACTTGAACCTGATGTACTATTTCACCGCCGGTGAAAAGGAGGTTCGATGCTGGACTGTGTACAAGGGCGCGACCGCCCCGCAGGCCGCAGGCGTCATTCACAGCGATTTCGAGCGCGGCTTCATCAAAGCCGAATGCGTGTCGTACGACGACTTCAAGCAATACACCACGCGTAAAGGTATGGCTGAAGTCAAGGAAGCTGGCAAGTATCGCCAAGAAGGAAAGACGTACATTGTTCAAGACGGCGACATTATTCACTTCCAATTCAACGTCAGCTCGGCAAAGAACTCGGGGAAAAAGTAGACAAAATTCGAATTGTTCAATACACACATCATTTGTTCGTTGATGCCTTGCACTTCACACACACATTTTTCTCCTCAGTGTCCCCACTCGTCACAGAGCTCCTTCTCCGCATTCCCACGCGTGCACCCGAGCGTCGCACCGCGCGTGCCACGAACGCTATGTTTGGAACGTTTGACAGCGACGACGACGATGGTCCGATGGTATTGTACGTACACACGCGCGACTGCGCCGGCGGAAATGTGATTTTGACCAAGACGCCAATTGTCGCTTTGACCTCCGCGTGTCATGCGCTCGCGCAGCGCCGCCGACGCGTACGCCGACTGACCAGTGTGCGTGTACGCGATGCGAATCACCAGGCCTTTGCATCAATGCTGCGAAACGGATGATATCGAGACCCTCATGGCGTTGATTCGCGCACCCATGGTTGACGAGGATGCGCCGGGCGAAGACGCCGAGGGCGAGGACGATGGCGATGCGAACGACGGTGACGACGGCGAGGAAGACGATGATTCTGAAGACGAAGATGATTTCGATCCAGACGCCGAGGGTGGGTCTGGGGATGAAGGCTCCGATGGTGCGGCGGCGATGTTTCGAAGCGTTGACGGGGCGAAAAAGGTGGATGTCGACGGCAGGGACAGAGAGGGACACACACCTTTACATGTGGCGTTACTTTCAGGCTCGATTAACTGCGTCAAGGCATTGATTGAAGCGGAATGTAGAACTTATATCACGCTTGAAGGGTCGCCGCCGTTGCACATGGCGTGCGCGATGAGCGGGTTTGAGCGTCACGAGGCGTTCGCCGTGGAAGCGGTGAAAGCGTTGTTACCCTCGATGGAGAATGAGTGCGTGATGGATGATTACGGGCGCACTGCAGTGTCGATTGCGGCTCAACATGGAGTGTTGGCGCTCGTGAAGGCGTTGATGGATGATTTTACTCCGCCTAATGAGGATGATACGGTGGACGTGTACGTAAACTTGCGAGACAAGACGAAGAACCGCCCGATTCACTGGGCCGCAGCGTACGGGCACGCTGACGTCGTCGAGTACTTGCTCTCGAAGGGCGCTGATCCTGCGTTGAAGAATGACCACAAGGATAACGCGTTGCACTGCGCCGTGCGCGGACGCGACTTGAAGTGTGTGGAACTTTTGTTAAAGGCGAATGGCGACATGGCCAAGGAAGTCAATGCGCAAGGACAAACACCCGCGCAAATGGCGTCAGCGCGAGGTTTCGGGGCAATTGCTAAGATGTTCAAAACGTCAGTATCGACCGCGGCGGATGAGGCAAAGAAACGCGTTATCATTGCCCCGGATACGTGCTTTTTGCACCACTCGTGCCCGCCTATTACGCGCGGCGGCGAGGATCCGCCGCCAGAAAACGTCAATAGACTCAACGTGTTGCTCAACGCCACTAACGGAACGTTGAGGGCAAAAGAGTTTAAAGATGTAGAGTACGTCTCCGAGGTCGAACCTGCGGCTTGGGTTGATATTCTACGCTGTCACGAGTATGCGTACTTGAAAAAGGTGCAAAAGGCGTGCGAACGTTTACCAGACGTCCGCATCTTGCCGCAAGCAATCGGTACGATTGATGGTGACACCGCAGTGTGCTCGCAATCATTCAACGCTGCACTTGCCGCCGCTGGAGCGACAATCGAAGCCGTCGAACGCGTGGTGTCTGGTGAAACAGACAGAGTGTTTTGCGCCGTGCGGCCTCCGGGCCACCATAGCGGTCCTTTGGGACCGGTGGGCACGCCAGGAGAGCCCATCGGTACTGGATCTCACGGGTTTTGTTTAATCAACAATGTCGCCGTTGCTGCGGCGTACGCGCGATGCGTGCACCGTAAGAAGATTCGTCGCGTAGCTTTGGTTGACTTTGACGTGCACCATGGAAACGGCACCGAGGCGTGCGTGCAAAACACCGCGCCGAGCGCCCCAGAGTTCAAGTTTGCCATGCCCATCGGTAGCGGGTCGTTCTCGATGAACATGTACCGACCATGGTTGGACGAAACTGACCAAGAAGAAATCATGTTTGCCTCTGTGCACGGCTACGGTCGCAAAGAGCTTCAACATCACTTTTATCCGGGCACTGGACCGACAAAGAGCACCAAGGGTGAATACGATTTGGACACCGAAGAGGCGGCGCAATGGAACGAAGACGGCGTCGTAGAAGACCCATCCCACGTCGACGCCGAGCGACTCGTGAGCACGGCCAAGGGTGAACAACCGTGGGTGGTGGATGTCGGCATGGAGGGCACTGGGAAGAAGTCTGAACGCGGCGCCGCTTGGCGTCGCGTGTGGAAGGGTAAAATTTTGCCCGCCATCAACGCCTTCGAACCCGAACTCGTGATAATTTCCGCTGGTTTCGACGCGCACGCGAAAGATGATATTCAAGGTCCGGTGAATTTAGGCGTCAAAGAGCAAGATTACGAGTGGTTAACCACTGAGCTCGTCAAAATTGCCAACGCTCACGCCAAGGGCCGCGTCATTTCCGTCCTCGAAGGCGGCTATCGAATCCAAGGTGGCCCAGTGTCCGCATTCGGACGCTCCGTCGCGTCGCACGTTCGTACGCTCTTCGCACCAAATGGCGAAAAGTACGACAGCGAGGCGAGCAAGACTGAGCTCAACGAAGAATTGCGCCACCGCCGAGAGGCGCGCGAAAAGCGCGAAGCCGAAATGGAAGCCGAGCGCCTCGCGTACATGGAGCGCGAACGCGAACTCGATGCCGCAAACGCCGCCGCAAACGACAACGACAACACCGACGCACACGCGCCGGCAACACATACAGACGCAAAGCGTCCCGCCACGGACGTCATCGACGCCGAACCGACGCCGAGTAAGCGCGGCAGACGAGGCGCGCCAGTCGATTACGCCGCGCTCAACGCCAAACTCGACGCCGAACGCGACGCCGCCAACGCATCACGTGCCATGGAAGAATAACCCATCCATCGCGCATTATTATCATCATCACCATCATGAAATAAATACGCATCAATTCTAGAATCCAACTCTAGAATCGTCACCAAACGACACCCGTCCCGACGCTCAAAAATATCCTCAAGCTCTTCACCCAACATCTTCATAATCGATCGCGCGCCAACCTTCGTCGCGCGCACTTTGCCACCACCGCGTCATACATGATGTTCACCGCATCTTCATCCATCGCACGCACCACCGCGCACGCGCCACGCGTCGCGCGTCGCCCGCACGCGCCTCGACGCGCGCACCATGATGTCCCGGCGTTATCTCAACCCGTGGCTCGCCGTGGCGCCTCGCTCGCTCGCGCGGTACCGCTCGCCGACGTCGCCTTGCTCGGCATCGACACGTCGTCGTTCGACCAAATGGTCATCGGCGCCATGCGGGCGGCGATTCCGCTCTACATGGCGGGCGCTGGGACGTTATTCGTCGTGGGGACGATCGCCAAGGTTGCTTTTCCGGATAAGTTTGACGACGCGATGTACGGCGAGGCGGCGAAGAAGGAGGTTGAGGGGATTGATTTGGATAATTTGAGCGAGGAGGATGCGGCAGCGGTGGCGGCGTTGGAGGCTGAGCTCAAGGCGCAAGGGAAGCTTTAGGTTGAGCGCAGAGCAATCCACATGTGTACAATCATCATCGTCATATCAACGTCGTCGTCGTCTTTGTAAATTTAATAAAAGAAGGAGGGCGGTATTATAATCATTAATTTCCTGGGAATAACGAGCACGAGTTGTCCGCCCAAGCCTTGTATTCGGCGTTATCGGCGTACTTTTCAGCTTGTTTCTTATCCCCGCGCTTGGCCGCGCCGAGCATGAGCATAACGATGAAGAACAAGCCGACGGATGCCGGGACAAACGTGATTGGACGGGTGAGCATCGCCGGAACTCCGGCGACAAAGGTACCCACCCAAAATAAGATTTCCCCGAGATAGTTTGGGTGTCGGCATTTGGCATAGAGCCCGGTATCGCACCAGCGCGTCTTTCCGCGCTCAGTGGCTTTGAAATTGTACTTTTGTTGATCAGCGACGGCTTCGATGACGGCGCCGAGCCACTGCGCGGCGATGCCCGCCTTGATGACGATGTCATACGTCACATAGTTGATCACGTTGACGTTTTGCGCGTGCCATAACATTGGTGATGACATGCACGAATACAGTAACCCGCACAGCGCGATCACCATGGTTTGCTTGGCGAATCCAGTTTGTTTCACCTCGGGCGCGTTTTTCGCCCGCTCCTTCCACTCGTCCCACGTCACCGAACGATAGTACAAAAATCCCGCCAATCTCGCGCCGTAAAACACCCCACCCGCAATGTGCGCCAGTAAAAGCGTCGTCGTCGCCGCCGCGCCAGACGCCGCATGCATGCCATACGCCGCGATCGACGCCGCCAGCACGGACGCCCCGTACCCGACGCTAAACGAGTAAATTGGATTGATGTACGCCAAGCACACCGGTGCGATCGCCACCGCCGTGAGCGCCGGCCAGGCGTAGTGCGACGCGATGAGCGCCGGAAGCGCCGGAAGCGCGTTCGTGCGCGTCGTCATGCGTCGCGCCGCTGGCGATTCGCAAGACTTTAACGTCGTCGACGACGGCGATGAAGTCGACTGCTGACGAGGCACGAATCGTCTCGATCGGTGCTCCACCGTCGCCGTCGCCGTCGCCGCGAGCACTCTCGACGCGCACCGCGCACCGCGCACCGCGCGTGTTGACGTCGTCGTCGTCGTCGTCGTCCCGCACCGCGCGAACGTGGATGATGCGAGCATCGCACACGAAGGCTCGCGCGTCACAAATTGCCGTCGTCATGACGACACACGTCGATCCGCGCGCGATCGGTGCCGCGCTCCGCGATGCGTTCGCCGTGGACGAGGTGATAAACACCGGGCGTGATGACGCACGCGGTACCGTCGTCGCGCGAGGACGGTTCACGCGCGATGGCGGCGACGGCGACGAGGAATGTGCGCTCGTCAAGGTGTCTCGGGCGCACCTTCCGAGCGACGTCGATGGGCTCCAGCGCGTGCTCGAGCGCGCGCACGTGCGGTTGCGGGCGCCGTATTCTGGTGCGGAGTATATGTATTATACGGGTGCGATCGATCGCGAGGCGCGAGAAGGGGAGGATGGGGACGTGCACGTGGATGTGATTTGCCCGGGGTGGTTGACGGCGACGACGTCGAGGGAGGCGAGAGACGCGTTGTTTGCGAAACATATCGCACGAAGCTCCACACAGAAGATGATTTTGATTCGAGAGACGCCAGAGGTGTATGACGATGTGCACGAGGCGTACATTGCGGGCATACCCGAAGCGGCGACGGCGTGGGTGTATAAGATTTTAAGTTTGGAAAAGGAACGCGAGCGGTTGTTACACGCGGATGACGAGTTTTTGTTGAATACCGATCCGAAATGGCAGACGCATCCAGATTGCGCCACGACCGATCGGGCGAGTTGGTTTAATCATCCATCGGTGATGGATTTGTATTGTTTGGGGTTGTGTCAGCGCAAGGATGTGCGGTCAATGCGGGACTTGCGCGCGGAGCACTTACCAATGTTACGCGCCATGTTATGCGTAGCTCGAGACGTCATCGCGCGTGTCTACGGCGTGCACGAAGAGGACATGCGCGTATTCGTGCACTATCCTCCGCAGTTTTATCACTTTCATGTGCACTATCAGGCGTTGAGCGCGCAGGAAGTTGGATGTCAAACCGAACGCGCGCACTTGCTCGAGGACATCATCGACAATATCGAGCGCGACGGAGACTTTTACGCCAAGGCGAATATTTCAGTCAAGATGGGTGAGCGCGATAAGTTAATGGAACTCTATCGCGCGAAGACCGCCAAGAGGGATTAGAATTGTTATGACACACACGCACAAGTAGGAGAAAAGTTTCGCAGCCGTCGCCAAACCTCACTTTTTGACTCGCGGTCGTTGTCGTCGTCGCGTCCTCACTCGGCTGCGCTCGTAATCGTGCGGCGCGTCTAGGATCAACGCACTCGTCATGATTCGATCGTTTGCACAAACCTTAACCTCGGCGTCGGCGACGTCGCCGTCATGCGCGTCAGCCGCGACGACGTCGCGTCCCGCGCGCAGGTTCACCTCGAGAGTAACCTTTCGCGGGTCCGCCCTCGTCACGCACGCCAGGTGCGCGATTCCACCGCGCGCTCAGCGCATGCGTCGTACGCTCGACGTTCGCGCCGAACGTATTGAACGAGAAACGAGGCTCGGCTCGGTGCTCACGTCGTTGCCGCAGCGATTTAACTTGTACTTTGCGCGCAAGTCGTACCGCACGACGTTGTGGCGGGGTATCAGCGCGTATTTTGGTTTCTATCTCGCTAACGTGCTGACGCTGAGTTTCGGGGCAATTGGTATTAACGACGTCGTCGCTGGTGCGCTGTCGGTGGCGTTCTTTGAGATTATCACAAGAATTTATTATCGAACGGCGTCCCCAAACCGGTGGCTCGAATTCATCAACTGGTTTAAAATTGGATACTGCTACTCGCTGACCGCAGATGCGTTTAAGCTCGGAAGTTAAAAGTCGCCGTAGATGGAGACGATGTGTATGAACTAGAAATTTTAATAACAGTACGTGTAGGAAATACAAACTTGATTGAATAATTCCAAACCAGCTCGTCGCTCAGTCGTCAGAGCACGGCCCTGAAGGTGGCCCATCGAGCTGCCGAAGCGCCTCGTAGACGCCGATGCCGCATGATACACTTAAATTCAAGCTACGCACATGAGATTCATCGATTGGAATCCGTCGCACGCCCCCAGACGCCTTGCACGCCTCCATGGCGGCGTCAGGCAAACCTGTGGTTTCAGCGCCGAACAGTAACCAATCGCCCGGCTTATACGCCCCTTCCTCCGCGTGCGGTCGAGCACCGAATTTACTAAAAGCCACCAACCGTCCCGGCGTGTCTAGACCGCGCCAATACTCGTAGAACGCATCCCAATCATCGTGAACGCGCACGCATACGCTTTTCCAATAATCGAGACCCGCGCGTTTGAGCTGCGTGTCGTCCAAAGAAAATCCCAGAGGACCTGTGCGTCGAAAACGCGGCGCCAAAAGGCACACGACAAGCAAAAATGTCAGTCATCGTCATCGCGATACGCACGCGCGCGCACGATCGATACATGGTGTAAAAAGCGTGCAGCCGTCGGTCGCGCGGCGAAAAGCGCTCGAGAGCTCACCAACCAAGTGAAGCGGTACCCGCGACGCCGCGCACGTCCTCGCGATGCACCCAGTGTTCCCAGGGATCTTAGGCGTCACGAGTACGACGGCTAAATCCGTTCTCTGCGTCGCCGTCGCGGTCTCGATCGCGCGCACGGTGATTCGTTCGCCTCCCGAGCTCATGCCGTCTTCAGCAGACGCGCGAGTGAGCGCGCCTTTTCGACGTCGCAACCGTCGGTGTGCGCACAACGACGGTCGCAAACACGCCGTCGAATACGACACCGCTCGCGTCGCCTCGAACACCACCGCGCGCTGCACGACGGTGGCGCGGCAGACGCCAACAACCGTCATACTCTGGCGTTTCGTGTGTCACGCCGGCGCACATGGTAGAACCCGGGCGGTTCGACAACCTCGCGCATGCCATCGCGGTGAGCGTGCTGGCGATTGTTTTTGTGCACGTGGCGCTGTTGTTTAAGCGCACGGCGCACGCGCGGCGGTCGACGAAGCGGCGATTGGGTTTGGCATCAAAAACGCACCGAGGCGGTGCTCCGAGGCCGCGCGTGTATGGGTTCTATCATCCCACGAGCGCCGATGGCGGTGGTGGCGAGCGCGTGTTATGGGCCGCCATTGATGCCGTGCAGAGGCGCGATGCGGCGCGGCGCGCGAGCGGCGAAGACGCGACAAAGGATGACGATGATGATAACGACGTCGAGAAGAGCGTGACGGTGGTGTACACGTCGAGTAATTTATCGGGCGAGGGCATGATTGCGCGCGCCAAAGCGCGTTTTGGAATCACTATACGTGGACCTGTACACACCGTGAAACTCACGCGCGAACGATGGACGAGGGCGGAGACGTATGGGCGGTGTACGATTGCGAAGCAGGCGTTGGGGAGCGTCGCGCTTGGCGTCGAAGCGTTGAGCGCGTTAACGCCGGATGTGTTCATCGACACCGTCGGACACGCGGCGATATATCCACTGGCGAAGTATGTCTTTCGATGTAAAACCGTGGCGTATGTGCATTATCCCACGGTATCGAGCGATATGATTGAACGCGTGCGCGAGGGCAGGGTCATGTACAACAATAGCGGTCGATTCGCGGCGTCAAAGTATCTCACTGGATTAAAAGTGCTGTACTATCGTGCATTTTCAGCTGCGTATGGATGGTGTGGGAAGTCGTGCTCTTGTGTTATGGTGAATTCGTCGTGGACAAAGGCGCATATTGATGCGTTGTGGGGGGTGAATTCTCAAGTAGTGTATCCTCCGTGCAACGTTGAGGATCTAACAAAGTTACCATTGACGCGTCAACGTTTGGATAAGCTGGGTAACGCGGCAAAGAAGGAAAATGCGTGCTTGAGAGTGATTAGTGTGGGGCAGTTTCGCCCCGAAAAGGCGCACCTGGAGCAAGTCGCCGCGTGGGCGGCGTTGAAAAAGGTCAAATCACTTTCGTACAAGCTTGAAAACGCAATTTTAGTTTTCGTCGGTGGGTGTCGAGACGACGGCGATCGTGAGCGATTAAAAGACTTGAAGCAAAGTGTGAAGGACTTAGAACTTGAAAAGAGCGTTGAGTTTGTCGTCGATGCGTCGTATGATGAGCTTAAGCGTCAGCTTTCTCGCGCATCCGTCGGTATTCATTCCATGATTGATGAACACTTTGGGATTTGCGTGGTGGAGTACATGGCGGCGGGTGCGGTTCCCGTCGCGCACGCCTCGGGTGGACCTTTGATGGACATTGTTGTTGATTCGCCCGAAGGTCCGACGGGATACACCGCGCTTAGTGTGCAAGAATACGCCGACTTTTTGCAACACTTGTTAATGATGTCTCGGCCAGAGCGTGAAGTCATCGCGGCGCGCGCTAGGAAGCAAAGTTTGTTGTTTACCGAGGAGAAGTTTAGAAAGAAATTTATAGATGCGTTGGCAGCAGTTGATTTGTGACGTGAATATTTCACATCTACTCTCGCCATCGCGTATATTTCGTGCCTAGATTGTATGATTATTATAACGACGACGGTTATTAGAAATCACAACTTATTCGTCCTCGTCCTCCTCCTCTTCGTCCTCGTCCTCGTCCTCTTCGGACTCGTCGTCGTCATCATCCTCGTCCTCATCTTCATCATCGTCGTCTTCATCGTCTTCATCATCTTCATCATCATCATCATCATCATCATCATCATCATCATCTTCTTCGTCCTCCTCTTCGTCACCAGACACCATCTCCTCATCCTCGTCCTCGTCCTCGTCCTCGTCCTCGTCCTCGCTCGGGCTTTCACCAGAAATTAACTTTTTCAAATTCGCCATCTCCGCCTCTAAATACTCGCGACGTCGAACCTTTTTCTCTTGCTGTTTATCCAACCGCTCGCCCGTCGCCGCCTTGGCTTCCAAATCCTCAATCTGCCTCAATTTCTTCGCCAACGCCCGATAACGCACTTCAAGCGGTCCATACTTTTCTTTTCTCATCCCTTGATCATTCATCACGCGCGCGCTGTCCCCACTCGCGCGCTTGGCGTCCCGCGCCGCCTTGTCCGCCTTGCGCTTTTGCGCAAATGTGATTCCAGGTTTACGCGCGCTCAGCGTCTTCGCCAGCGCCTTGCGCGCTTTGGCGTTATTCGGCAGCGCGTCGCGCTTCGTGCGCGTCTTTCCCGTGACTTTTTGTCCTCCCATGATCGCCACGGCGCGCGAGGCGTGCGCGTCAATGCCGCGAAACAGCACAGTACAGTGCGCTGCGGCGCACAGACGGCGGCGGCGTGTCTTTTGGCGTTTTGTATGCCGCGCGCGATGGTTTTCGCGATTGACGACGACGACGACGCGGACGACGCTCGAACGCAATGCGCTATAATACACGTGACTATTGTGCTATGTCGTTGACGCCTAGGGCGTGGACGAGGGACGACGCGTCGACGCGTCATCGAACGGCGCGCGGTCGGGACGCGAACGGGTACGCTTCGTCTGTGATGAACGTACTCGCGTCTATGTCTATGTCGTCGTCGTCGTCTATGCCGTCGTCGTCGTCTATGTCGTCGTCATACGGTACATCTAACGTATCCATGACGTGTGTCCAGAATGTGCGTCGATTAACAACACTCACGTCGTCGCCATCGTCCGGCGAAACGTCTTCGACGACGCGTCGTACGCTTTGTCGAGGCGTTTGCCGCCGCATCGTCTCTGCAAACTTTCGATACACAAACTCGCGCGCGTGGTCCCAAGAACGTCTGCACGCGTACAACCATTCACGCGCAAACGTTCCGCATCGATGCATCACACCGAGGCGCGCGCGCGCGGGCGGAAACATCCGTCCCGACGCGCACGCCTCGCGCGCCGTCGCGTACGCCTCCACGACGTCTATGAACTTCCCATCGCCCTCACCCTCGCCTCGCTCGAGTCGCCTGAGCCGACGCGCCGCCGACGCAAACTTATCTGGATGCACGTCCAACGCGCGCGCGCGAAACGCACGCTGTACGTCCGCGACGTCGCACGGCGTCGTCATCGGTGCGCGCAACGTGGCAAACGCCTGACGCACGGCGTCGTAATCAACACCCCCGTGCGACGCCTCTCGCGCCTTTGCGCACGCGCAAATCGCGATGGCGATGGCGATGAGCAACCTGTGCATCGTGTCCACAGCACGGATGATCGTCGGCGACGTCGTCTACGGCGAGCGCATGACTCGTCGACGTCGTCACAGAGTGACGCATCGTTTGGATTGATGATCTCACCCACCCATCGCGCGCCCGTGTGCGCGCCGTCGCGCACGACGCGAGCGAGAACGCGAAAAACACGCACGTGCGTGTCGTCGTCGTCGACGGAGCCGAGCGTGGACCCGTTGGAGAAGTATGCGCCGCCGCACAGGGCGTTGAATGCGACGTCGACGAGCAACAGCGTTGGACCGATGAACGCGACGACGATGACGACGACGACGAGTGCGGGGGAGTCGGGGGCGACGATGACGACGACGACGACGACGCTGTCGAGCTTTGCGCTCGATCGCACGCGCGCGGTGCTCAACGGCGCGCGCGTGGGTGATTTGCTCCGCGTAACCGCTGAAGCTGCGGATGGAAGCGGGCGCGACGCCGCGGGGACGTTATCGCGACTCCGAACGCGATGGTTCGTCGTGCGCGGTGGAGATTTGTCCGCGGGTGGGCGGAGGTTAGTGAGTGGCGAGCTCGATGGGAAGTTGACGAGGATTTTAGATCAAGGCGAGTTGAATCAGGCGCGCATCGGCATCGCCGGAGCGCAAATTTCAAGCGACGCCGAGTGGTTATCGCTCGGTGGAGCGAAAGATTTAAGCGAATACGTCGCGTCGTGTGATGCGTATGCGAGAATGATCGAACGCGAGGATGATATGGCGACGCTGGTGACGGATGTGGAGAGCGTGATGACATATGAGATGCTCGAGGACGCCACGCGGGCGAACCCGTCGGCGTGGACGGCGGGCGAAGGCGCGCATTCGCGGCGCATCGTAATTGACGATCGCGAGCGCGCGACGAAAATGGCGGGTGAGTTATTGGCGTTGAAGCATGGTGCGAAAAATGTGGTGCTCACGCAGCTCGCGAGCGACGCGAGCTGGCAACCAAAGTGCGACGTGGGCGATAGCGTCTTCGCCCCGTACGCGGCGCAAGTACTCGAGGACGTGCTTAGAAACGATCCTGAGGTTGGCATTGAGCTCTCAAAATGCACGTATCCCGATGGTAAAGGCATCACAGGCGTGGTCTATCGCAAAGGATACGCGGGCGTGGCGAGGTTACTGGCGCGCATGGGTGCGCAAGCGGCGCGCCCCATCGCCGGCGCGAGAGAACAAATTCTCGTCGGTCTCGCGCTCGGGTATAGCGAAGAAAACATCACCTATCACGTACAGCGCATGAATGTCGATCCAATCGCACCTGAGGTGTTGATTCAGCTCTTTGACGACGCGCGAGAAGAAATTGCAAACGCCAAGGCGGAGTCGGCGCCTTGAAAAACATGCGCCCGTGTATAGCTACGCATCACATCAATCCGTGTAAAACATCATATACAGTAAATCATATCTACCGCTACCGGTACTGCTACGGTACCGCTACTATTGCTATTTCTATTGATATCGCTACGTCTACTGGCGTTCAAAATGCTATGCGTACTACATGACAACCTCGAAAAACTCGCACGCGGCGCACCGGGCGTACAACGCGTCGATGCCGTACGCGTCGCGGACACGAAACGCCAATCCAGCGCCGCCTCGACCACACGCCGGCATGCGAGCCGCGTGCGCATCAAACACCGCCGCGAGCTGCGTCTTCAAATACCGCAAACCAACGTTCTCGTCCCGACGCGCTAAGCGAAAATCACCGCACGCGCAAAATAAAACATGTCGGTTTGCTAAAACTTTCCTCTTCAAACACGCGGGACACAACACGTCGTCGTCGCCGTCATCACCGTCTTCACCGCCGTCACCGTCGCTCACGCCATCGCGGCAATTCCATCGCTCGAACGCATCGATGGCGTGTTGTAACGACGCACTATCGTCATCATACGCCTCCGCGGCGGCGAGCGCGCGTTCGCGTTCCTCCTCTTCGAGCGCGCGTTCGAGCGCGTCTTGCATAGCAACCAACGCCCGTTCGACATCTTCTTCGCGCATGCCCGCAAAGTCATCATCGTCACAATCGTCATCGTCAACGTCGTCACCTCGAGACATCGCCGCCGCCGCCGTGCGGCGCGCCCACGCGACGTCCCGAGCGACAGCCAGTTTTAAATCATCAGTCTTCAACACTTTATTGCGTCGCGCGTCGTCGTCGTCGCCGTCGTCCGCGTCTGCGGTCGCGCGTCGTCGCTTCAATCGCGCGATGACTTCGCGCACGCACTGTCGCTCGTACGCCTCCGCGGCGGTCATCGTCGACGAATGACGTCGGAGTGTTGAGGGACACAGTTTCATGTGACATTTTTGACATGTGACGTCACATGTCGCGGCATTGTGCGACGACGGCGACACGCGGACGCACGCGGGCGATGGCGCGACGCAATAAAGTGTTGCGACGGACGGATGCGCGCGCGCGGTTGGTGGTGACGTGCGCGCTGGTGCTGGCGTGTACATGTGAGTTGCGTCGCGTGCATGCCACATGGTACACCGCGGATGGACGTCGCTGTCTCGATCGGTTCGATGTCGGTGGCGATGGGCGAACGGTTGTGAGCGCGTGTGTGCCGTATAGAGATACAGGCGTGATGTGGTGTCGCGCGGAGGATGGATTTTGGGGGGCGTGTGCGGAGAATGTGGAGGCGGCGGTGGACGTTGCCGAGCCAAATGCGATTCGGCGCGCGGCTAAGACGCTCGGTGATCCTCAGGCGACGAACGCGGGGAAACGAGAGGCGATGGAATTGTTAGACGTGACATCTACATTAGTGTTGCGTGTTTTAGCCGATGAGCAGTTTGAGATTGACGGGGTGGTAACAGAAAATCCGCTCAAAACGTATCTCGCCGCGCGGAATCAGCCGTTGTCGGCGCCGTCGCCACCGCCATCGCCGCCGCCACCGCCATCGCCGCCGCCACCACCACCGTCGCCACCGCCGCCATCATCACGATGCGTTGCGCGTACGAACGTGCGCTGGCAATCACCCCAGGCTGATGGATCGTATGAATTCGGCATGGACGTGTACGTCGTCTTGACGTCTGGAGCCGACATCTCAAACGGTTGGGAAATTCTCTTCAAGTTTTCCTCGCCAGACGTCATGTTGTACTCAAACTCGGCGTACGGCGCATCTGCATCGATCGCGTACGATTCAAGCGGCGAGAGGATGTTCAGATTGCGCGACCGTGGATACGACGGCGCCTTGACGCTGTACTCTACTCGAAGGATTGGATTCAATACTCGTGCGCGTGCGCGACGCGCTCTCGATCTTTCGTACATACAAATCAACGGCGAAGTGTGCGATATCGCGCGCGCGCAATAAATAAATGTACTTGTTACATGAATCTTATATTGTCTATCTCATACTTGGTGTATGCGTTTGCATTCGTCGATGACTCTTCGTACCTTGTCCATGGGCTCGTCGCGCAAGCCCGGAATGTCACCCACATCCGTGCTATCTTCGCCTAAAAGCGCACGAAACGAATCAGCCACGCCCTCGGATAATCCCACCAGGTCGTATCCGCCTTCGAGTAAAAATACAATCTTTCCGCCGCACAATTCGTTCGCCATGGATTTCAACGCCGCGCACAAGCGATGGTACGTGCCAGTGCGAAACGTCAACCCAGCGAGCGGATCGCGCCAATGCGCATCGTACCCAGCGCTGACGATGATAATTTCAGGTTGAAAACGCTTCGCTGCGGGCATTAATATTTCTTCCACCGCCGTGAGCACGGCAATGTCTCCGCTCCCTGGGGGCAATGGAATGTTAATCGTCGCGCCTTCTCCGTCGCCTTCGCCGATATCCGACATCTTACCCGTCCCCGGATACGATCCGTCTTCGTGCGTGGACACGAACAACACATCCGGATCATCATGAAATATATCATTCGTACCGTTCCCGTGATGCACGTCGTAGTCAAAAATCAAAACTTTCTTCATCCCGCGTTCTTGCGCCCGTCGCGCCGCCGCCGCCGCCGTCCCGACGATACAAAACCCCATAGCCCCTCGCGGTACCGCGTGATGCCCAGGCGGACGTATCAACCCAAACGCACTCGGCGCACACACATCATCCTCCGCATCACACACCGCATCCACGAGCGCGCGCGCCGCCCCCACGCCTCGCATCGCATCCGCGTACGTACTCTTCGTCGCGTACGTCGGCGCGCTATCCAACATCGTCGGCGCCGCCGTCTTACACATAAACTCCAACCCTTTCGCATAATTCTTCTGATGCACCCTCATCAACGTCGACGCATCCGCCGCGTCGTAGTCGTCCACATGCATCACATCATGCGCACCTCTCGACCCCGTCGCATTGATGAGCGCGCACCGGTCGAGCTCGCGCAGAATGGCGGGCACGCGCGCCGCGCTCTCGGGATGGCCCTCGAGCGCGTGCTCGAGCGATGGATTCGTGGCGTAGATTAATTTCACGGTGCGCGGCACCACGAGCGGTGGCGGCGCACGCATCGAAGCCTCGTAATGCGTCTCGTAATGATGGCACACAAAAGTGCGCGCAACACCAAAGATTGTGCACTGTTCGTCGACAGTGTGCGACGCGTGAGAGATATTTATTAATACCGGGTTATATAACCCGCAATCATGGGTGCGTGTATGAGCATATGTGAATCCACGCCGGACGTGCCGGCGAACATCATCGCCGATCCCGAGGTACGTGTCGTCAACGACCAACGACGATTTGATGTGATTGATCGCGGTGATTGATGATCGGTGTGAATTGTGATTAATTGTAAAGTTCCGAACGACGCACGACGCGACGACGATTGGTAAACGCGCGAACGCGAGTCGAATGAACATGTATGATTGGTGTGTACGATATTAACCGTCGTGTTGGGTGTCGTGCGATGATAGGGACCGTGTCACTTTGTCGTAAAATCGTGTTCAATGTTCAACAAGGATTACCAAGTCTACCGCGACGCGGTGGATGAAAACAATCGGTGGTTGTTTATTAACCGCGAGGGCAAGGGGTTTTTTGACCCGACTGGGTTCATTGATTTGGAAAATTACACGCGCATTGACCCTGAGAATAAGAAGAAAGGGCAGGTGCTTTGGAAGTTAAAGTATAATGAAAAGCCGCACTTCGATATGGGCGCGACGCTCGACGACTCGGATTCAGAGGGGGAATTCGACGCCGGAATGATGAGTCAGCTCGCTCGAGTGTTGATGAATAGCGGTAACACGCGATTCTACCGCATGAAGTGGAAGATGTTTAACGAGGCGAAAATGAAGTCGGTTAAGATCCCGGGCGGCGCGTTCGAGGTGAAGATCAAAGCCAAGGGTTTCTGCACGCGTCAAATCAACATCACGTACACTAGGGATGAAAACGGCAACCAGCAACGACACGTGTCTTACGATGACCGCGAGTACGTCAATAAGATTACGTACAAGGTCAAGATGAATGGTGCAACCATCGATACGTTCTCGTTGAACTGCTGCGAAGGACGCGAACTTGAATGGGATTGCGGCGCCTTCCAAGCGTCGCTCAAGAGCGGGTGGTTTTCTAAAAAGCCGCACGAAATCCACACCAAGCCGGGCATCGACCCGGGATTCGCTCTCCTCTTTGGACACATTTGCATCACCGAGTTCGCGCCGGATGAGATCAAGAAGGATCTCAAGCCGAACTGGATGTTGTGCCCTGGGTACGTTCCACCGTAAAACGCGCAAACGTCCGAAAGTTTGTGAGAGTTTGCTCACTTTGAGATCGTCGTTGGCGCGTTTTTCCAGTTTGTCGCTACGACGCGGGACTTTGACTTTCATCAGCACCATCGAGGAAAGTCGATGCTAAGTTATATACCACACGAGCAAACGAACGATTTCGTCGTTCTAGTTAGTGTTTTACAGATATATAATGATACAATCAACACGGGCGCTATGCGACGCCTTCTAAAATTGACTCGCCGGCGACGTTTTTCACATAGCCGTTCGCGCGCGCCCAACGGAGCGCATCCTCGCGACCGAGACGCACTAATTGCTGCAATTCTTCATCACCCGCTGGGAAAAGCGCCCAAGTTATCGTTGTTTTATAGTCTAACTCGGGAACGCCGCCAAGGGCATCCGGGGCGATGAGCGGTCGCTCGCCCCAACCTGCCCAAAATCTCGCGTCTGGCGCAAACGCGCCGTCATCCTCGCCGGCTTTCCGCCACGCATCCAACAAAGGAATCCCACACACACGAACTGGATTGTCAACATTCGGTGGAACGGGTGCCAAGTCGAACCAACCACCATCGACGCACCATTTACCGCGATATCGCCTCGCGGGCCAGCCGCAGTACAGAGGAATGTGACAAGACGCCAAGAGCGCGCCGACAAGATCGTCGAATGAATCGAATGAATCGATCAACTCGCCATCAAGCGTGAAAAACATCACATTGCTTGCATCACTTTTCCCTTGCTCGCGTCGCTCGCGCTTCATCTCCTCTCGTTCGCTCGCGGATAACGCGCGAATCGTCGACACGGAGACAAACAAATTTCCTCGCGAGCACAACTCGTGCGCGTTCGGCGGCAACTCTCGCCGTAACGCCCGTTCTAAAACCCCACCCACTCGTCCCACGACGCCATTTGTGCGACAATCCGCGAGAATATCCATCAGTATCCGTTCGCCGTCATCCGGCGTGAGCCCGCAGCAGTGCAACGCGGCGACGAGCGACCCGGCGGACGCCCCAGCGAACGCCTCGCTCGAGTCTCTCGCCAGCCCGCACTCCTCGCGCAACGCTCGCCACGCGCCGACGTGGTAGGGAAACAAAAACCCAGCCGCGCTGAACCCATAGCCCCCGGGCGCGGCCGGTGCGCGCGCGCCGTCGTCGGCGCCGTTCCGTCCCACGGCGCGGCAGCCACGCGCGTGACGTCGTCGTCGTCGATGTTGGTCACGCCGTCGCGTCGTCGGCGTCGGCGGCATCGCGCGCGCGACACCGACACCGCCGCCGACGCGCGCACCAGCGAACGACGTCGCACCGGCGAACATCTCGCGCGACGTACGTACGCTCGACGACGACGACGGTCGGCGTCGGTGCGTGACGTCATGACGCACGAAACGCATCTTGGGTGACAAAAAAGTGCACCTCGCGCGTCACTCGCCGCCGCGTCGGCGCCGGGCGCGATGTCCGCCGACGACGCGCGACGCGGCACGCGCGAGATGGCGATGGAGCTCTTGCTCGACATCGAGCGCGCGCACTGTGATTTCGTCTACGAGCCCGCGGATGCGTCAAACCCGGGGCCGTACACGAGGTATCACCACGACTTTGACGACCACACGGTGCCGGACGTTGGGTTGTCCACGCTGGGGCGTCGAACGCTCCGCGCGATGTTCACACGGTTCGATCAATGCGTGGATGTTCTTAGGGAAGAAGCAAAGCGCAAGCCGCGTTACGTGACGGCGGCGTATGCGCACATTGCGGAATTGAGAACGTCTCCTCGCGTGGCGTTCAAAGCGTTGCGAACCTTGGGCCGATGGGAGCTGCCGGACGATGACGGTGTTGAGTCTGTCATGGACTCCCCTAGCGTTGACTTCATCAACGATGGAGAGGAGCATGATTCGCCGTTCCGGTACGCGCTTGCGAACGTGAGTATGGGCTTGCTCGACTTGGAGCGCGAGATGATTCTCTTCGGCCCGACCGGGGAGATGCGCTCGACGCTCGTCTCCAAGAAAGCGGACAGCGACGAAGAACGCAAGGAGAGAGTGCTGGGTATCATTAATGCCATTATCGACTGGTCTGCACTAGCTCGTCGAGAAGACATTCGTTCGCGATGTGTCAAGGACGAGGCCTTTCAATCCGACTTGTCCACCAGTGACTACGGACCTGAATCAGACGAAAACAAATCAGGAACTGAAAAAGCAAACACTGTCTTCACAGACATAGACTTGGTGAACCAAGTGCGAGACTTGACGTTCGAGCTCAAGACGGCTCTTTACCAACGAGATCGTTTCCTGACATCCTTTCCTGAAAGGTGGATGTTGGATGAAACGTTCAATCTCAGTTTCAATAACATGTGGAAACACCTGAGTCTTACGTGTCAAACGTACGCCTTGAGAACAAACGATTTAGGATGTCTGTGGCGAAAAAGTCGCGTAACTCAAGCCGTCGACGAATTAGAGCAGAAACTGCTGGCGCGCTTGAAAAAGCAACACGTTCCCAAGCCGGAGGAATTCTTCGGCTCTGATCCTAGAGCGCTCATTGATATTCTCGACATGATTTGCGAAGAAAAAAGAGACCTTGAGAGTTTGCTGCTCAAAACAAAAGTGCCGAATAACATTTACTTACCGACCGACGAAGTCATGTTAGACCATTTGCAGCGCGCGTGGCGGACAATGGCTGGTATTACTGCAGACGAACGAGGCCCTATCGAAGGCTGGTATATGAAAAGCAATAAGATGCTGCCGCGCAAACAAATCTATCGTCGTTTCGTGGCTTCGTTTTGGTTGCGCAAATGCGATGAAGTGCGTTGGAGAGATGTGAAGAAATTACGTGATGATCCTCACCTGATGAGTATCGATCGTCACTTGTTTCCGGTGCACACTCCGGCTGACCGCGAGAGTCTCATGAAAGAATTTGCCATGTATGAAGACGTGGCGCAGCACAAAAAGTTTTTCCCAGACGACTGGTCCGACGACGACGCCCGCGCCATGCGACGCATCTTCAAAAACGACTCTGTTCTCATTCTTGGCATTTCTGGGGCTGAATACCTCAACTTCTTGGAACGGCATGACATGGAAGGGAGTTATGAGTATTTAATCTTACGCGCTCTCGCCGAACGCATCTTCGGCGCACTCGGGTATTGGGCCGTGCGAGACCTCGGCGAAATGCACTTGCGCTCGCGTTATTCGTTGCAGGAGCGCGAAGACCTAGAGCAACCGGCTTACAAGCATTACGTCAAGTACGAAGCGCAGAGGTCCTTGCGTTTTAAGCACGTTCTCCCGGACAAGCAATCTCCTGTTGTAGCCATTAGACCATAGACCAGACCAGCGTGTTGTTTGTTTCATATTTTACATCGTTTGTACCCACGCCGACTCATCGCCGCGCCGCCGCGCCGAGGCCGGTTGCCCTTGCACGTTTTCCGACGTTCTCCCGTCGACATGTCGCTTACATGTCAACCATGTCAACCGCGTCGCCGCGGTCGCAACAAAACGTAACCACCCAATGCGGGTGCCCATGGTACCTGACGTCACTTCGTGACTCGTCGTCGTGCACACACACCGACACTCGCGATGGTGAACGTCGGAGACCAATTCCCCTCCGTGGTCGCGCACCACTACGAACCTTCGTGGCCGACGCCCGTGAAACTCGCCGATCGTCTGCGCGGCAAGCGCTCGATCGTGGTTGGATTGCCCGGCGCTTTTACGCCTACGTGATCGACGTGTCAGATCCCCAGCTACCTCGCGCATCAGCAACAGATGCGAGATGCGAATATCGATGAGGTGTTGGTGATTTGCGTGAACGATGGCGCCACCATGGGGGCGTGGGCGAAAGATCAAAAGATCGAAGGATCGAACATTGTGTTTTTAGGGGACCCCAACTCGGTGGTGACCAGAGCGTTGGATTTGGAGCTTACGAACCCGGGTCCGTGCGCGAAGCTCGGGCCGGGGCGATGCAAACGATTTGCCATGTTCGTTGAAGACGGCGTGATCAAGGTGATTAACGTCAGTGAAGCGCCGGATGATCCCGCCGGCGACGCGCGTCCCGAGGCGTCGTGCGCTGAAAACATGTTGAAGTGCATCGCGGCGTTGTAAATCAATCAAGATGCCGACGCGGCGATTTTGAAACAGGTTTACAAGATCAAAATGACGATACACACTTTTGGCGAGCATGGGATGTTTGGCTTGCGTTTGACGTGACGCGAATCAACGAAACAGTCATTTTAAGACTGGTTGGTTTGTCGATTACAGACGCGCCTCGTCCCGCGCGGTTGACGCTCTGCGCCACCGCACTCGCCATCGTTTCGTCCACAAATCGTAATAAGCATTATCTTAACACGAACGATTTGATAAAAAATTACAAAGTACTACTAAACGCTAATCATGCCACGCACGGCTTTTGCTGTCTTCGACGTTGCCACGCTACAAAGGATTGAAGATTTTTGTCCCCCGGCGTGCGCGAGATGTCGTTGCGAGCGAAAATGTGAAACGAATCGTTCCCAAACTCGCCAATTCCGTATAATTTATGCTCGGGCTCTAATCCAACGGTAAACGCTCCTGGGAACGTGAGAAACTTTGTCGTGACTTCGACTATGGAGCGCATACGTCCAGGGAACAGTCCCAGCGACTTGATAATCTCAAAAACATCCTCAGCGCGAGCATCGAGCGCCGCCGACGGCGTTGGATAAGCTTCGAAAAACCCAGAAATGCATCTGTGTTTGGTCTCCCAGCTCGACACGCGAGACATCAATACACACGCCATCAAAAGCATCCATCCGTCGTGCGCGTAGTACTCTTGCAAGAGACACAAGTCTGACGCGGGTGGCGGCGAGCCCACCCGCGATTTTACCCACTCTTCCCAATCTTTCACCGCATCGAGCTTTGGGACGTGCTCGCCCCATCGCTTCACCGCATCATCGCGCCACGAATCAGATTTCGCCCCTCCCGACGACGAAGACTCCGAGCGAAGTTTCAACAACGTCTCGCGCGCCTCGGCGAGCCACTCGCGCGAAGCCGCGACGTGATCGTCATCGGAATACACTGACGAACGTTTGCGCTTCGTCGCGCCGCGAGCGTCGTCGTCGGCGTCATCCTCGTCGAGATCGTCGATCTCGTCACCGGTGAACTCGGCTTTAATGCCAACTACGCGGCTGCTCCGTCGCGTCGGTTCGCTGGGCTCTTTTTTGATTTTAATCTTTTTCGGACGCGTCATCGTCGCATTCGTCGCCGTTGTGTCGACGCCGAGACCGATTTTCGCCGCCATGGTGGTGACACCGAGACGTGCCATATATTCGCGGTTGCGCGCGACGTGCGCTAGGCGCTGGCGCTCGTATTCCGTGAGTACTTCCGCGGGCATCGTGGCGAGCGCTGAAGTGTGTGGATATGGCTTGACGTCTTCGCGCGAACGAGTTAGTTAAAGTTAGAGTTAAAAGTTATGCTAACAGCTATATATCTAAGCTATATGTCTAAGCCGATGAAACCAAAAACAAAGGCATTGGCGTACGAGGGTAAGACGCATTCGGCGTCGTATGCGCACGCTTGGGAGGAGCGGAAGCGGTTAACGCGCGGCTCCATGAAGCGCGGTTGGACGCCGTTGAGGTCGTCCGCGCAAACTAATGTGTATACGTGCTTGAGAAACAACGACGCGCGTCGAGCGGCTTCTTCGTTAAAGTCTGTGATCAGTAGTGGTGGTGCACCACTGTGGCTTTGGGTGTCGCCGTCCGCACGCGCCATTATGGAGTCTGAATTGCTTTGCCGCCGACAACGCGCGCGCTCGAAATGCAGCAATAGAATGTCTTCCATAGCCGATTTCCACTCGGGATACACCTCTAGACCGGCGTTGAAAGCAACTATAAAGTCCGGATGGTGTTTTAATTTACTATTTTGATCGCCCTGATCGCCCAAACGTGGTCCAACACCGCGATTAGCGAAGAGTCTCACTGCGTAGCGTCGTTCGCCGTCTCTCGAATGGACAACATCTTCGCCACTTTCAAGCAACTCCATACCGATAAACTCCACCTCCACGTCGCACTTGAAATATTCTGCTAAAATAACAAAACTCGCTCGCGACCGCCACTCGCACTGCGTCGTCGCGCCGATGATTTGCACGCGCATGGCGCGCTGAGCGCCGTCTTGGCTGACGACACTTTCGGGCGTAAATCCAAAGTCAAGCATGCCTCCCAAAAGCGTGCGCGCGTATGCGTAGTCATCCCACGTGTTTCCTCCGTCGACATCGCGAATGTGCGTCAGTTCGAGCCTTTTGCTCGGGCGTGGGTCGCCATCGTCAACACCGCCGCCGTTCTCGTCGTCGCGCGCCGCCAACGCGTCGCTCCTACGCATGTGCTCAGCAAACCTTATGCACGTTTCATCATCGTGTACGAAGCGTCGACAGCGATCGGCACACTTCAGGCCACAGAAACCAATCGCCTTGCATGCGCAGAGCACGTTCACTTGCGATCTACGCGTGTCACGACGATAAAGAGTAGACAAAACAGTTAGTCGAGCGCTACAACCACCCCACGAACGGACGCGAAAACGACATGAGACACGAGACACGAGACACGAGACACGAGACACGAAAGACGCACCGACACATGTGACACGACGTCGGTGGCGTGTACGATGCCGCACACGCTTGTCGGTCACGCGCATCGGACATCAGGAGTGGACGCGCCGCCGAGGTGTGAGGCGTCGGTTACGAGTCTAGTAGACGACGCATGCGCGTTTTAATGTTCTACAGAATATGCGTATGAGAATTAACAAGACCTAGTTGTCATCTATCGTGAGCCCTAGCGCGCGCACCAATCTAAACGATGCGTTCGAGTTCCTTGGCGTATAAAAGCGTTTGGTTGATTAAACGCATCGAAGGAATGTCTTTTGATGTCGCCGGATTGACGTCTTCGTTGAATACCACGGCACCCTTGCTGTCGACCGCCCACCCTCGGTCCTCCGCATACGTAATGAGTTCCTTCACGCTCTTGAAACCTAACAGCTTCTTCGCCTCATCACCGGACAACTTTGCATACGCGCTCTCGGCGCAGCTCGCTATCTCGTCGCGCACCGTGTCCATCAACATTGACATGAAATACTCGTAGCTCGGATCGGGAAGCGCGCCTTGCCTTTGAGCAATCTTGTTATACGCCCCTTCCATCAAAAATTGTTCCAATTCCAACACCGCTTGTACGCGAGCGTCGTTCAAAACCTCGCGGTCGGTGGTTTCGAGCTCGGTGTGAAACTCGGCGATTCGGTTTTGCACCAACAAGCGCAACAAGTTCAACCCAACGATCAGCGGCTCGTTGGCCGACGCCTCAATAGGCGCGTGTTTCGCATCTACCCCCGCACTCGCGCGCTTGCACGCATCGTACGCCGCCCTGACTTGCGACGCGTGTCGCTCAAAACCACTCTCATCTCTGCTCAACGCGCTGATCATCACCCCGTGTTCCGCCGCCTCACGCGCGAGTTTCAGCTCTTCACACCGCGTGGCGAAATCGATATCATCTCCCCCAAACGTCGTCGCCGCATGCACCTTGAAATCGTCCAAATTCTCCATCGCTTGCGCGTGATCGTTTTTCGAGATCGACTGCGCAATTTTTTGAACCAACTCGCGACCGGTGGATACGCTCGCGGCGTTGGACGAACGACCGCGTCTGCCGAACATCGTCGTCCTCGTCCTCGTCGTTCTGTGTCGTGGTCAATATCACGCTTGGTGTTGTAGACGTCTGCGCCCGAGCGGTCGACAGTGACGCGCGCGAGTTGCCTCCTGAAGCGTGTGGTTGACCAGGCCAAAATTAAAAAAGATTACTCGAAAAGCGCGGCGACGGCGGCGAGGTGCGAGGTGCGTTGATGGTCTCGAAGTGATTTTTAATATATTAAACTTGTGGTGATGTTACACGTTGATTTAGAGTGATTGAAACTGAAAATGTACGATAATAAGACGCCATGCGTCGCGCGCGCGAGCCGTCATCGGCAATGTTCTGGGACGAAACCCGCCGGCGGTTCGACAAAGTTTTCTGGTAATTCGGTGTGTCCAACGTGGAACGGGTTGGTTTGACGAATGCCCATCGACGATAACGTGTGGTTCACGTGCGAATGAGAAGCTTCGTCCGCACGAACGGCGACGACAACATCGCGAACGGTGGCGTCCTCGGGCATGCGCCAGTATTTAATGGCGAGCATGGGCGCCGGAGTGCGCGCCCATTCCGATGCTGGACCATCGCTATCGATGTCGTGCAACGCGTGTGTATACGTACGCACGGCTTCTTCTTCCAAGTAACCCACGAAGCGATGGCACGTACGCGGAGAGACAATGTACGCCATGAAGAAGGCGTTGAAGAACACGCCTTGCGCGCCGAGCACCGCCAGTCTGAACATGAGGCCTGGCTCGCGAAGCTTCAAAAACGTCAACAAGTGCATGCGTTCATTTTCAGCTTCTTCGAGCAAGGTGTGAATCCAGCCATGATCGCGTTTCAACGTACGCAACGACATCATGTGACGTAACATGGCGCCAACCATCCCTGGCACCCCAGCCACGGTTTCGAGAAAGATGAAGCGTAACAACCACCCGTCCGTCGTGAGCCGCTTATTGGGGGTGTATCCCGTAATCTTATCAAAGCCCCATCGCGCGAGTTGCACCGCACCGTATGCCAAATAATCACGCACGTGAATCGGCGTGCGGTGCGCGGGTTTGACGTTTTCCACCTGTCGTAAATCGTACTGCGGATGGAACAACATGTACGTATCCTTCTTTGCGAGCTTGGCTTGTAAATTCGCCGTCGCCGAGTCCGAGTTATCGTCATACGCCGCCGCCGAATACGCCGACGACGCCGAGGAAGACTTCACCGTATTCTTCTCATTCATCGTCGTCTTCGTCACATACGGTCGCTGCAATCGAGACAACGGAAACTGTACGCCTCCGCGCTCCTCGTCGCGCTCCTCGCGCACCCTCGCCGGCGCCCGCGCCGCCGTCGACGCCCGCGCCCCGTCGACGCCCGCGCCACCACCACCGCGAATAAACGACCGAACGCCATGGAACCCACTACCAACGCCCACACGCGTGTGCGTCGCGTACGCCCGCGCGTGAGACGACCCATCGATCGCCCGCATCACCGCGCCCACATCGCCCGATGCCGATGCCGATGATGCCCCGCGCATCACCGCGTGATACGCCCGCAACGCCGCACTTCGAGCGCCGCCGCGCATGATGCGATGTCCTACGCACGTCTCGTCCTCGTCTCACGCGCGCGCGTCGCACGGAAGCGTCCGTCGCGCCCCAGTCGCGTCGCGCAATGCGACGTCATCGTCGCATAGGCACCCTTCACCGGGAAGGGGGCGTCGACTCGATCGTCGTCGATCGTCGTCATCCAACTAAAAGCGCACGCACATGGGGCATCGCACGCGGCGACTATGGGCACACCCGCGTGTCCGATCGGACTCGGCACTCGAGGGTGCCGTCGACCGATACTCTACGTATATGCGCGGAATATGTCCTATGTATCATATAGTTTATTATATCTGATATAGCAACATATGTTCAACATTGAATCAACGTGTATAGATTAAGAGAAAAAACTCAGTTCTTCATCTATACTTCGCAAATGGAAATTTTATATAGTTTATATATAGCGTTCGGGGCACGTCGAGTACGCATGCGTGCGACGGCGGTGATCGTCCCCCTTTGCCGCCCCGCGGGGCTCGGCGGGCGCGCGCGCGTCAACACGATGACGATGATGGCTGATG
>Ga0255756_1000183_pt1 | contig 75028 bp, 70 predicted proteins | sample 011ome_20_FD_179956 | JGI IMG/M metagenome (GOLD analysis project Ga0255756, IMG submission 179956) | Coastal salt marsh microbial communities from the Groves Creek Marsh, Skidaway Island, Georgia - 011509CT metaG (version 2) | ecosystem: Environmental > Aquatic > Marine > Intertidal zone > Salt... | reverse complement strand
CGCGTAAGCGTCGGGTTGACCGTCAGCAGCGATATCGCCGGTCACCAAAATACAGTCCGCTGTCTCATTCGCGAGCACGGCTTCGATGACCGCCTTAGCTGAACGCTCAGTGTTCATTCCCAGCAGCCGCCCTTCTTGAGTTCCGGTTAAGTGGGTATCGGTAACCTGCACCAAACAGAGCGTGTCTGCATCAGCAGCAACAACGAGTTCGCCACTCAGCAGCGCCTCAGTCGACATAGCCCGCCCCAAATATGATGCCGTCGGCATGCGCCTCCGACAGACAGAGGCTCAAGAGCTCAGAAAGAAACTGATTTTGCTGTTGCTTCTCATCGGGCTGATACATTTCGGAATTCGGATAATCGTAGCGCGACTCCAAGCGTCGGCTTGACCGATGCTTCACCACCTCTGCCATAGAAACGTCGTGATACATGCGCAAATAAAGACTGGAGTCCATTAACTTGGGCAGTTGTGGCGCGTGATACTGAACCGTCAGGGTGGTTGTATGGCGGTCACGATCAATGACGGTCAGTACCACCAAACGCTGACCCAGTCGAAACTGCCGCTCGTTAGCCTGTTGATAATCGGGGAAGAGCTGCAACAGCCGCGCGTAGTTGGCCTCGCTGAGCGCGTGCAGCTCGGCAAGATCCATCTGAAAACGCTTCTTTTTTCTGCTCTTTTGCACTCAATTCCCTCAAGGCGCCGCTCACTGACGACGTTAACCTTTGTCGAAGTGTAGCAATCAATCATTAAAATTGTGCCAATACAGAAGATGAACGTATTTTATCCGCCCACCCGTATACGATGTTAAACTCCGCCGCACCGTAGGTCTAAGGACACTAGCAAGGAATATTGCATGATTTCTCATGTCACACGACGCGCCCTATCGGCCGTCATTGTCAGCTCTTTACTGATAGCCGCGCCTCTCGCTTTAAGCGAGAGTCTTTTAGATATTTATGAGGTCGCACTCGATAATGATGCGCAGCTAAAAGCTGAAACCGCCCAGTACCGAGCCGATCTGGAGTTAAAAACGCTTGCTCTCGCACCCTTGCTGCCGCAAGTACGAACCGGTGTCTCACGCTCTATTCGCGACTCGGAGAACACGCGCCTGAGTATTACCGACTTCCAGAACGGCCAACCGATTATTGAGAACCTGACCAGCGGCTCTCGAACGGAGACCACAAGCTACGACATCAATCTGTCGCAGACCTTGTTCGATTTGTCAGCGTGGTTTGATTGGAAAGCCGGCAGCGAGAGAAGCAAACAGGCAGAAGCAACGCTGGCCGCTGCTCAGCAGAATTTAATTGTACGCGTATCTGAAGCCTATTTTGGGGTGCTACGCGCGCAAGATAATCTGCTTGCGGCAAAAGCCCAGGAGCGTGCACTTGCGCGACAGCTGGAGCAAACCCGCCAGCGTTTCAATGTAGGCCTTATCGCCATTACCGACGTCTATGAAGCTGAAGCCCGCTTCGACCTGGCGGGCGTTACGCGCATCATCGAAGAAAACAATGTCGCCGTAGCACGCGAGCGCCTGTCTGTACTGACAGGTCAGAGCCACGGTCAACTTCTGCTCTTGAGCGATGAGTTCACACCCGAGTCGCCGACACCTTCAGACCGATCTGCATGGGTCGACTTCGCGCTTGCGAACAATTTTGAGCTCGCCGCCGTGCGTTTCGCCGAGGAGGCCGCGCGCCAAAATGCGAAATCCCGTCAAATGGGTCACGCCCCAACTGTCAGCGCGCAAATTGGCTACACAGAGAGCGATACCACCGGTCGTGTTACACCGCCCAATGCGTTTAACTTACCGCCGCGATCTGAAGGCGAAAATGAGTCATTCCAGATTCGTCTCGATATGCCCTTGTATGCCGGTGGTGCCGTCAGCGCGAACCGCCGACGGGCTGCTGAGCAGTTTAATGCCGCTCGAGAAAACCGAATCAATTTGACGCGCAACACCGTGACTGCCTCGCGCTCTCTTCATATGACTGTGACATCAGATGTGGCGCGCGTTAAGGCGCGCAAACAGGCGATCAAATCAACACAAAGTGCGCTCGACGCGACGGTTGCGGGCTATGAAGTGGGTACGCGTAACATTGTTGACGTGTTAAACGCACAAAATGCGGTGTTTTCAGCACAGCGTGACTACGCGAACAGTCGCTACGACTATGTGCTCAACAGCATGCGACTCAAAGAGAATGCGGGCACCTTGTCACCCGAGGACATTGCCGCTCTTGAAGCTTTCCTGATCGAACCGGCGGCACCCACTGCCTCTAGCGAGAGCTAAGTCACCAAGGCCTTAAGTAAGTCGAGCTGACGGCGGGTCGCTCCCCGCCGTGTCTCGATAAAGCGCCGCGCCACCTGCGCATCATCGCCATCCACTGACTCAGTCCACACGCTGGCCAGTCGGCTCGCGAGCTCGTCTTCATCCTTCACCACACGGATGGCGCCACCGCGCTCCATGTCGCGAACAATGGTGGCAAAGTTAATGACGTGAGGACCGGTCATGACCGCACATCCCCAGGCCGCCGCCTCAATGGGGTTATGCCCACCTCGCGGCACCAAACTACCGCCAATGAATGCCGCATCTGCCAGACCTAGAAAAGCACTGAGTTCTCCCAATGTATCGATGAGGAGAACATCCGTGCTGTCCGCGAGCGGCTGATATTCGCTTCGCTTTTGATACTGCAAACCATGACTGTGCAGCAGCTTGGTAATCTCTGGCGACCGATTGGGGTGTCGCGGAGCCAACATTAGGCGTGTTTTCAGGCCTCGCTCCCGTAGTGCGAGGTAGGCCTTGATGACCAGCTGCTCTTCACCTGGGTGTGTACTGGCCGCCGCCCACAGTGGTCGAGAGCGTATGACCTCACCCAACTGATCGCGAATTTCCTCAAGCTGCACACGGCGCGCGGCGAGATCAATATCAAATTTGATACTCCCCACCACCTGCATCTTTGCCGGGTCAGCACCAATCTTTCGAAACCGCCTGAAATCTGACTTTGACTGACAGGCAATCAGATCAAAATCATTCAGTGCCTGAGTGGTGAGGCTCCCAAGGCGGGCATAGCCCCGTGCAGAGCGGGCTGACAATCGGGCGTTGACCAGTGCAACGGGCACCGAGTGATCCTTGGCTGACGTCAGAAGATTTGGCCAGATCTCTGTCTCCACCATGACAATGAGTTGTGGGTCCCAATGGCGTATGAAGGCACCGGTGACCAGTGGCGCATCAAATGGAAACCAGGTGTGTTCGACGCGATCGCCAAATAGCTTCTGAGCCTGTGCTGACCCGGTAGGGGTCGTGTTGGTCACCAGAACAGCCTTGTCGGGCCACTCGGTCAGCAGGCGCTCGATCAGCGGTGCGACGGCGAGTAGCTCACCGACTGAGACTGCGTGCACCCAGATAAGGCCTTCGCCTGGGCGTGTTCGTGCCGGCAGGCCAAGGGCAAAGCGCCGCCACCACTGACGTCGATAGTGCGGCTCGCGCAGGCTTTTATAAAACAGCCGAAGCACAAATAACGGTGTCAAAACCGTAATAAGCAAGTTGTAAAGAGGGCGCGCCATATGGTCGATGCTACGAGGATTCGTGTGATACGTCATATACTGACGCTTTTGGGTGGAGCCTACCATGGCAACGACCGAGTTTGAGGATGTGAAGGGTTTCCTTCCCACTGAAGAAGCCGAAAAACTGCGCCAGTGGGCAGCACTCGGTGCACAGGTAGGGCCCCTGTTGGAAGTCGGCAGTTATTGCGGACTGTCGACCCTTCATTTGGCAGCCGTAGCACGTGACGCCAACACGGTTGTCTTTGCCGTCGATCATCATCGGGGGAGTGAGGAGCACCAAGTTGGGGAGTTTTTTCACGACGACGCGCTGACGGATGATCAAGGAAATTTCGATTCACTCCCCGAATTCAGGCGCAACCTCAAACGATACCAAGCCGAGGATGTCGTCATTCCGCTCGTTGCGCCGTCACGGATAGCCGCTCGCCATTGGACGACACCGCTCGGCTTTTTATTTATCGACGGGGGGCACAGTCTGGATGCGGCACTAGCCGACTACCGGGGCTGGTCATCGCATCTGCTGCGCGATGGGCTACTAGTCATCCATGATGTCTTCACCCATGCAGCAGACGGGGGTCAGGCACCGCATGCCATATGGCAACTCGCGAAACAGTCAGGGCTTTTTGAAGAAGTGGGCTCGTTTCAGAGTCTGCGCGCCTTGAGACGACTGTAACTGACAGACACTAAGCCTGAAGGTGACGTCGCTCGAACTTGTGCTGCTCTCTGCTATCAACCTCAGTGAACAGGCGGCTGGCTGTCGTGTACTGGCTCAAGGCATCAGCTGCCAGTAAGACGGCTCCGGAGGTCCAGGTCGGCTTCTCTAGCGGCCACAAGACGTCTTCTTCAAACTGGTACCCGGTCCAGAACACCCCGGCCTCGTCGCGCCACTGCCATAAACCGTCAAAGAGTGCCTGAGCTCTCGCCACGTCACCGACGCTGAGCAGCGCCATGGTCAACTCACAGGACTCAGCCACGGTGACCCAGGGCTGATGATTCTCACAGCGACAACCCAGCCCCGATTCCACAAATTCATGCCAGCGCGCGTTAATGCGCTCAAGGCCCTGCTCACCCTGAAAAACACCCGCGAGGACAGGATAGAACCAGTCCATCGCATAGCGCGCTTTACTCTCCCAGTTTCGATCAAATCGCTCAGGCCTATGCCGTAGCGCTGTACCTAGCTTGCGTCTTGATTCACGCCAAGCGGGCTTAAGAACACCGAGTGTTCTTGCAATATGCAGCGCGCACTCCAATGACTTATAGACCGAACTACTCCCGGTTACGAGCGCATCGTCCATCGCCTCACCCGAGGTATCGCAAGCCCATGCGACTTCACCGTGCTCCGATTGCATGGAAACGACAAAATCTATCGCACGCTCCACGGTCGGAAACAATCGCTCGAGAAAGGGCAGGTCCTCGCTAATTAAATAGTGATGCCATACCCCGGTCGCAATGTACGCAACGTAATTGGTTTCACGCCGGGTCACATTGGCAGGCGCACCGTTAACGTAAGATGCCCACCAACTGCCATCGTCTAACTGCTCGCTCACAAGCCAGTCATAGGCAAGCTCGGCGGCGGCAAACTCTCCCGCAATGCTGAGGCCCATTGCGGCCTCAGTGTGGTTCCAGGGATCCGTATGACCACCGTCAAACCATGGGATCTCGCCATTCTCTCGCTGAGACGCGATGAGATAGTCAACTGTAGGGCGCAAGGCCTCAGCAGGATACGCGAAGGGAGACGGGGTGCTATGGCTCATGGCCTCATCCTAATGCTTTTCCAACCGATCAAAATACAGAACCACACTTTTCCCCATCCATGGATTAGTCACTGCCTCGATAGTGCGGGTCAACCATGGACGCTTCATCAAGTCCCAGACCAAAAAACGGTGATACCAACTGAGAATAAAGGGCTCGGTTTGCGAATGCCAAAAAAGACACTTCAACCACCAATAGGGCACATGAAGTGCGTGTGCCCCATGACGACGGGTCTCCGTCAGCGTGTAACGCTCCACTTCGCGGCTTAGGTGCATGGCATTAAAAATTCGAATATGCCCGCCCGGCGTTCGACGGTACGCATCGCAGAGCGACCAACACACGCGCTCTGGCCAGCTTCGCGGCACACTAATACACAATCGTCCATCTGGCTTGAGCACACGATCAATCTCTTCAAGGAAGCCAATGTAATTGGGTATGTGCTCTAGAACCTCAGAACAAATAAGCCGATCGACCGAGTGATCTGCCAGGGGAAGCGACAAACCGTCCGCCTGAGCAAAATCCACCGAGCCCTTTGGGTTGTACGTCGCCATGTCAGCAATGCGTGACTGCGCCGTCTTCAATTCCTGATGCGATAGGTCGAGGCCAATCACAGCAACGTCTTCCTGAAGATAGGCCGTCAACGAATGACGTCCCTCGCCACACCCCAGATCGACACAGACATGACCCGGTTGCAGGTCAAAGTAGTCGAAGTCCACCGTCAACATGCGGCTATGCGCTCGCGATAATAGGCTTCCATGCGCTCAGCACAACGATTCCAACAAAAATGCTGTTCCACTCGCGACAATCCTCGTGAAGCAACATCAGTACGGAGGTTGTCATCCTCAAACAGTCGCCGTATAGCGTCAGCAAGCGCTTGACTATCACCCGCTGGAACAACCAAACCTGCGTCCTCAACCACTTCTGCGAGTGCGCCGCCGTCCGAGGAAACCAGTGGAACGCCGCATGCCATGGCTTCTATTGCTGGTAACCCGAACCCCTCGTAAAGAGAGGGCACAACAGCGATAGAGGCATCGGCGTATTTTTCGACCATCTCCTCGTGACTAATGCCTTTGTAACACTGGACCAGTTCGCCGAGCCCCAAGGACGCGATCAGCTTCTCTGTATCGCCGCCCGGCTTTGGTCGCCCAACCAGCGTCAGGCGAATATTGGGATAGTCGGATCGCAACGATGCGATAGCATGCAGCAACACCGATAATCCCTTGAGTGGCGCATCGGCCGATGCCGTGGTCATCAGCCGATGCGGTTCACGTTTCTTTTCAGGGAGCGGCCTGAACAGCTCGGTATCAACGCCGAGGTGCATCACCGAAATCGCCGACCGATCAACATTAAAGTCATCGCTGATGTCGGTTGCTGATGCCCCAGAAACCGTCACCACTGAGCGTAACTGAGGCGCTATACGTTTTTGCATGCGCAAAAACCCGTGCCACCGATGAATCAAAAGCCGCATGTACCAGCGTGGCTCAGCGGCGAGGGCTACGCGGTAATCTTTGGTGATAGGATGATGAATGGTCGTAACCAGAGGCAGTCCACGATGCTGCAAGGCAAGAATGCCATCAGAAATTGTCTGGTTATCATGAATAATATCGAACTCAGATTCCCGCCCTACAAACCAGTGCTTAACCCGCTCCCCAAAGGTGAATGGCTCAGCGAAACCACCTGTCAGCTTGCTGAACCACTCTATGCGCTCTAGCCGAGATAACAGTTGCCTCGGACGAATCGACTTTAGACCATGCTCATACAAATCAAGGCTAGGTAAACGAACCAGGGCCACATCGGCATCGAGCTCAGGGTAGGGAGGCCCCGAGATCACAGTCACGAAATGACCTCTTCGTGCCAGTGAGCGGGAAAGGTATTTCAGATAGATACCCTGTCCCCCGGAGTGCGGGGCGGACCGATAGCCCAAGAGTGCAATTCTCAGCGGCGCGTCATACGCCACCGACGTCTGCGACATCAATGTGGGGGAAGCTTGCGAATTCACTGTGGGTACCCAGAAGTTGGCAGGGAGTATGCCAATACGGTGTGACACGGACAACCGCTGATTGTTGTCAGCACAAACATCCGGTAGGTAGACCCACTTATACGCGGGTAGCGATCCAGTCTAGGCAGGTGCGGATAATGTCGTCTTTCTCTGGCTCATTAAATAACTCGTGATACATACCCGGATAGACCGTTATCTGTTTATCCGCAGCACTCAACTCATCGATAAACTGTCGAGACGCTGCCACGGATGTCAGCTGATCTTCCTCACCATGCAGCAACAGCGTAGGCAGAGAAACCTGACTCGCACAACCCAGGACAGCACTTGCCTCATCAAAAAGAGACACCACGGTCCGAGCAGGAACGTTGTCATGATGAACCAGCGGATCGGCAACATACGCATCAACCACCGCCTGATCACGAGAGACAGCACTCGAATCAATCTCGAGGGCTTTGGCGGTTGGGAATAGGGCGCTGAGGGCGCGTAACAGCCACGCCTGCCACGCGGGTGGTGGTGTGGGCACGCCGAGTAAAGGCCCCGTAAGAATCAAGCCCTGGTAGTCAGTCTGTGCATCGAGCACTGCTCGTGCCGCAATAAGACCACCCATGCTGTGGCCAATCAAAACAACCGGAAGATCCGGATGCTCTGACCCAATGTGGGATCTGAGCTCCTCCACACCCGTCGTTAGATCGCCAAAGGACGAAACAAAGGCACGCTTTCCAGGGGACTGCCCATGCCCAATATGATCCAAGGCGTAAACGTGGAGGTGGTTTGCGGTAAACGCCCGGGCTACATGATCGTAACGACCCGAGTGCTCGCCAAGCCCGTGACTAATAAGAACAACAGCTTTTGCATTGTCTTCAGAAGACCACGAACGAAAGAACCGCTCGCTCGCTAGTTTGCCCGTAGATGCCCCCATCACGACTCCCTCTTATTGTGGTGTTAACTCACCGGTGTTAGCCACGCTCCGTACCGTGACTCGCGCCCGCGAACCGTATCAAAGTAAATCGATTGCAATTGCTCTGTCAGCGGCCCGCGACTTCCCGAACCAATCGCACGGCCATCGAGCTCACGGATGGGTACAACCTCGGCCGCAGTACCCGTAAAGAAGGCCTCATCCGCGACATAGACCTCATCACGTGTAATTCGTCGCTCCTTTATCTGGTAACCCAGATCCGCAGCAATTTTGAAAATACTGTCGCGCGTAATGCCTTCCAAACACGACGTCAGCTCAGGTGTGTAGATCGTTCCATCTCGCACTACGAAGACATTCTCGCCACTTCCTTCGGCAACATAGCCCTCGTTATCGAGTAGGAGCGCCTCCTCACAGCCGGCGTCAAGCGCTTCTCTCAACGCTAAAATTGAGTTGATGTAGTTACCGTTCGCCTTGGCCTTACACATCGTAATGTTGACGTGATGACGCGTGTAACTTGAAGTGCGGACTCGAATTCCGCGATCTCGGGCCTCCGGATCCATGTAAGAAGGCCAAGACCAGGCGGCAACCATGACGTGGGTTTTAAGGTTATCCGCACGAAGCCCCATGCCCTCTGAGCCAAGGAAACACATGGGCCTGAGATACGCCTCGTCAAGGCCGTTCACCCGAACCACTTCGCGCTGGGCTTCATTCAGGGTGTCCTTGTCATAAGGCATATCCATCTGCAAAATTTTTGCGGATCGAAAGAGCCGGTCCGTATGTTCCTTGAGTCTAAAGATGCAGGTGCCGTCACCCTCTGTGGCATAGGCCCTAACACCTTCAAAAACACCGAGCCCGTAGTGGAATGTGTGCGTTAGCACATGCACCTTTGCCTCTTCCCAGGGAACGAGTTCACCGTCTAGCCAGATAGATCCAGTCAACTTTGACAGGTCCATAATTCTTCCTTATTTACCTCTCGCGGATGGCTCGCGAGTCATTACAAATTGGGCAGCAAACGCGCACATACTGTGCTGGCCTGCTTCATTAACTCATCGGCGTGTATCACATCGCTATCGGTTGCATGGGACATTGCAGCTCGATGCACTGATGACCTTAAGCCTAGATACGCTTCCTTCAAGCTGTTCGCGTCACTCTCACTTAAAATCTGGCACGTTTCGAGTGCCTCGACGATTCGAACAACGTCGGACCAACGACCCATGTCGGGAAACTGCGCCGCATATTTAAGCACGAGGTATTGGACCACAAATTCGATATCGACAATACCGCCGCGCTCGTATTTAAGCGCTACACGGTGCGAGACGTCTCCGGCAATCGGGGAGTGGTTACGCATTTTCCAACGCATGGATGTCACCTCGTCGGCAAGCAACGCGTCATCTCGACTCATTGACAAGACATCGACCCTTAGCGCTTCAACCTGCGCTACAAGATCGGACTGGCCCGCGATGACTCTCGCTCTTACCAGGGCCTGATGCTCCCAAGTCCAAGCATCATGATGCAAGTATCTATCGAGCGCCTTAACCGATGTCACCAAAAGACCAGAGTCGCCATTGGGTCGTAATCGCAAATCGACCTCATATAAACGACCACCCATCATATTGGTAGATAGAATATGGATGACTCGCTGCGCTAAGCGCGTAAAGAATTGCTGATGATCGATGGGCTTTGCACCCGAGGTAACCCCGCTCTCTCCACTGGCAACAAAGACCAAGTCAAGATCCGATTCGTAGCTGAGCTCCAGGCCACCCAATTTCCCATACGCCATGACACAGAACGCCGCATCAGGGGCTGGCTCCCCATGCCTTTCGACCAACTGACCGTAGGCAATATCCACGGCTCGCTCAACAATAACCTCGGCAAGAAAGCTCAGGTTATCGCTAACTTTCATCAGCGAAATGGCACCCTCCAGCTCGCTGCAAGCGACGCGAAAAACAATGGCGTCTTTAAAGCGCCTCAGAAGCTGCATCGCACTCTCGAGGTCAGCGGAATCCACATGCTCCAGAGTGGAATTCAGCAAGCCTCTTATCTCGTCTTTACTCGGAATGTTTAGCAACCGCTCCGGAAACAACAACTCGTCGAGGAGCTCGGGTGAGGCTAAAAGCTTTTGCGCTATCGGTTCGCTCCGGCTCACCAGATTAACGAGCCGATCCAGGGCAAGGGGATTTTCGCTGAGCAGGACAAGATACGCACTTCGCTTCAACACCGCGGTGACGATCGGAAATAACCGGCTCAATACCCGCTCGGGGTCTTCCTGATTGTCCACAGCCTTTAAGATCAGGGGCAGCACCTTTTGCAAGCGCCGAACCCCTTCGGGATCTAGTACCCGAAACCGAGTCTCCGCGATAAAGTTCGATACTGCCGCCACCATATCGTCTTCATGAGCCAATGAAAGCGCCTGGATAACGGAAAAATCGAGCGACGGCGAATCCGAGCCAATGCCCACAATGAGTCGCGTCGCATCACCCGGCTCGCTCAGCAACGCGTCGAATTCCCGGGCAATCGCCGCGCGGTGAGCCTCGGTCTCATCATGAAGTTCGCTCCACGAGTTATAGCCGAGCATCTGACGAAGGTTCTCTCTCGCGTCACTCGCTTCGGGAATCGAATGAGTCTGCTCGTCACGAAGCGCTTGGATGCCATGTTCTACCTGCCGCAGGTGTCGGTAGCTATCTGTGAGTCTTGATGCAAGCTCTTGCGGGACGCATTGTTCCTTGGCGAGTGCAGATGATGATGCTTGAAAGTTAATGGTCTGGATCGCAGGAATTCGGCCGCCGTGTGTTAATTGATGCGATTGGACTACAAATTCTGCCTCACGAATGCCACCGGGACCCCGCTTGACATCGTTCGTCAAATCCTTGGACACGCGTTCGCTATCGATCAATGCCTTCATGTCGCGCAAGCCGTCTATAACGCTAAAGTCCGTATAGCGCCGATACACGAAGCGCCGCGCCAACTGCTGAAACGCCTGCGTTTGCTCAGAATGCCCAGTGATGCAGCGAGACTTCAGCAGAGCGTAACGTTCCCAGTCGCGTCCGTGTTGCTGATAGTAATTCTCCAGTGAAGGGTAGCTAGCAACCAGCGCTCCGCTGTCGCCGAATGGCCGTAACCGGGTATCTACTCTGAACACGCGACCCTCGTGCGTCACGCTATCAATGAGCTTAATCACCAACCGGGCGACCCGCGTAAAGAACTCCTGATTACTGGTACTCGAGCGCCCACCCTTCGTGACACCCGGCTCGTCATACACAAATATAATGTCGATGTCAGATGACAAATTTAGTTCTTGCCCGCCGAGCTTGCCCATGCCCACGACAATCAAATGCTGACGGGCCTGGGACTCATCACCGATGGGCTCGCCAAATCGCGCACCCACCTCAGCTTCCGCGAACCGGGTAGCCACCCGAATCACAAAATCTGCCAAATGACTCATGGCCACCAAGGTCTCATCAAGGCCGGTGGTCGTCTGCGTAAAGCTGCGCCATAGAATATGCAGCATGGCGCGTTGTCTCAGCACTCTGAGTGACGATGTCAGACCTGCCTCAGCACCCTGCGACGTATCCCTCCAGCTCGGGTGCGCCTCAGTAATGTAGTCAATCGTGCTCGCTTCGAGCTGAGACTCTTGCTCAAGCCAGTCAATTTGCCGCTCTACTAAATGTCTGAAGAACTCGCTGCTTCGCAGTAGTCGCTCTCCATCACCGACGGCGCCCAAGTCATCGAACCTCGAAAGCAGTGCGTCGAAACGTTGCGCGCCAATGCGCTGACTTAACAAAAGGACTTGATCTTCAATGGCCATCAAATAAACGATTTGCCTCTCACGGGCTTCACACCAAAATACCCAAAAACCCGTAACACGTTATCGCTCTACAATCGCACCAGAGAGCTCTGCTAGGGTAGGAACCATACCTAACACCTAATATACTCCCAATCCGTTGTGGAGCGGCGGTTTAGCTGTAGTAGTGCCAACGCAATTATCGTCGGATAGCAGTCCGATCACGGAATCATTAAATGGAAATGCTTGCAGCTAAGTCAGGAAAAGTACGGTTCCTCGTATTGGGTTCCAGCATCCCTAGAGCGATGCTGAGCGCAGGGCAGACGCCATGACAGACCCAACAGACACCATTGATTGGTTTCGACACACTGCCCCGTACATCAATTCTCATCGTGGCACCACGGTTGTCGTGGGCCTACGTCAGGGTGCAACCGCCGACAAGAACTTCATTAACGTCGTTCATGACCTCGCACTGATGCATTCGCTGGGTGTGCGGCTGGTGGTAGTTCACGAGCAGCGCAGCTTTGACTCTGAAACGCTGACACTGGCCGATGTGGACAAAGCCGTTGCTGAGGCCCTTGAAGAGCGCACCTACATAGAACGAATGTTTTCCATGGGGCTGCCCAACTCGCCTTTACACAATGCACGGCTCAGGGTGATTTCAGGCAACTTCATGACGGCCCGGCCCGTGGGTGTCATCAACGGTGTGGATCGAGTCGGTCGCGGTTTGGTTCGCCATGTTGATGTTGCAGGTATTACTCATGCACTCGATGGCTCCGCGATTTGCCTCATCTCGACACTGGGTCACTCGCCTGCTGGCGAAGTCTTCAATCTCAGCGCGCTTGATGTCATGGGGGCAGTCAGTCGAAGTTTGGGGGCAGACAAGCTGATCGTCATGTCAGATTTTGACGGCATCAACAGCGTTGACGGCACGTTGCAGCGGCAGATGACCGTTGACGCCGCACGCCAAATACTTGAGACCTCTGACCAGGACCAAAAAGAGGCGCTCATGCTGGCTTGTGACGCCTGCGACTCAGGTGTGCCTCGGTCGCACCTTATCAGCTATGCGCTCGACGGTGGCCTGCTGAAAGAACTCTACACGCATGACGGTATCGGGACACTGATATCCCCCGACGAATACGAGCAAATTAAAACAGCCGAGGGGCACGACTTGGCGGGCATCCTTGAGCTCATTCGGCCGCTGCAGCAAGCAGGCGTTCTTGCTGAGAGGTCCAACGAGGAAGTCGAGCGAACGCTCGATAAGTTCACTGTCATTACAAAAGATAGTCGCGTTATTGCATGTGCCGCCTTACTGGATAACGCAAGCGACAAGATTGCGGAAATCGCCAGCGTTGCCACCCACCCAGACTACAGAGACTCTGGCCACGGCGAGCGACTCGTTGCAGCCCTTGTCGATGCTGCAAAGCAATCCGAGCTCGAACGCGTTTACGTGCGTACTACACAAACGGGGCATTGGTTCCAAGAGCTTGGCTTCACCATGTCACTACTGGATGAGTTGCCTGAATCGGAAAAAGAAAAGGCAAACGTCGACCGAAATTCAAATATTCTTGTTCGAGCGCTGTAGCCTAAAGCGCCGGATCTACTGGAGATAACTGATGCCTGAGTATCGCTCAAGAACATCTACCGCGGGCCGAAATATGGCCGGCGCCCGCGCCCTTTGGCGCGCAACCGGGATGAAAGATGGCGATTTTGAAAAGCCCATCATTGCCGTTGTTAACTCCTTCACACAGTTCGTACCAGGGCACGTCCACCTAAAAGATCTCGGACAACTGGTAGCTCGCGAGATTGAAAACGCCGGTGGCGTCGCCAAAGAATTTAATACGATCGCGGTCGATGACGGCATTGCAATGGGCCATGACGGCATGCTCTACAGCTTGCCCTCTAGAGACATCATCGCAGACTCCGTTGAGTACATGGTTAACGCTCACTGCGCTGATGCCATGGTCTGCATTTCTAATTGCGACAAAATCACCCCCGGCATGCTCAATGCCGCCATGCGCCTCAATATACCCGTGGTCTTTGTCTCGGGTGGACCCATGGAAGCAGGAAAAACAGCGCTCTCCGAGCACAAATTGGATCTAGTCGATGCCATGGTGATTGCGGCAGATAGCAGCGCTGATGATGCCAAGGTCGAAGCCTACGAACGATCTGCCTGCCCCACCTGCGGGTCGTGTTCAGGCATGTTCACGGCCAACTCCATGAATTGTCTCACCGAGGCGCTCGGACTGAGTCTTCCGGGCAACGGCTCTCTGCTGGCAACTCATGCGGACCGAAAAGCCCTGTTCCTAGAGGCAGGAAGACTCGTGGTGGAACTCACGCGACGCTACTACCTTGAAGACGATGACCGTGTTCTTCCAAGAAACGTCGCTAGTCGAGCCGCGTTTGAGAATGCGATGAGCCTCGATATTGCCATGGGCGGATCGACCAACACCATTTTGCATTTGCTCGCCGCCGCACAAGAAGCCGAACTTGATTTTACAATGGCTGACATAGATGCTCTTTCCCGGAATGTGCCGCAATTGTGCAAGGTCGCTCCCAGCACTCCGCTGTATCACATGGAAGACGTTCACCGAGCCGGTGGCGTGCTCGCCATCTTGGGCGAGCTGGCAAGATCGGGCCAACTGCATACCGACTGTCATACGGTTCACAGCGCTACTATTGGCGACGCCATAGATGCTTGGGATATCGCCACCACCAACAACGCCATTGCGCTCGAGCGATTCAAAGCAGGCCCCGCAGGTATTCCTACACAGGAAGCATTTAGCCAAGCAACTCGGTGGCCATCCCTCGATCTAGACCGTGAGAACGGTTGTATTCGTTCCGCGGAGAATGCGTACTCTCAAGAGGGTGGTCTGGCCATACTCTTTGGAAACATTGCCGAGGACGGCTGCGTGGTTAAAACCGCAGGCGTAGAGGATGAACTGCTGGTGTTCGAGGGCAGGGCACACGTCTGCGAGAGCCAGGAAGACGCCGTAGCCGATATTCTCGAGGATCGTGTGCACGCGGGTGATGTGGTCATTGTCCGCTACGAAGGGCCTCGCGGCGGTCCGGGCATGCAGGAAATGCTCTACCCAACGAGCTACATCAAATCGAAAGGCCTCGGAAAAGCCTGCGCACTGATTACGGATGGTCGTTTCTCGGGCGGTACATCGGGCTTATCCATCGGTCACGTGTCCCCCGAGGCAGCCGCCGGTGGTGCGATTGCGCTTGTCGAAAATGGCGACAGGATTCTCATTGATATTCCGCAGCGCTCGATCAATGTGTTGGTTGATGAAGCCGTGTTGGATGAACGCCGGGCGGCTCAAGATGCGGTTGGCTTCAAGCCTGCCAAGGTGCGCCCAAGAAAGGTAAGCCCTGCTCTGAAGTTCTACGCCAAAACGGTGACGAGTGCAGACCGTGGTGCCGTTCGGGACTTGTCGTTACTGGACGACTAGCGCTTCGGCAGCATTGCTTGCGGTCAAGGCGTCGATGTCCGCAATGAGGTCGTCGAGAAACCGGCGCATTCGCCTATCCTGACGATCCGTTCTTCCGTTGATGGTGTCGACCAAGAGCGAGAGAATAATATCGCCATTGTGCTCTATGCCCGCAACATAGGCGGGCGTTCTCGCCTCGGAGCGTGAATCACCGAGCACCCTGATCTCTGTCTGCCACCCGGGAGATCGACTCTCTAGAATCGCCCTGAGCTGCGCCCCCCAAACAGCACGGTCTTGATGCCATAGGCGATCAATGCGCAAGAGCTCTCTACTACGCGCCTCAATAAGTGCGTTTTGATCGTCATTGAGCCTGCCAAGTAACCGCTTAGCCAATCGATTCAAGGAGTTAGCTGCATCATCAGCGTAAGCTCTATCGTCCCGAGTGAGGCGCTCCTCTGCATAGTCTTCTTGTTGACGATCGAGCTCAGCTAAAAAATCTTGTATTTGGCTCTCGTTGAGGCCCTCGGCGCTGTTGAGCAATAAATCAACCAGCTTCACCTGAAGACGATTGGCAGCTTCATCGATAGAGTCTGAAATCACAATGGCTTCGTCGATGGTCACCCCATCGTCAAGGGCGGACAAAGAAGACTCAATAAACTCTCGATAAAGCGGCAATTCATCGCGTCGATGCCAGTCGAGAAGCACATCAAGATCGGCATCAAACTGCTTCTGCTGCTCGGTCGTCAGATCGACATAGTCATCGATAGCCCAGCGGACAAATGTGTCAGCCCTGTTGTACAAGAACCGATTGGCTGAGCAGCCACCAAGGGCAAGAGCGCAAACGAGCGACAACACCAATAAACGCTGACGCGACATGTTTAGCCTCAGCATTCATACCGCCATTCGGGCAACATCTCCGCCGCCCTGCTTTGCCTCATAAAGAGCCTCGTCGGCCCGCTCAAGCCAATCATATGTCGAGTTTTCTCACCTCCGAGTTTGGTGAGCAGCTTTTCTGAACGCAGACCTCAGTGAACCACATGGATATGACGGTCTTAGGCGGCCGTCAAATAAGCGCCTGAGTAGCGGCCAAGACCTGACAAGATAGCAGACATGGTTGCGTGTACAATGTCAGTGCTGCGACCCACGCCACAAACGCGCGTGCCATCGATCGCCAATTGAACATAACAAATAGCTTCAGCATCGGCATCGGACCCCAAGGTGTGCTCACTATATTCCACCACGATAATCTTGTGGCCCGTATGGCTGGATACGGCATCAGTAAACGCACCAACTACGCCCGCGCCTTTCCCTGAGAGTGTTGGAGAACCCTCGAGCCCTTCAATCATGACATTGAGGCGATCAACGCTATCATCGCGCGCCAGTTGGTAGTTACCGACCGACAGTTGCGGGCGATCTAACAGATACGTTTCGAGGAACAGCTGGAGGATATCATCCGACTGCACTTCTGTTTCCGATCGTTCTGCGAGTGCTTGAACCGAAGCACTGAAGTCGACCTGTAACCATCGAGGCAGATCTAGGCCGTAGTCACGATTGAGCACATAGGCAACGCCACCCTTGCCGGACTGGCTATTGATACGAATCACTTCCTGGTAACTGCGGCCAATATCCGCAGGATCGATGGGCAGGTAAGCAACTTCCCACATACTATTGCCGTCTCGCCGTGCTAGACACTTGTTGATCGCATCCTGGTGGCTCCCTGAAAACGCAGTGAACACCAATTCACCTGCATAGGGATGCCGGGGATGGAGTGGCAACTGTGTGCACTCTTTACACACCGCAATCATTTCATCCATTTGCGAAAAATCGAGTTGGGGGTCAATACCTTGGCTGTAGAGGTTCATGGCCATGGTCACGATGTCCATATTACCAGTTCGCTCACCGTTCCCCAGTAACGTGCCTTCAATTCGATCAGCGCCCGCCAACAGACCCAACTCGCTTGCTGCGACAGCGCCGCCACGATCGTTGTGCGTGTGGAGCGAAATCAGTAGCGACTCACGGTGGTTCACGTTGTCGCAGAACCACTCGATCTGATCGGCGTAAACGTTGGGCGTGCTTACTTCAACGGTCGCCGGCAGATTAATGATCAACTTGTTATCGGGCGTTGGCGAAATGACATCAATGACGGCATTGCAGACATCGACGGCAAAGTCCATTTCTGTGCCGGTAAAGCTCTCGGGACTGTACTCAAACACCCACTCGGTTTCTGGATACTTGGCTGCTGCCGACTTCACCAGTTCGGCACCGTTTACCGCAATCTCGGTTATTCCTTCACGATCAAGGCCGAAAACAAAATCACGCTGTACTGTGGAAGTACTATTGTAGAAATGGAGTACCGCGCGCTTGCACCCTTTAAGCGCCTCGAAGGTTTTCACAATAAGCTCTTCGCGCGCCTGGGTCAGCACCTGAACAGTGACATCATCGGGGATACGCTTCTCGTCGATGAGCTTTCTCAGAAAATCAAAGTCGTGGGAGGACGCTGAGGGGAAGCCAACTTCTATCTGCTTAAAGCCAAGATCGAGCAACAGCTCCCACATCCGCAATTTCTTGTCAGATGTCATGGGCTCGATCAATGCCTGATTCCCGTCGCGCAAATCGACACTGCACCACTCGGGCGCCTTGGTTAACACCGCATCGGGCCACCGGCGGTCAGCCTTCTTTAGCGGTTGATACTTGGGATACTTCCGATAATCAAAGGCCCCAAACTCTGAATGATTCATAGCTAACTCAATTAAGTGAACTTTAACCGCGAAATTATACGCCTCGCCGCTTAGAGAATTTGATCAAAATCACCGATATCAGCACCAATTAATAGCGAATAACTACAAATATACTTTTATTTGAGCGAAATACGCTAATATCGGCAATATGCTTGATATTAATGATCTAGATCGAACTGACCTTCGCTTGCTGGCGGAGCTGCAGAGAGACGCCAGTCTGAGCAACCTCGAGCTGGCCGATAAAGTGGGGTTGTCACCCACGCCCTGCGCGCGTCGGGTTAAGCGACTCCTCACCGAGGGCTTCATCGAGCGCCAGGTTGCCATCCTGAACCCGGAAAAGTTGGGCCTCGACCTGACAGCGCATGTCAGCATCTCTATGGATCGGCACACGCCCGATCGCTTCGAGAACTTTGAGACAGAAATAGCGGCTTACGACGAAGTCATCGATTGCTCCGTGGTTACCGGACAGAGCGCAGACTATCTATTACGTGTCGTCGTGAAGGACATGAAGCACTTTGAAGCAGTGCTATTAGGAAAACTCACTCGGATACCGGGCGTAACCGGGGTGCACTCCAGCTTTGTGTTAAGAAAGGTGATCAACCGAACAGAGATTCCGCTCGGTTAGCGCAAGCTACCCAATAATGAGTTAATCAGTCAGCCGCGTTGGCAGCGCGCTCTAATCGTGCGAGTTCTTTATCGGCGAGAAAAGCCGCTATCTTCAGCATATTCGCCTGACTACCCGCCTGACGAGTGTCGATACGGTACTTCCCATTGACCATGAGTGACGGAGTGCCTTGCACACGAGCACCTTCTGTCCGCGCAGCTGCCTGACGGACCATGCTATCGAGACCGAAAGAGCCAAAAGCGCGATCAAAATCTTTCTCTGCGACACCGTTTTCAACGAAGACTGCACGTACGGCCTCAGGGGTCGATAAACGTTTACGTTGACGATGGATGGTGTTGAACACAGCGCCGTGAACGGGCTCAAACACGTCGAGCACCTCAACCGCGTAATAGGTCTTAGCGAGAAGCTTCATCCCCGGGTTGTTATTCCAGATCACGGGCGTTCTTTGAACAACGACCCCTTCAGGCAACCGCGATTCAAACGACTCAAGCAAGGGCTCAAAGTTATAACAATGGCCGCAGCCGTAGGAGAAAAACTCTGTAACAACCACCCGATCGCTGATACCCGTGTGGATGGCAGGCTCAATCAGGTCGTAATGCACGCCTTCTTGATACTGATCTTGAGCAGCCACACCCACCGAGAATGTAACCATCGCCGATATCGTTACTACGCGAAGCCAACTCAACATGCTGATTCCCCCGTCCCGCTACTGGTCTACTATTGCTTTACTGTAAACCCGCAACATAACTTGCGACCGCTTTGATCTCAAGATCGCTCAAACCAAATGCAATAGTGCGCATAATCTTGCTGTCACCACCATTCGTTCGGCCACTCTCATCCTCGTAGCCAAGACGGAACATCTCAAGCTGTTGTGCAACATAGTCGGCGTGCTGGCCAGCCAGCGCAGGATAGCCACCAGGTCCATTACCTTTCCCGGATGGACTGTGACAACCAGAGCATGCGGCAACTTTTCTTTCAGCAATACCGGCGAGATATACCTTACGACCTAACTTCACGAGGTCTGGGTCAGTTGTGCCTGCGGTTCGGTCCTGCGCATCGTAGAACGCGGCAATGTCAGCTAACTGCTGATCTGTCATGTTATCGACCTGACCCGCCATCAACGCGACGGGCCGACGGCCATCACGAATGTCTTTCATCTGCTTCAGCAGATAGCGCTCACCCAGACCTGCCAGCTTAGGGAATGTTGGGGCAAGACTATTTCCGTCAGCACCATGACACGCCGCACACGAGCCCACCAATGCTTCTCCTGCAGCCGCGTCACCTTTCATAACGCCACCGGCTAATGCAACGTTGGCTGCCATGAGCAGCGCCAAAGTTGCAATTGCGCGATTAAAGATCATCCTAAACTCCTTGATACCCAATTATTGGGGTGTCGACATATATGTGATGAGTGCCTTGTAGTCATCATCGCTGCACGTATTGCACATACCACCGGCTGGCATAACGCCCAGCCCGTTCTTTACCGATGACACGAGCGCTTCCATTCCCTTCGCAAGTCGTGGCTCCCACTGGGCCGCATCCCCAGTCTTTGGTGCCCCTGCAACCGCGTACGCGTGACACGCGCCACACGACGCCGCGTATTGAGGTGGCTGCTCAGCAGCCTGGACTGCCACTGTTGCCAATGACGATGTACCTACGATGAGTGCGAATTTTAAGATGTTTGCTTTCATGATTTAACCCTCTGTCACGGCGTGAGTACCGCTACATGCTGTGATTTTATTGCTATACCCACGTAATCTGGATCGGCATTATAGACACTGTGCCGAAAACACCAAACTTTACGTGGATCACTGTCATTAATACGCCCAATAAGTCTCAAAAGCTTAATTTTAAAAGCACTGAATTTTTACAATCTGCGAGTGCGCTAAGCAACGCGCCGGCGGACTTTGGCTGCGAGGTCGCCTTCGCCGGTCGAAGTAATGCCGGCAAATCGAGCGCCATCAATGCGCTCACTGGCAATAGCAAGCTTGCGAGGACGTCTCGAACGCCCGGCAGGACCCAACTTATCAACTTTTTTACTGTCTCTGATCAAGTACGCCTGGTGGATTTACCGGGGTACGGCTTCGCCAAGGTCCCGTTAAAGGTAAAAAACGAATGGAACAAACAGCTTGAGCGCTACCTGCAACACCGGCGCAGCCTGAAAGGGCTCATTCTCTTAATGGACATCCGGCATCCCCTGAAAGATTACGACAGACAAATGATTGAGTGGGCCACCGTGAGCGAAATGCCGGTGCATATCCTGCTTACCAAATGCGACAAGCTCAAACGCGGCCCAGCAAAAACGGCCTTACTGGGCGTAAAAAAAGAGCTCAAAGCGCACGAGAAGTGGGTATCGGCTCAGCTCTTCTCATCGCACAACCACGAGGGAATGGCCGACCTCCACCGCACACTGAACTGGTGGCTAACCTTGCCGGACGAAGACGTGACGCCGATTGAAGACAATACTCCTGACTAACTACCTGCGGTCTAGTGTGCCTCATCCCAGTTATCGCCCACGCCCACCTCGGTCAGCAGGGGAACTTGGAGTTCAATGACATTTGCCATGCGCTGAGTCACGTTGTCGCATAGTGTTTCGCAGGCGTCGTCTGCCACCTCAAACACCAATTCGTCGTGGACCTGCATGATCATCTTTGCATCGAGGCCTGTGTCTGTCAGCCAGGCATCCACGTCGATCATGGCCAGCTTGATAATATCTGCTGCGGTGCCCTGCATCGGCGCATTAATGGCAGTCCGCTCGGCCGCAAGCTGTCGCTGCTTATTCCTTGCATTGATTTCCGGAAGATAGAGGCGTCGGCCCAGCAGCGTCTCTACATAGCCCTGCTCATGGGCTATGGCTCGCGTCGCATCCATGTAATCGGCAACGCCCGGATACCGCGCGAAGTAGCGATCGATGTACTCCTGGGCTTCCCCACGCGCGACACCAATCTGCTTCGCCAGACCAAAGGCCGACATACCGTAAATCAAACCAAAATTTATCGCTTTGGCTTTGCGTCGCTGATCCGTCGTTACTCCTTCCAACGACACGTCAAAAACCTCTGCTGCCGTCGCACTATGAACATCTAGTTCGTTGGCAAACGCATGCAACAGACCGGCATCACTCGACAGGTGCGCCATGATCCGAAGCTCGATTTGAGAATAATCAGCGGCGACTATCTTTCGCCCCTCGGGTGCAATGAAGGCCTGCCGGATACGGCGGCCTTCCTGCGTTCTGATAGGGATATTCTGAAGGTTAGGATCGCTCGAGGACAAGCGACCCGTTGCCGTCACGGCCTGATGATACGAGGTGTGCACACGCCCAGTTCGGGAATCAACCATCTCAGGCAGTTTGTCGGTGTAGGTTGACTTCAATTTCGCTAGGCCTCGATGCTCAATGAGCACAGCGGGCAGCTCGTAATCATTAGCCAGCTCGGCCAATACATCTTCGGCCGTAGATGGCGCACCTTTCGGTGTTTTCTTGATGACCGGTAGCTCTAGCTTCTCAAACAGAATCTCACCCAACTGCTTGGGCGACGCCAGGTTGAATGGCTGCCCCGCCAAGTCACAGGCCTGTGACTCAAGTTCGGCTAGGCGAATGGCAATTTCGTGGCTTTGAGCCCGTAGCTTGTCGACGCTGACGAAGGCACCATTGCGCTCAATCTTCGAAAGCACCGGCACCAGCGGCAATTCCAACCGCTGATACACGTCATTGAGACTAGGCTCCGCCTCGAGCTTTGGCAGGAGGGTCTCATGCAGTCGCAGGGTGACATCGGCATCTTCCGCTGCATAGGCCGCCGCTTGCTCAATATCAACGTGATCAAACGACACCTGCTTAACGCCCTTGCCGGCCACTTCCTCAAAGGAAATAACCCGCTGGCCTAAGTACTTCAATGCCAAGCTGCCCATGTCGTGTCGACTACCCACCGCGTCGATGATGTAGGACTGAAGCATCGTATCGTGCGCTATTCCGTGCAATGTAATGCCGTGGTTGGCCAATACGTTGGCATCATATTTCAGATGCTGGCCCACTTTTTTGACGGCACTAGATTCGAGCAATGGCTTCATTTGAGCGAGAATCTGGTCTCGGTCGAGCTGACCCTCCAGCCCGGGGTTTAGGTGGGCCAACGGTACATAGGCCGCCTCGCCCGGTTCAATGGCAAATGACAAACCCACGATCTCGGCTTGCATGTAATTTAAGCTGGTGGTCTCGGTATCAAAGGCAAACAATGGTGCCGCCTCAAGACGAGATAACCAGGTATCAAACACCGCTTGGTCAGTGATGGTGACAACCGACAGGTCAGAAACCTGACTCGGTACCGGCTCTGATGGGCTGTCCGCAAAGAGGCCCGGGCTGAGTAATTCATCGAGCCAAGACTTAAACTCGAGATCGCGATAGAGATCGATCAAACGATCGGTATCGGGCGATGAGGAGCGCAAATCGGATTCCGAGAGCGCTAGCTCACAATCCGTCTTAATGGTTGCAAGCACGTAAGAAAGCTCGGCCATTTCCTTACTGGCAGACAACTTCTCTCCTAGAGACTTGGCGCCCCGAATAGGAAGCTCTGCAACCCGATCGAGCTGAGAGTAGATATCGGAAATGCCCCCAAGATGTTGAAGCAGGGCAAGGGCGGTTTTCTCACCCACACCGGCAACGCCCGGAATGTTATCGACCGAGTCTCCCATGAGGGCCAGCAAATCGATGATGAGCTCAGGCGGCACACCAAACTTATCGACCACCCCATCGCGGTCCAGGACAACCTGGGTCATGGTATTGACCAAGGTGACGTAGTCATTCACCAGCTGCGCCATATCCTTGTCACCGGTGGAAATAAGGACCGGTCTTTGCTCCGCGCTCGACATCTCCGACAAGGTGCCAATTACATCATCGGCCTCGACACCCGAGATCGATAGGAGTGGCAGGCCCATCGCCCGAATGACGTTATGAATCGGCTCGATCTGCTCGCGGAGCTCTTCAGGCATCGGCGGTCGATTCGCCTTGTACTCCGAATAAATATCGTTCCTGAACGTTGGCCCTTTAGCGTCGAAAATAACGACGAGCTGATCATTCGGGTTATCCGCCTGCAAGCGCTTCAACATGCCGATCACGCCTTTGGCAGCGCCCGTATTCAGCCCCTTGCTATTCGTCAGCGGCGGAAGCGCATGAAAGGCTCGAAACAGATACGAGGAACCATCAACCAGAATCAGGCGTGAAGCATCAGTCATATTGCTGACTCCAGTAGTACTGGGCAGAGCGAAGCGTCACTTTCATTTTGGCCAGATCCAACGGCGCTCTAAAGAAGCCGTGAAAGTCGCCCTTGGGATTGATGAGAACAACATTAGCACTGTGGTCCATCTGATAACTGCCATCTTCCATAGTGACCTTACGGAAGGGCGCATTAAACCGACGTGCAAAACTGAGAATATCGGGAAAATCCCCCGTTACACCCAGGAACTCGGGGTGAAAATAGGGCACATAAGTCGAGAGCTGCTCTACCGTGTCTCGCGCCGGATCTACCGAGACCATGACCACATTGGTGGAAGCCGCTTCGGTGCCCTCCAAGCTGCCTTTGAGCTCAGCCAAAAAGGCCATTGTTGTGGGGCAAACATCCGGACAGTAGGTGAAGCCAAAAAACAGGAGCGTCCAGTCACCTTCAAGGCTTTGGTCAGTGAATTCGCTACCCTTATGGTTAGTAAGTACAAACTTACCTGGATCTCTTGGCGTGTCGAAAATAAATAGCCCGTTCGCTCGCATCTCCGAGACGGTCATGATGCGAGGTTGCTGGATGCGATGCACGAAGCCAGCCACGATGATTGTAATACCAAGCAGAATCGCAGCAACCGTAAGAGCAACACGCTGCTGTTGGGTCAGGGTCATGCGGGCGTTCCTAATATCCAGTGATCAGCAAGCATGGCAATAAACAGAACCATCAGATAGGTAATTGAAAACTTGAATGTCGCCATGGGCGCATCCGGGTTTTTCTCGCGCAGGATCTCAATCGACCAGTACAAAAATCGAAGGCCCAACAGCGTTGCGGCAATAGCATAAATCCAGCCACTCAACAGTGTGATGTAGGGCAGCAAGGTAATCAAAAACATCAAGATGGTGTACAGAAGGATGTGCAGCGCCGTGAAACGATTGCCATGCGTGACCGGGAGCATGGGAATACCCACGGCTGCGTACTCTTCCTTACGGTGAATGGCGAGCGCCCAGAAGTGTGGGGGCGTCCACGCAAAAATTATGAGAACCAGTAACAGGCCATGCGCATGAATCTCTCCGGTGACCGCGGTCCAGCCAAGCAGGGGCGGTGCTGCGCCAGCAAGGCCACCAATGACAATATTCTGCGGCGTCGCACGCTTCAAAAACATGGTGTAAATGAACGCGTAACCGACCAAGCTCGCCACCGTCAAAACGGCAGTCAGCACATTAATCGTGATAGCGAGTAGGGCGGCGCCCAAGAATGCGAGCACTGCAGCAAAGGCAATCGCTTCCGTTTGAGAGACGCGACCTTGAGCAACAGGACGATTGGTTGTCCGGGACATCTTTTGATCGATACGCTCATCGACAACGTGGTTGATTGCAGCCGCTGCGCCCGCACAAAAGGCAATGCCGATATTGCCCAGCACCAGGGGTTGCCAAGGTACAAAACCTGGCACCGCCATGCACATGCCAATGACGGCCGTTATCAGCATCAAGGCAACAACGCGTGGCTTGGTCAGTTCAAGAAAATCAGGCCAGCGTGCCAACAGTGACTCACTCATCGTCAACCCCCGGAATTCTTGAGCAAGAACTTGAGATCGCCAATCACATCTTTGTAATTAACCTCGCTCGCATAACGCATCATGACCCAACCCGAGGGGTCAACCAGGTACCAGGCGTTCTCGGCGACATGACGCTCGGGCACAACGGGCTGTGCACCCATTTGCCAGACGCGCACATCCGGGTGCTCGCTCTCGATGATATCCGACAGGGGTGTCGCACCCTCAGCCGCACTATCGCCCTCGATTTGAATGGCGTTGGCAGGCGCATCCACCACCATGACACGCTGGATACGGTGAAAGTCTCGGCCGATGGCTATTCGGATTTGCCGTGTTAAATACAGCAGCTCGCTACACGCGGCATCGCAGATATCACCGGAGTTGACGACCATGAAGGTCCACTTCGGCTCTAACGCATCAAGACTCGTTTCGCTTCCATCACTGGCGGTAAAGGGCTGGTTTCTTATATTGACCGGATTAGCCAGTATCTCACCGCTGTTCGCAGTTCCAAGGGCACCGACGATATCGATATCGCCACGCTCGACAAAAAACCAAAGCCAAGAAGCCGCCAAAATCATCGTGACGGGCAAGCCAGCAATGAGCAGCAAAATGGCCCGACCGCCCCGCTGATTTGTATGTTGAGTCACTCAGTTATCCCCCAGTGAAACGCAATGATTAAGGTCTACCGATGCGATACCGCAGCCACTGCCATAAGTTGGTGCTGCGAAAGATAAAGGCCAAACCCAAAGCAGCCGCCATAGTAAACCATTGCACGGCATAACCCTGATGTTTTGCCGGTGTTTGATTAACAATCGCCCACGTCGCGTCGAACCCAACCGGCTCGAATTCGCCCACGCGGATCTCGAGTGGAAACACAGCGAGGTCGAGCCTTGCTTGCAACTCATCCCGCCACGCAAGCAACGTCAGCTGCTGGACCACGCCGGGCAACTGCTCGGGCAACGGATTGTCACCCAACATGAACGCGTCGCCGCTGGGCTGGTATAGCCGCCCACTTACCGTGTGCACGCCTTGAGGTAGGAAGATCTCAGGCAATACCTGCCTCGATGCATCGCCTTGAACCCATCCGAGGTTCAGCGCCACCGCGAGTTGGCCCACCTCGGCGAAGGCGATGACTTCATAGCCAAACCTGCCACCGCGTAAGCGGTTATCTAGCAGCACATAGTGGTTGGGGGAAAAGTGCGCATCCATCACCACGCGGCGATCTGCAAGTTCATTTTCCGGCAGGCGAATCGCTGACTGAGGGGTGATTGCGGGTAGCCCTCTTCTCGCCTCTAGACGATCGATAAGCGCTGCTTTTTCTTCCGCTCGATCGAGTTGCCAAAACCCGAGGACGAGCAGGGTTGGCAGCAGTAAAGCCGTGGCCAATGTCGTTCGCCAATCAAGTTCAACGCGCAACTTCATTTAGGTTTCGCTACACTCCCTGCTCTTTTCGCCCACACGCGCCGCTTTTTAACGGTCCGTGTCATCTCCAGTGTAAGGATTTTGCATGCTCAAAGGTCTCATTGTCTTACTCATGATCGCGTTACTCATCACCCTGGGTGCGGGACTGTATTTCCTTATGATCGATCAGGGCGATGTTAAGAAAACCCGACTCGTTAACTCGCTCCGTGTGCGTGTCGGTATCGCTGGGACACTTATGGCGCTCATTGTCTACGGTGTAGCGACTGGGCAACTCGGCCATCCTAGCCCCTGGGATGCACGCCCAACCGCCGAAACCACCGAATAAAAAAAGGCGGGATTAACCCGCCCTTATGCCGTCTTACATCATCTTCAAATGATGTAGACGAAGATAAAGAGGAAGACCCAAACCACATCGACGAAGTGCCAATACCAGCTTGAAGCCGAGAAACCAAAGTGGTCGGTGGGTGTCATATGCTTTTTGCGAACCGAGCGAATCAGCTGGATCAGCAACATGGTCATACCCATGGCCACGTGGAACCCGTGGAAGCCGGTCAACATGAAGAAGGTCGAACCGTAGATACCCGAGTTCAGCGTCAGACCAAACAGCTCATACGCCTCGTAATATTCCGCCGCCTGCAAAAACAGGAAGATGATCGCTAAGCCAACAGTGACGGCAAGCCATGCTTCAAACTTTTTGATGTTGCCTTGCGACAGTCCCCGGTGCGCAAACTCACAGGTCACGCTAGACGTAAGAAGAATGATCGTGTTCCACAGCGGGAGCCATGCATACCATGCCTGAGCATCGGCAAACGACATCGATGTGTGCTGTGAAACAAAGTCGCCGTTGTTGGCGATCGGCTGGCTCAGAGCGCCACCCACCACTTCCTGTGGCGTCGTCACGGGCGGCCAGGTGTATTCAAACCCTTCCCATAGCAGGAAGTTCATGCGACCACCCTCACCCTCACCGGCAAGCCAGGGGCCTGCCAACCATCGGACGTACAACAGGGCGCCGAAGAATGCAGCAAAGAACATGACTTCGGAGAAAATGAACCAGAACATGCCAAGCACATAACTATTACTCAACTGGCTGCTGTTCATGCCCGCCTTGTTTTCCTTGATGGTCGTTCTGAACCAGTAGGTTAGTGTTGCGATAAACATCGCAAGACCCGCAAAAAGCACCCACTTGGCAGCACCACCCGTATCGTGTGTGCCCCCAAAGGTCATCTCATTGAGGACTAAGCCGCCGCCAAAAACAGACAGCACCAAACCGATTGTGGCGCGAACCGCGAGACTGGAGCTCTCGGGCACGTAGTACTTTTCATACTCAGTTGAAGTTTCAGCACTAGACATTTTTTTTCCTTATTCCCCGTCCCCCCGGGGCCCCCTTCAGTTTATCTCGAAGCGACTTTGTCGCCTATCAGCGACGTCACATCGAACAATGTGTAAGACAGCGTGATGGTTTTAATATCCGCTGGTAAATCCTGATCGACAATAAATTGAAGCGGCATCTCGGCCTCTCCATTGCCATCGAGCGGTTGTTGCTCGAAGCAAAAACACTCTGTCTTATGAAAATATTCCGCCGCTCTGGATGGCGAGACACTAGGAATCGCCTGCGCCACCATGGTGTTCAGCGTTGGATTCGCCGCAAAAAATACAGTGTCGTTAGCGGCACCTGGATGTACCAGCATTTCCGTCACCTGTGGCGAAAAGGCCCACGGCATACCATCGTTGTTCGTGGCGATGAACTGCACCTTGATAGAACGCGTCTCATCGACCTCGGAAGACACAGAAATGTAAGCTTCGGACGAGGTTTTGCCGTTGATCCCAAGCGCATCGCACAGCACGTTGTACAGCGGCACCATGACCACAAAGACAAACGCAAACATGCCGACAGACACAGCGCCGAGCTTGGCTACTGTGTCTATCGTGGGATCTTGGTTCAGTCTCATCTTGTAGCGTCCAAGACTTAGTGAGCGGGTTGCTCTTCGATTTTGGGTGGCGTTTCGAACGTGTGATATGGCGGAGGTGATGGCAAGGTCCACTCGAGACCCTCAGCACCGTCCCATACCTTTTCGTCAGACACCCGCTCGCCCGCTACGATCGCAGCGATCACGTTGTAGAGGAAGAGCAACTGCGAAGCGCCGTAAATGAACGCACCAATCGATGACATCATATTGAAGTCAGCAAATTGCAGGGCGTAATCGGGAATACGTCGCGGCATACCTGCTAATCCAACGAAGTGCTGTGGGAAGAAGGTCACGTTGAAACCGATGAAAGATACCCAAAAGTGCACCTTACCCATCGTTTCGTTGTACATACGACCGGTCCACTTTGGCAGCCAGAAATAGACCGCCGCCGTCATTGAGAACACAGCACCCGCAACCATCACGTAGTGAAAGTGCGCTACGACAAAGTAGGTATCGTGGTACTGGAAGTCAGCCGGTGCAATCGCCAGCATCAAGCCGGTAAACCCACCAATAGTGAACAGCACCAAGAACCCAATAGAGAACAACATGGGTGTTTCAAACGTCATGGCGCCACGCCACATCGTGGTGACCCAGTTGAAGACCTTAACACCGGTAGGCACTGCAATGAGCATGGTCGCGTACATGAAGAACAGTTCACCAGCGACCGGCATACCCACGGTATACATGTGGTGCGCCCAGACCACGAATGACAGGATCGCAATCCCCGCCGTCGCATAAACCATCGATGCATAACCGAATAGCGGCTTACGAGAGAACGCGGGAATAATCTGAGAAATCACGCCAAACGCTGGCAAGATAATGATGTATACCTCGGGGTGGCCGAAGAACCAGAAAATATGCTGGAACAGGACGGGATCACCGCCACCGGCAGCAGAGAAGAAGCTCGTGCCGAAGTGAATATCCATCAGCATCATCGTGACAGCGCCTGCCAGTACTGGCATGACCGCAACCAGCAAGAACGCCGTGATGAACCACGTCCATACGAACAGAGGCATCTTCATATACGTCATGCCAGGGGCACGCATGTTCATGATGGTGGCGATGATATTGATTGAACCCATGATGGATGACACACCCAAAATGTGGATCGCGAAAATGAAGAACGTCACCGAGGGTGGTGCGTACGTCGTTGACAGTGGCGCGTAGAAGGTCCAGCCAAAGGCAGGTGCGCCCCCTTCCATCAGCAGCGTCGACGCCAACATTAGGAACGCTGGCGGAAGAATCCAGAAGCTCCAGTTATTCATGCGTGGCAACGCCATATCCGGCGCACCAATCATCATCGGAATGAGCCAGTTGGCCAGTCCCACAAAGGACGGCATGATGGCGCCAAAGACCATGACGAGACCGTGCAAGGTTGTCATCTGATTGAAGAAGCCAGGTTCCACCAGCTGCATGCCCGGCTGGAAGAGCTCTGCGCGGATGATCATGGCAAATGCGCCGCCCAAGAGGAACATCGCGAACGAGAACCATAAATACATGGTTCCAATGTCTTTGTGGTTAGTTGTGTACAGCCAACGAGAGAGGCCTTTAGCTGGACCGTGGTGATGATCGCCCATGTTTATTTCCTCCGATTACCCTTCTTTGTAGCTCACGACGTCTGACGCCTGAACCACATCCCCAGTATTATTTCCAAATGCGTTGCGCTGGTAGGTTGTTACCGCCGCAACATCAACGTCTGACAACTGCGCACCGAATGCCTGCATGGCAGTGCCAGCAACACCGTTGACGATCACGTTCAGGTGAGAATCGAGCCCACCCACTGCAATGGCGCTCCCCGCAATTGCATTACCGAGACCGCCCTGACCGTTGGCGCCGTGACAGGCCAGACAGCTGGCGTTGTAAACATCCTCGCCTCGCGCCATGAGCTCATCAACGGATAGCTCGGTGGCGGCCAAAGCGGCATCCGCGGCGGCCGCGCCTTTCTTTGCAGCCATCCAGTCATCGAATTCGCCCTGGCTCACTACGTGTACTTCGACCGGCATGAAGCCGTGGTAGGAACCACACAGCTCCGTGCACTGGCCGCGATAAACACCTTCCGCTAAAACGCGTGTCCACGCCTCATTGATGAAGCCGGGAATCGCGTCGCGCTTGACCGCGATCTCAGGCACCCACCATGAATGGATAACATCGTTAGCCGTGATCAAGAATCGCACCTTGGTATCAACAGGAATGACCAGCGGCTCATCGACTTCGAGAAGGTAGTTTTCGCCTTTCGTATCCGTGTTGTAGATCTGTTCCTGCGATGTGGCGAGGTTTGAGAAAAACGCAACGTTCTCACCGTCCGCATCGAGGTACTCGTATTTCCACTTCCACTGGTAACCGGTCACTAAGATGCTCATCTCGGCATCGTCGTTGTCGTAAACCTCGAGCAAGGTGGATGTTGCCGGAACAGCCATACCGATCAGAATGAAAAATGGCACAACGGTCCAGGCAATCTCGACACCAGTGTGTTCATGAAACTGTGAAGGCTCAACACCTTTTGACTTTCGGTGTGCATAAATCGAGTACAGCATGACGCCGAAAACGCCGATGCCGATGACGACACAGATCCAGAAAATCAACATGTGAAGGCCGTAGATTTCGGCACCTAGATCAGTGATCACAGCACCGGCTTCGGAAATGCCAGTCGACATGTTGATTTGATTTTGTGCATTGGCAGCAAGCGGCAGGAACGCCGCCGCGGCAAGTGCGCGTGCGTTTAGCATCTTTTCTTCCCCATAATCGCGGTAGAGTGGCCTCGCCCCCGTGGTTGGGCCCCGCGTTTTCTAAGCCGCGCGATTATAACGAAGTCAAATTGGATTCACAGCGGAAACACGTTTGTTAGACAAATACCGTGCATTTATTAACAGTAATTTAGTCCTTATCGAGGTCCGGAGACATCAGCCGGACCGGTTCGGCGACGGTTTCTACCAAACGGGCACTCCCGCGAGTGACCCGGGTAGTGGGCTCTTCAGCAGCTTGCTGGGGTCTTTTCTCTTTAAATCCACACTCAATGCAGGACCGCTCGTCAGTCTCCATATCGACCACTAATCGATCCATGGCCTTACAAGAGGGGCAAATTGCACCTGCGATAAAACGCGGTCTTCTCGGTGCATTGGGGGTTGCTTCGTTGGACATGATGTTCGTAGTTCATCTCGTTTAGCAGTTGAATGTCGCATGACGACCGTGCCAAGGTTATCAGCGATACGGAATGCGAGCAGTTAAAGATGTCCAAACCAAGTTATCACGGCCCCGACAATATTCGGTCATACGATGGCATGACCCCATCGCTTGGCGAGCGGGTGATGATAGACCCTAGTGCTGTCGTGCTGGGTGATCTGGTCATGGGCGACGATGTGAGCGTATGGCCGCAATGTGCAATCCGTGCCGACATGCACCGGATTCGCATTGGACACCGGACCAACATTCAAGACAATTCGGTTCTGCATATCACCCATGCTGGCGACTTCAGTGAAGCGGGGTGGCCACTCACCATCGGTGATGATGTCACGGTAGGGCATAGCGTAGTACTGCATGGTTGCACCATTGGTAACCGAGTACTTGTAGGGATTGGGTCCATAGTGATGGACGGTGTGACCGTTGAAGATGATGTGATGATCGGCGCAGGAAGCCTCGTCACGCCCGGCAAAACACTCAAAAGCGGTTGGCTCTATGCTGGATCACCCGCAAAACCCATGAGAGAAATCACCGAACGAGAGCGTTCGTTTCTCAGTTATTCGGCGCAAAACTACGTAAAGTTGAAAAACCGCTTTCTCGACGAGTACGCGACAGGTTAACCGGAGTTAGGCGCGTAACATCGCCAGAACATCACTCGTTAGTGGACGTTCGCCGTTCCACGTGTCGTAACTATCTGCGGCCTGCTCAACCAACATCCCGAGCCCATCACTCACCTGCTGAAATCCGCGGGACCCAGCCCATGCCATAAAGGGAGTGGGTTCATTGCTGTAAATGAGATCATATGCCGAGGCGTTAGCCGAAATCCGTGAAATCCGGAGATCGGGGAAATCGCCGGCCCAACCACTGCTCAGGCCATTGATAACGATACCCCATTCCCTGTCGGGTATTGCCGTCAAACCACCGGCCGTGAGTGATCCTCGCCCCTCAAATAAAGCCACGAGATCCATCGCTCGGTCAGGCGTTCGGTTGGCAACATGAATCGACGCTGGTGACCGGTCGCAGAGCGGACCAAGAATGCCGCGCATGGCGCCACCAGCACCCAGGCATAAAATGTGGGTATCGGTCAGCTTCCAGCCCAGATTCACCTCGAGGTCACGGGCCAAGCCGCTGCCATCAGTGGTGTGACCGCAGACACGCCCCTGATCATCACGCCACAGGGTATTGACGGCTTGCGCGTCAATGGCGTCGGGGGTGTGAACTTCGGCAAATGCGAAGGCATCGCCTTTGAACGGCGCAGTAACATTTAGACCGATGCCACCGCTTGCAAAAAAATCAGTGACGACCCGATCAAAGTCTCCCGCCTCGACCAGCACCTTTTGATAGTCGATTTCGTGCCCACAGCTCTCGGCGAACGCGCGGTGAATTTCCGGCGATTTACTGTGCTCGATAGGATTGCCCAGTACCGCGAACCGCCTCATGTGGTGCTCCAAGTGCAAAGAGTAGAAACCAAAACCGTTTGGGGACTTAGTAAAGCCCCTGGCTCAGTATCTCATACCCAATCGCGCGGCTTGAGGTAATAGTCCAAAAGTTCCGCCTCGGGCGTGCCGGCCTCTGGTGTCAGACCGTACTCCCAACGAACCAGGGGTGGTAAGGACATCAAAATGGCTTCCGTGCGGCCATTTGATTGAAGCCCAAACAGGGTGCCCCTATCAAAAACCAGATTGAACTCTACGTAACGCCCACGACGATACAGTTGCCATTGGCGCTCACGCTCACCAAATGCCTTATCTTTATTTCTATGAACGATGGGCACGTACGCCTTTAAGTAGGCGCTACCGACAGCCTGCATAAAGCCGAAGGTCTTCTCAAAACCCCACTCATTCAAGTCATCATAAAAGAGCCCGCCAATACCTCGGGGCTCATTGCGATGTGGTAAGAAAAAGTAGTCGTCACACCAGGCTTTGTACTTGGAGTAAACACCGTCACCAAAGGGCTCACAGGCCTCCTTAGCGGTTTGGTGCCAGTGTACGGCGTCTTCTTCCGAGCCGTAGTAAGGGGTTAAATCAAAGCCACCACCCATCCACCAAACAGGCGCTTCACCTTCTTTCTCGGCGACAAAACACCGCACGTTGGCATGGGATGTTGGTACGTAGGGGTTTTGTGGATGCATCACCAGTGAAACACCCATCGCTTTAAAACTACGACCCGCAAGTTCTGGTCGATGTTGAGTAGCGCTCCCTGGCATCTGGCCGCCTTCAACATAAGAGAAATTGACGCCACCCTTTTCAAAGACGTTCCCATCGACAAGCACCCGGCTAATGCCCCCGCCACCTTCAGGTCGTTCCCAGGACTCTGTTGCAAAGTGCGCGGAACCGTCGATGGTACTCAACTCGTCACAAATCGATTGCTGCAGCCCCTTCAAATACTGTTCTACCGCCGGCAAATCCATAGCCTTCCCCTGATGTAGGCGATGTCTAACGCAAGACCTCGCCCGTTTTTATTCGTTTTATCGTCGATGGTTTCCCAGCAAGATTGACCTCACCGGGCACAACCGTCATTCGCGCGCCAAAGTATCGCCTCACCTGAAAAAGGTGCTTCGCTGGCTGCGCGCCCGCCCAGTTGGCACTGGTTGTGACCACTGGGCCGCCCAATTCGCGACACAAACTGGACAAGGCTGGTGCAGAGGTTACACGTATTGCAACCTCCTTGCTCTCTCCAGTGACCCAAGACGGGAAATAACCACGATTTGGCACCAGCCATGTCACTGGCCCGGGCCATGACGATAAAACACGATCACGCTCCGCTTCATCCAAAGCATCCAACAAGGGAGCAAAGTGCGCCGCATCACCACTAGCTACAATGACGCCCTTGGACAGGGCGCGCTGCTTCATCTCGCAAAGAAACGCGACCGTAGACAAGTTCCATGGATCACAGGACAAACCCCAAACGGCCTCTGCAGGGCATGCGATTACGTCACCGGCCTGTATGCTTGCAGATGCCTCTTTTATGCGCCATAACGAGGCCATAACCACCGTACTCCAGTAGGCGAAAACTCGATTTTACCGCACTACAACGGCACGCGGGGCCAATAACCGAGCGCTCGTCGCATGCGCTGTCAGCGAGGCGCGGAATCGCGCTATGCGCGTGAACCAGAACACATGTCGCAAGCGAGGATTATAGGAGGACAAACTGCGCAAAAATAAGACCCCTGCGGCTGGCCCTCCTAGTGATCAGTCTGTCATGCATGCTCTTCCCCCATATCCGCCTCGGGTATTTTTATGGCAGATACTTCACCATCAAACCACAGAAAATTGGCGTATCACCACTAAACGGTATACTAAGTGGTGTGCGCTGACGGTTTCTACCTGACAAGTTCACGACGGTACAATTGACACCTTTTTCATCCACAGTAATGCCTGAGCGACAACTATGGCCATCAGAACAATTCTGGAATTCCCCGATCCGCGACTGCGGACCCGTGCAGCAAGCGTTGAGGTTGTGGATGAAAGAATACAGACGCTGATCGATGACATGTTCGAGACCATGTACGATGCAAACGGTATTGGCCTGGCAGCATCGCAAATTGATGTGCACGAGCAGGTAATCGTTATTGATCTTTCTAGCGATCGATCATCGCCGAGAGTATTTGTTAACCCGCAGATCGAAGTTGTCGACGACACGCTCGATGGCTTTGAGGAGGGCTGCTTGTCTGTACCCGGTTTTAGCGAGTCCGTAGACAGGCCTAAAGCCATTCGAGTCAATGCCCTCGATCGCGATGGGACCGCCATTGATGAGACAGTCACCGGCTTGCTGGCAGTGTGCCTTCAACACGAGATGGATCATTTACAAGGCAAGCTCTTCGTAGACTATTTAAGCCCCCTGAAACGGCAGCGAATCCGACAACGCCTCGAAAAAGAACAGCGTCGCAGAGCGTAAACAGCAGATGCAAACGCCGTTACGGGTCGTCTTCGCAGGTACCCCTTCATTTGCCGCGGGCCACCTCACTGAATTACTAGCCTCCAGGCACGAGATTGTGGCGGTCTACACGCAGCCCGATCGTCCGGCTGGTAGAGGTAAGCAGCTCACTGCCTCGCCCGTCAAAGCCGTGGCGCAACAACACACGATTCCTATATTCCAACCCGCCAGCCTGCGATCGCCGGAGCAAGTGGCTGCACTGCAGGCACTCAAGCCCGACGTGATGGTGGTGGTTGCCTATGGGCTACTTCTCCCGAAGACCATATTGGATGTACCCGCCTTCGGCTGCATCAATGTTCATGCATCCCTCCTTCCGCGCTGGAGAGGCGCCGCCCCTATTCATCGTGCGATAGAAGCGGGTGATCCAGAAACCGGAGTAACCATCATGCGCATGGATGAAGGACTCGATACTGGCGCGATGCTAAAGATCGCAACAACTGCCATTACCAATAGCCACACAACAGGCACACTGACCAAAGAACTCGAGACATTGGGCGCAAAAACACTGATATCAACACTCGACTCGCTGCCGCAGTATTTAGAAAAAGCGGTAGATCAACCCGACGATGGCGTTACCTACGCTCACAAAATTTCAAAGGCCGATGCCATTATTAATTGGTATCAGTCATCGGCCAGCATTGCGCAAAAAATTCGCGCCCTTAACCCGGCGCCCGGCTGCTTCACACTTTTGGGAGACCAACGCATCAAGGTGTGGGAAGCGCACGCCACCTCAGCCGACAATGCGGCCGCTAGCGCTCCCGGGACCATCATCTCGCTGAATAAAGAAGGCTTGAATGTTGCCGCTGGCGATGGCTTCGTATCGATCACGCGCTTGCAGCTCCCCAATAAAAAACCTTTACCTATCGCAGACATTATCAACGGGAACCCAGAACAGTTATCCCCGGGCAAACAGTTTGGAAGCGATCTCTGATGACCGTTCCGGTGAGGGCAGTGGCTGCATCGCTATTGGACGATGTCGCTCAAGGCAGCTCACTTAACAAGATTTACGCTCGCGCGGAGCGAACGGTTGCAGAGAGCGAGCAGCCTTTCTTACGCGAGCTAGTTTACGGCTCGCTGAGACTATGGCCACTGTATAAAGGTGTCACGCGCCAGCTTCTTGAACGGCCGTTGAAAGCAAAAGATTCCGTACTAGAGGCCTTGCTCATCATGGCGATGTACGAGCTTGATGAGTGCACAACGCCAGACTATGCATCTGTGTCGGGGGCTGTCGACTGCTGTGAGCAACTTGGGCGGCCCTGGGCTAACCGTCTCATCAATGGCTGTCTCCGGCGTTATCAGCGTGACCAAGAGACATTACTCAAATCGCTGGGGGCTAGTGAGTGTGCTGCCTTGCCCGGGTGGCTCCACAAATTGTTATTGAAGTCCTATTCGGAACAGCTGGCTCAACTAACGGACGCCAGTCGACAACGGCCCCCTTTTACCCTGCGGATTAATACTGAGCGTATCTCTGTCGATGGCTACCATTCGCTGCTGACAGAGGCGGGTATCGAGGCGCGAAAGGCGGGTGCGTGCGGGCTTACGCTGGTACAGCCGGTGCCGGTGTCCAAGTTACCTCATTTTCAGGATGGGTTTGTCAGTGTTCAAGACGCCTCGGCACAGCTGGCAGGCTTACTCTTATCACCCAAGCGCGGCATGACTGTGCTCGACGCCTGTGCGGCTCCGGGCGGGAAGGCCTGCCACTTGGCGGAGCTGGGCGCGACAGTCACGGCCGCCGACATCTCCGAGGACAGATTGGCCAAAGTCGACGAAAACGCGAACCGGCTTAACGTATCAATTACCTCAATTCTCAGTGACGGGAGAAGCCTGCACGAGGCGCTTGCGCCTGCGTCCTTTGACGCGATCCTTCTGGATGTACCGTGCTCTGCAACAGGCGTGATGCGGAGAAACCCGGATGTCAAAGTCATCCGACGAAAAAGTGATATCGACCAGTTCGCAGCCTTGCAGAGCGAGCTTCTGCACTCGGTGTGGACTCTACTTAAGCCAGGAGGCCGATTGCTGTACGCAACCTGCTCGCTGCTCCCTCAGGAAAATGATGTCATTGTTGGCAGTTTTCTGGATGGAGAAGCATCCGCTCGAACCTTGCCCCTGCCAGAGACCATTGGTGAACCCATGACTTATGGCCAACAAGTGATTCCCTCTGCAGGGGGCGGTGACGGGCTCTATTACTCACTGCTCGGTAAACCCATCGCTTAAGGCTGTGATTATCGGGAAAGCCCCTTAAATCTGGAGTTCACGGAAAATCGGAGTACCATTCCGACTGAAACGGCATAGATCAATCGTTGTCAAAGGAATCGATAGCGTCGTGAAGATCATTATTCTAGGAGCCGGGCAGGTTGGTGGAACACTAACCGAGCACCTTGCCGACGAGCAAAACGACGTCACCGTTGTCGACAGCTCGGATGCAGCACTGCGTCAACTGCAAGAGCGACTCGATATCCGAACCGTCAAAGGTGACGCATCAAAACCCACCACGCTCTCCGAAGCCGGTGCGGAAGATGCCGATATGCTCATTGCCGTTACGGACAGTGACGAAGTTAATATGCTCGCCTGCTCTATTGCCTTCACGCTCTATGGCACGCCAACAAAAATATGCCGAATCAGGGAAGTCGACTATCTGAACGAAGATAAGAAACTGTTCCAGTCAGGCGCCATACCAGTCGATGTCACGATTAGCCCAGAGCGCTTAGTCACAGATGCTATACATCAGCTCATTCTCAACCCCGGCTCACTTCAGGTTTTAGACTTTGCTGACGGGAAAATCCGTCTCGTTGCCGTCCGCGCGGTAGAAGGTGGGCCTATCGTGGGGCGGGAGCTGCAAGAAATTCGGCAGCACATGCCGAGTGTGGATACGCGCGTGGCTGCCATATTTCGAAAATCACAGAGCGCCATTATCCCGGAAGGCAGCACGGTGGTTGAACCCGAGGACGAGGCTTTCTTCATTGCTGCGAGTGAAAATATCCGAGCAGTGACATCGGAGCTGCGCAAACTCGATGAGCCCTATAAGCGCGTAATGATAGCGGGTGGTGGGAAAATTGGTGCGTCGCTGGCCAAACGACTCGAGCGTGACTACCAAGTAAAGGTGTTAGAGCTCAACTACAATCGATGCCGCGTCCTATCAGAGGAGCTTGAAGAAAGCATCGTGCTCAACGGAAGCGCCAACGACTCAAAGCTTCTGCTACAGGAAAATATTAGCAACACGGACGTGTTCTGTGCTCTGACCAACAATGGAGAGTCCAACATCATGATGTCGATGCTGGCCAAACGGTTAGGTGCGAAGAAGGTCATTACCTTAATTACCAACTCTGCCTATGCCGAGCTGGTGGGTCAGGAAATCGACATTGCGATATCACCGCAACAGATAACCATCAGCAGCTTGCTGACTCATGTTCGCAAGGGCGATATCAGTACGGTCCACTCGCTGAGGCGGGGCGCCGCTGAAGCCCTAGAAATGACAGCTCACGGCGACCCCAAGACATCGAAGGTTGTTGGCAGGAGGCTCGATGAGCTAGACCTGCCGCCAGGCGCAACCGTAGGAGCCATCTTACGGGGAGATGAGGTCATCATTGCGCATCGCCACGTGGTCGTAGAAGAAGACGATCACGTCATTATATTCCTCACTGACCCATCGAAAATCAGTCTGGTTGAAAAGCTGTTTGTCGTAGGCGGTAACCTCATCTAATGAATATCGGGCTGTGCATCCGCATCGTCGGTCTATTGCTCATGCTGTTCAGCTTAGGCACCTTACCTTCCATGGTCCTGGGCTGGGTACAAGAAGACGGTACCGCCGAAATATTCGGACAGGCCTTCGCTGCGACCGCGATTTCCGGCGTTGTTTTATCACTGCTAACTCAGCGCGTTAATTCGGAGTTGCAGATTCGTGATGGTTTTCTGGTAACCGCGGCTTTCTGGATCGTTCTTGGTCTCTATGGATCGCTACCATTCTTGCTCAGCGACGCTATCGAGGTGTCGGTTTTTGACGCTGTTTTCGAGTCCGTCTCGGGGCTAACTACAACGGGGGCAACGGTGCTTGCCGGGCTGGACTCACTACCGCAGTCCATCCTTCTTTACCGGCAGCTCCTTCAGTGGCTAGGGGGTATAGGGATTATCGTTTTGGCCGTGGCGGTACTGCCCATGCTCGGTATCGGCGGGGTGCAGCTTTACCGAGCCGAAAGCACGGGTCCGGCGAAAGACAGCAGATTGACACCACGAATAACCTCTACCGCAAAAGCACTGTTCTCCATCTATCTGGGACTAACTGTCGCCTGTGCGCTGGCTTATTATTTGGCCGGCATGTCAGCCTTCGATGCTATTAGCCATGCCTTTTCTACTATTGCCATCGGCGGCTTTTCCACCCACGACGCGAGTATGGGTTACTTTGAGAGCGATATTATTCTGCTGATTGGCTGTCTCTTTATGCTGATAAGCGCCATCAATTTTGGCCTTCACTTTGTCGCTTTTTCCAAGCGCAACCCCGGTATTTATGCCTTCGACTCGGAAACAAAGTTTTTCTCTTGGATGGTGCTCATCTCCGCGATTGTCACCTGCATTACGCTCGTGGTAATGGATACCCTGCCAATGAATAAGGCCATTGTTCACGGTTTATTCCAAACCGTTTCGATCGCGACAACGACAGGCTATGCCAGTGATCAATTCGCCGCGTGGCCCTCCTTCCTGCCGGTTTTCCTGATCATGCTCAGTGTCATGGGTGCCTGCGCTGGCTCGACCGGGGGCGGTATGAAAGCCATGCGCATTTTACTTATTTTTCGGCAGGGCCTGAGGGAGCTTAGACAACTACTGCACCCCAATGCGGTGATACCGCTAAAGCTCGACCACCGCCGAGTGCGTCCGGAAGTGGTTAGCGCGGTGTGGAGTTTCTTCGCTGTCTACATGTTCTCATCGTTTGTTTTAGTGCTGTGTATGCTGGGAACAGGGCTCGACTTTTTATCTGCCGTCAGTGCGGTAACCGCGGCAATCAATAATCTCGGGCCGGGTCTGGGCTCCGTCGCGGCTAATTACGCAACTGTGACGGATACCGGCAAATTGGTTTTGTGTGTGGCCATGCTGCTTGGACGACTTGAAATCTTCACGTTACTGATTCTTTTCACGCCAACCTTCTGGCGACCCTAAACCAGACTGGGCTACTTCAACCCGCGCGACTCCTTGATCAGATCGTACGCTGTCGTGATGTTTTGTGAGCGCTCTGTCGCAAGGTCAACCATCTCCTTAGGGACGCCCCGGGCGCTCAATTTATCAGGGTGATTCTCGCTCATAAGCCGGCGGTAGGCCTTTTTCAACTCACGATCATCCACATCAGCACTGACGCCAAGCGCTTTGTAGGCGTCTGCGAGCTGGCTTCGCTGGGGCTGGTACTGCTGACGTTGGTGTTGACGCTGATCACCAAAGTTTGCCTGTGCGCCCACCATACTGATGATTCGTTGCAAGGCCATATCGGAGATACCGAGCGCTTTAGCGACTCGCGAAAGCGCGTTGCGCTCAGCAGTTTCCAGCCGACCATCGGCCAGTGCCATACCAACCAGGAATAGCATCAAGGTTTGAGCGGTTTGAGGTCGAAGCGATGCCGTCCGCCTAAACCGCAACAGCTCGGCCGAGGGGTCAAAATCGGGTTCCGCGCCCCGCTTGAAACGCTTAATCGCAGAGGCACGCTGAGACGGCGTTAGCCTGAGCTGCGAAAACATGGCTTCGGCCTGCGCGATCTCAGACTCGGACACCCGACCGTCGGCCTTGGCGATGAACCCCAGCATGACAAAGGTGGTATCAAAAAACTCTTGCTGTAACGCATGAAGCCCATCAGGGCCTGTCATACGAATGGCTCGTACCAGCCCCGAGTCAAATAGGTGTCCGACAAAAAATCCGACCAACCCGCCGATGACACCCAAGGTCAAAAACCCGAGCAGACTTCCTAGAATTTTACCCGTGTAAACATTCATAGCGCGGAGTCCTTGTGCGAGGCTCGTTTGACACCATGGTAATGGTTGGACAACCCCTTTGGCAGGGTTCTAAAGCGTTTATATGACCATTGATATTGCGCATCTCGTCCAGAGATGAGCGTCTCGATATCTTGGTTCATTGCCCTTAACGCAACCTCCAGGTCCTCATGGTAGATGTCCTCGGATACCGGAAGATAAATGAGCTCCCATCCACCCTTGACCCTGAACACGCCCGCGACTACCGCGCGAGCACCCGATTTCGACAACAAATTTGCGCACAGACTTGCGGTGAAGCACTCGATGCCCTTGAACGGTACGTTCAAGCCACCTGACTCATGAGCCGGCACTTGATCTGGCAAAATACCCGTAAGCCCACCACGCTTAAAATGCCTGACGAGTTGCACTAGGCCTTTGGGGGTTGTGGGCACGTAGGCGCCGCCCGGGCGCTTTCGTGCATCTAAAACAACCGAACCTACAGACGGTAATTTAGGTGGCTCAAACAATCCTAAAAAATCACCCTGGGTGACCAAGTGATGAGGTAATACCTCCCAATTCCCGACGTGCGGTGCGAGAACAAGCACCCCACGCTCATCAGCCGCAGCAGCTTCCAGGTGCTCGATGCCAACGACGGTGAGTTTAGACATGACGTAAGCAGACGAGCGACGCCAAACGTGACCCAATTCAGCGCTCAACGCTCCTTGTTCCAGTACCGTAGCTTTAATCAGTGCCTCTTGCTGATCTCCCGATAGCTCTGGGTAAGCCAGCTCAATATTTCTGCGCACAACGCGGACTGTCTGGGTATTCATCCGAAACGCCAGACGCCCAAAAACTCGACCTGCCGAGCGCGCTACCTCGAGGGGAACGAGCGCCGACAACCGTAATACCGATCGCAAAACCGTTACAGCGAGCCCGTCTTTCAGTCGGAATTTAAGTGAATTGTGATTGTTTGGCACTGAGATGCGCTTAATTCGGTTTGGTTGCTCATATTATGCCAGTGCTGGCCACTGTATACTTCACCCTTCGGTAATTCGGGATAGAGAAGTGAGTTCATTAACGTTCCAAGAGCTAATCCTAGAGCTCCAGAGCTTCTGGGGAGACAACGGGTGTGTGATTCTTCAACCGCTTGACCTCGAAGTGGGGGCGGGGACATTTCACCCTGCAACCTTTCTTAAGGCGCTAGGGCCCGAGAACTGGAATTCGGCTTATGTTCAGCCGAGCCGTCGGCCCCAGGACGGTCGTTACGGCGAGAACCCCAACCGGTTGCAGCACTACTATCAGTTTCAAGTCGTAATGAAACCATCGCCCGCTGATTTTCAAGAGCGCTACCTTGATAGCCTCAGGCGGCTAGGCCTCGATCCGCTGGAGCACGATGTCCGATTCGTGGAGGACAACTGGGAGTCACCCACGCTCGGTGCGTGGGGTCTGGGCTGGGAGGTCTGGCTCAATGGCATGGAGGTCTCGCAGTTTACGTACTTTCAGCAAGCCGGTGGATTAGAGTGCCTTCCGGTGACGGGTGAAATTACCTATGGCATTGAACGCCTTGCAATGTACCTACAGGACGTAGATTCGGTTTACGACCTCGTCTGGTCTGAAACGCCAACAGGCACTATTAAATATGGCGATGTGTTCCATCAAAACGAGGTGGAAATGTCGACTTTCAATTTCCAACAGGCAGATGTTGATCACCTGTTTAGTTATTTCGACTTTTGCGAAAAAGAAGCTGACCGATTGGTGTCCCTGGAGCTACCGTTGCCGGCCTATGAGTTCGTTATGAAGGCATCACACACCTTCAACTTGCTGGACGCAAGACACGCCATCAGCGTGACTGAGCGTCAACGCTACATTCTCCGGGTGAGAACACTGGCCCGCTTAGCCGCGCAAGGTTATGTCGCGTCTCGCGCTAAACTGGGTTTTCCTCTCGCCGATAAAGATCTAGCCGAGGCAGCGCTTAAAGCGCTGGCAGAGGAGTCTGCAGCATGAGCGCTCAAAGCATCTTGTTTGAGCTTGGGACCGAGGAACTCCCAGCGGGCGAGTATGAGTTAATGGCCAATACGTTGGCCAGCGGCGTGGCTTCGGGTCTTGGACAGCACGGGCTCACAATAGGCGCGGTGAAAGTGCTCGCTACAGCGAGACGACTCTCGGTTCTGATCGAGAAGGTCGAGGAGCGAGCCGACGATACAGAGCAGGAAATCTTAGGTCCTCCTGTGGCAGCAGCTCGAGCAGATGATGGTAGCTGGACACCGGCCGCCATCGGTTTTGCAAAGAAGCAGGGGATGAGTGCTGACGAACTGCAGATAATACAGACCGAGAAGGGCGATCGCTTAGGGATTCGCAAGGTAGCCAAAGGCGCCCTATGTACTGATGTGCTTCCCGCCGTAGTCAGTCAAGCTGTCGATGGTATTCCAGTCTCTAAGCGCATGCGCTGGGGCAGGGAGCGGCACGAATTTTTGCGACCGGTGCAATGGCTGGTTTTGCTCTACGGAGCCGAGGCAATTGACGTTTCGTTATTTGGCCTTTCATCCGGCCGAATATCACGAGGCCACCGTTTTCACGGTCAGTCCTCGGTCACGATACCCCATGCTGATGCCTACGAAGCAACGCTTAGAGAGCAATTTGTCATCGCATCGGTGGACGAGCGTAAAGCGCTCATCAAAACCCAGATTGCGCAACTGGCCTCAAACAACGAGCGCGTGATTGTTGACGAGAATCTGCTGGCTGAAGTGACAGGGCTTGTCGAATGGCCAGTGGCATTGCGGGGCGGCTTCGATGAATCGTTCCTTTCAGTGCCTAGGCAAGCACTGATTTCGTCCATGCGCGAGCATCAAAAGTACTTTCATATTGAAAGCCCCGATGGCGACCTACTGCCGTCGTTTATCACTATTTCAAATATAGAGAGTAAACGGCCTGAGTCGGTCATTTACGGCAACGAAAAAGTCATACGTCCACGACTTGCGGACGCCGCATTTTTCTTCGACACAGACAAAGAGACGACGCTCGCTAGCAAAGCACGGCGGCTGGAGAGCGTCCTGTTTCAGCGTGACCTTGGAACCCTGGCACAAAAGCAGGCCCGCATTTCTGCTGTCGCACAAACACTCAGTGAATACCTCGGCGCAGACAAGGCGACGATAGAAGCCGCTGGGGGTTTGATAAAAGCCGACCTGGTATCGGATATGGTGGGTGAATTCCCAGAGCTTCAGGGCATAGCAGGGCGGCACTATGCGCTGCATGATGGCGAGTCAGAAGCGGTAGCCAATGCGATTGAGCAACACTATTGGCCCAAGTTTTCCGGTGACAGATTGCCAGAATCCCCAGAGTCCGCAGCATTAGCCCTGGCAGATCGGCTCGATACATTGATTGGCATCTTCGGAATAGGGCAGGTGCCCACCGGATCAAAAGACCCGTTTGCACTGCGTCGAGCATCACTTGCCGTCATACGAATTCTTCTTTCCTTCGCGCCGACTGTCAGTCTTGAAATGATTTTGAGAACGGCTAAGGGCTCCTTCCCGTCGGACGTCTTAGATGAGGGTGTTGTCGATTCAGTCAAAGCCTATCTTCTTGATCGATTGCCCGCGCACTACGAAGAGCAGGGGGTATCTGTCGACATACTGAGAAGTGCAACGGCTGTCGGCACGGAAAGCATCGGTGATATTGATCGTCGAAGTCTGGCCGTCGCCGGCTTCGCAGGTTCAGAAGCTGCGACTGCTCTTGCCGCTGCGAATAAGCGGGTTGCGAATATTCTCACGAAAACCGAAGAGGCCCTGCCGTCCGTTGACGAAACATTACTATCAGAAGCGGCTGAATGTTCACTGCACGCAGCACTTGCAGAGTCTCAAGCTGCATTAAACGCTGCGATCGCCGACAATGACTATTCGCTAGCGCTTTCTAACTTAGCCAAATTGCGTGACCCGGTTGACGCATTCTTTGACAACGTATTGGTTAACGCAGAGGATGCCAACGTTCGTCTAAATCGTCTGGCGTTACTCCAGGAATTGCGCGGTCAGTTCTTGAAAGTCGCTGATCTTGCGGTACTCGCTCGATAAGGCCTGCTTATTAATGTCACTTGATGCCATTGCCGTTGCTCTCGTACTCAGTCTAGCCAGCGCGATTGGTATCGGTTTCCTTATTCGCAAACAGGGTGTGTACCGCGAATCTGTCGCAGATGCGCTCGCACGAGGTGATGTGGCGAAAGAGGAGGTCGAGGTACTTAAACGACAGCTTCAGGACTTGAACCAAAAGCTCGTCATCAGTTCAGGGCGCGAGGAAGGCCTTAAGGCGACGCTTGCCATCAAGGAAACCGAACACGCCGAAAAAATTGCCCTGCTTGAAGACGCCAAGAAAATGCTTCGGCTTGAATTTGAGAAAACAGCGCAGGCGCTGGTCAGTCAAGGTGAGAAGTCACTGTCAACGCGTAATCAAGAGTCTTTAAACCAGCTACTTAAGCCACTTTCGGAGAAGATTGACGGTTTTCAAAGCAGAGTAAACCAAGTTCACAGCGATTTAACAGGCCAAAATGCCGCGCTCAAGACACAGATCAAACAGCTTCATGACGTGGGACAGGAAATGTCGTCAGAGGCCAACAATCTCACACAAGCCCTAAAGGGCGACAAGAAACTCGTCGGAAACTGGGGTGAAGCACAGCTCGAACGCACGCTCGAACTGGCTGGGCTGCGGCGTGGAGAACACTTTGAAGCGCAACAAGCCTTCAAAGGCGAGGATGGTCAACGACTGCTACCCGACTTTGTCATTTTCCTGCCCCAGGACAAACATGTTGTGATCGACAGCAAGGTGTCCCTTGTTGACTACGAGCGCGCCATTACAGCCGAGGATGACAACGAGCGAGCACAGAGCCTAGCTGCGCACGGCGCTGCGGTAAAACGCCATATAGATCAGCTTTCTGATAAGGACTACGCGAATCTAGCAGGTCTTCAAAGCCCTGACTTTGTCCTGATGTTTATGCCTGTTGAACCGGCGTACATCGAAATCATGCGAACACAGCGCGATCTCTTTAACTATGGATACCGGAAAAACGTCATTCTTGTCTCTCACACGACGCTTATGCCCATTTTGCGGACGGTCGCAAACCTATGGATGGTGGAACGAAGCAACGCCGAGGCGCGTGAAATCAGCGATCGGGCTGGAGATATTTTCAACGCCGTATGCTTAGTTGCCGAGCGTATGGAGAGCGTAGGCGCTTCTTTGTCTCAAACTACTAAGCGTTACAATGAGGCGGTGAAAAGTCTGGTGGGTCGACAGGGGCTGCATGGGAAGGTTGATCGGTTTCAATCCCTGTCAACCCGGGTATCGAAGTCGTTCCCGGACAGCCTGGATGTTTTGCCCGATCAAACGGATGCCAGCCAGCTGTCCTTGGCAACCGAGAGCTCAACCAAGAAAGACGACGTTAGCGACAAATAAATAAAAATAACCTCAAATAACGAGATTAAACGTCTAAATTAGCCACCGCTAACGCATTCGTCTCAATGAAATCCCGGCGTGGCTCCACATCGTCACCCATCAATGTCACAAACATCTGGTCAGCGCGTATAGCGTCTTCAATCGTGACACGAAGCATGCGACGCGCTTCAGGATCCATAGTGGTCTCCCATAATTGGTCCGGGTTCATCTCACCCAAACCCTTGTAGCGCTGAATCGAACAGCCTCGCCGCGCCTCGTCGAGCAACCAGCGCATGATGTTAGCGAAGTCAGAGGAGGCAAACTCCTTTTCTCCGCGCTTCACAAAGCTTTCCGACGTCACCGAAGAGGCAAGCAATGCACCCAACTCGATCAGTTGCTTGTATTCGCTCGAACTAAACAGGTTGTGCCCAAGAACAATATCGGTTGCCACACTATGCGCCGTTCGGCGGACAACAACGTAATAAGTACCCCGCTCTGGATCACGCCGAACAAAACACTCAAACCTGACATTATTGCCTGATATCGTAAGTAAGCGCTCACTTAAGTCGTTCGAAAAGGTGGTTACACGAGCCTCGTCTGCCATCGCGTCAACAGTGAGCGGAGAGGTGTAAACCAGCTCCCATAAAACATCCGACGAATACACACGGCTCAAACGCTCAACGGTCGACTCTACATGCTGATAGCGAGATACGATATCCGCGAGTGGCTCTCCGGACAGCCCCTCATCTGATTCGTTCCTGAACAACGTGGTGTCTATCAACGCGGCATTGGTAAGGTACTCAGCCAGCGCCTCTTCATCTTTGAGATACTGACTCGATTTACCGCGAGTTAGTTTGTACAGCGGTGGTTGCGCGATATAGACATGTCCTCGTTCAACCAGCTCTCGCATTTGTCGGAAGAAAAATGTGAGAAGTAACGTTCTGATATGAGAGCCATCAACGTCCGCATCGGTCATGATGATGATTTGATGGTAACGAAGCTTGTCGGGATCAAACTCATCCTTACCAATACCGCACCCCAGTGCAGTAACGATCGTACCGACCTCGGCATTGCCCAACATCTTGTCAAAGCGCGCCCGCTCTACATTCAAAATCTTACCTTTCAAAGGCAAGATGGCTTGGAACTTCCGGTTTCTACCCTGTTTCGCCGAACCGCCAGCCGAGTCTCCCTCAACCAAATAAAGCTCACACAAGGAGGGATCGCGCTCCTGACAATCCGCCAGCTTCCCAGGCAATCCCGCAATATCAAGTGCACCCTTTCGACGAGTCATCTCTCGTGCTTTACGCGCTGCCTCTCGGGCACGCGCCGCATCGAGCATCTTGCCGACAATTTGTTTCGCTTCCGCGGGGTTTTCCAGCAAGAACTCGCCAAAAGCTGCACCCATCGCTTGTTCAACAATGGGCTTAACCTCACTCGATACCAGCTTGTCTTTGGTCTGCGAGGAGAATTTTGGGTCGGGCACTTTAACGGAAACGATGGCCGTCAAACCCTCTCGGGCGTCATCACCTGTTGTGTTGACCTTCTCCTTTTTAGCCAAACCCTCTCGCTCAATATATCCATTCAACCCGCGAGTTAGCGCCGACCTAAACCCTGCAAGGTGAGTGCCCCCATCGCGCTGGGGGATGTTGTTGGTGTAGCAGAAAATATTCTCCTGAAACCCATCGTTCCACTGCAGCGCAACCTCGACACCGACACCATCGTCGCTCGTGGTTTCAAAATGAAAAATCTTGTTAATCGGCGACTTTGCCTGGTTAAGAAAGTCAACGAAAGCGCTCAAGCCACCGTCATAGCTGTAGGTTTCACTTTCGCCACTTCGCTCGTCTGACAGCACAATTCTGACACCAGAATTAAGGAAGGCTAACTCTCGCAAACGCTTTGCCAAGACATCGAAGTGGAACTTGATATTAGAAAACGTGTCTGCAGAGGGCTTGAACCTCACTGAGGTCCCCGACTCCTGCGTATCGCCGATCACGGCCAGCGGTGCATCAGGGACACCGTGCCTATAAATCTGTTCGTGAAGCTTTCCCTGCCGGCGAATGGTTAAACAAAGCTCTTCCGACAGCGCATTGACCACAGAGACGCCAACGCCATGCAAGCCACCCGACACCTTATAGGTGTTATCGTCGAATTTACCGCCCGCGTGCAGAACGGTCATGATGACCTCTGCGGCGGAAACTCCCTCTTCGTGCTGCTCTGTTGGAATGCCCCGCCCATCATCGCTCACACTCACCGATTCATCCGGATGAATAACGATATCGATTTGGCTGCAGTGTCCTGCTAAGGCTTCATCGATGGAGTTATCGACGATTTCGAAGACCATGTGATGGAGGCCGGTTCCGTCGTCTGTATCGCCAATGTACATGCCTGGTCGTTTACGAACGGCATCGAGACCTTTCAGTACTTTAATACTGGAGGAGTCGTAATTGGCCTCTTCGGTACCCGGGGTATTGTCTTCCATGAGATCTCCTTTCTCTTACCCCCTATTATGCCATTGAATTGGTCTTTGTTATCACCCCTTGTTCCACGTGGAACACGGTTATCCGACCAAAATCTGCCCACTCGGACACATTACCAAGTAACACCATGGTTGCGAGAACCTGGACCCTGCTGGCGGCCAATACCGAAAAGACCGCTCTGGCGTTCTCTCCGTCAAGCTCAGCGGCCACATCATCCAGCAAGAATACGGGTGCACGGCCAGTTACGTCAGCGAGCACCCTGCCTTGCGCAACCCGCATTGCGGACATCAACACCTTCATTTGGCCTCGAGACAAAACATCATGTGCCGGCCTTCCCCCGATGAGGCACCGAAGATCCCCCCGATGAGGACCGACCTGCGTAAAGCCGCGCTGCCGATCGCTATGACCGTTGGCCTTAAGCGCGCCCAGTAACGCCTCACCCTCTTGCCAGCCTGACCGCAAATGCAATGACAGACTTGGAAACTTCAAATCCATAGCCAGCAGGACATTGAATAACTCCTCTGACAAAAGCGTAGTCACTCTTTCTCTCGCTTGATGAACCTGCTCTCCTAGCGATGCTAGTTCGCTTAGCCACGCCGGGTCATCGCCTGCGCGCGCCCTTCGAAGCAGCATATTTCTCTGCTTCAACGCCTGATGGTATCGCTGCCACAGCGAGATAAAGGAATGTTCCACGTGGAACACCAGTTGATCGATGAGTCGCCGTCGCGCCTCTGGACCCTCCCTCAGCGCGTTCAGTGAGTCGGCGTTTAGGAGGACCAACGGAAGCTCACGAGCAAGCTCGGATAACGCCTTCACGGGAGCCCCGGATAGTCGGGTTTCGCCACCACCAGTGCGCAAACGGCTAATCCCGATAACGGATTCGGCGCCACCGTATTTCATGCGGCCTACCACTTGAAGGCCTGGTTGGTCGTTACGTATTACTTTACTGAGCTGCGACGTCGTAAAGGACTTACCCGTACCTAAAACATGAACTGCATCGAGAGCCGAGGTTTTGCCGGCACCATTCAGGCCCGTAAATACCGATAGCCCCTCCGATATTTCAAGAGAGGCCTCAGATAAATTTCTCAGATTTTGAATCGATAGCTGCGTTAGCAAGACGGCATCAGGAGTGGCTTACAACCGCATGGGCATAACGACGTACAACGCTTCTGCGTCCGCATCACCGCCCGCTTCGCCTTCTTCAATTAGCGCAGAGCTCGCCGAGTCAGAAAGCGACATACGCACCGTAGAACCAGTTAACACGCCCATTACATCGAGCAAATAGCTCACGTTAAACCCAACTTCAAGCGCCTCTCCGGCATACTCCACCGGGACAGACTCCTCCGCCTGCTCTTGCTCTGGGTTATTGGCCGTAATTTCAAGAGAACCGGGTGTTAATGAAAGCCTGACCCCTCGATACTTTTCGTTGGACAAAATGGCGGTTCGTGTAAACGCCTGCCGCAACTCGGATCGATCACCAGAAACGGATTTATCGGGCGATCGAGGAAGCACCCGTTCGTACTCAGGAAATTTGCCGTCAACCAGCTTTGATGTGAAAGTGAATTGATCGGTTGCCGCACGAATGTGGTTAGACCCAACACTCAAGGTAACCGAACCATCACCATCCAGAAGTCGAGATAATTCCAAAACACCCTTGCGCGGCACAATCACAGACTTGTCGTCAGCAGCCACCTGCCCAGGTGCCGTACAAAGCGCCAAGCGGTGACCGTCTGTTGCGACAAACCGCAGTCGCCCTTCCTTTATCTCCAGATACATGCCGTTTAGGTAGTAGCGCACATCTTGCTGCGCCATAGCAAAACCCGTGCGATCGATCATTTGGCGCACAAGGGGCTGCGCCAAATCCATATCAATCTCGCCGTCACCCGCCTCTACGGTTGGAAACTCTGCCGCGGGTAGTGTTGATAAGGTGAAACGGCTCCGCCCCGCTCGCACGGTGACCTTGCCCTCTTCCACGGAAAACGAAATATCGACTCCGTCGGGCAGGCTTTTGCAAATATCAACAAGCTTTCGAGCCGGCACGGTGATGTCACCGTCTGGACCCTCACTTTGGACCTCGATGCGACCAACCAACTCAACCTCAAGATCGGTACCTGTCAACGACAGACGATTACCTTCTAAGCTCATTAAGACATTAGATAAAATAGGCAGTGTCTGTCGACGCTCAACCACACCAGCAACCAGGTTTAGTGGCTTAATCAGTGCATCCCGTGATACCGAAAACTTCATTCGTATGATCTCTCTTGTCGTAGCTAACGCTTATATCACGTAGTCAGCAAGCGCAGCAGATTCTTATAATCTTCCCCAATGTCCGATGTTGTTCCACGCAACTCCGCTATCTTACGACAAGCGTGAAGCACTGTCGTGTGGTCTCTTCCCCCAAATGCATCACCAATTTCTGGAAGGCTATGGTTCGTCAGCTCTTTGGATAAGGCCATCGCCACCTGTCTAGGACGCGCGACCGAGCGGTTTCGCCTTTTTGATAATAAATCAGCCACCTTAATTTTATAATAGTCCGCGACCGTCCGCTTGATGTTTTCTAACGACACCTGCTTATCCTGGAGTGCTAACAGGTCTTTCAAACTCTCCTTGATCAAATCAATATCGAAGGGCCTGCCTGTAAAGTTCGCACTGGCGATAACGCGCTTCAATGCACCCTCCAACTCACGCACATTCGAGCGAATTCGCTGAGCGATAAAAAAAGCCGCCTCGTGGGACATTTCAATGCCAGACTGCTCCGCTTTCTTCATGAGGATAGCAACGCGGGTCTCTAACTCGGGCGGCTCTACCGCCACCGTTAATCCCCAGCCAAACCGACTTTTCAGGCGCTCTTCTACACCATCAATCTCCTTCGGATAACGGTCGCACGTCAGGATCATTTGCTGACCCCCCTCTAGCAACGCATTAAACGTGTGGAAAAACTCCTCCTGGCTCCGGTCTTTGTTGGCAAAAAACTGAATGTCATCAATAAGTAAGGCGTCAACCGATCGATAAAACCGCTTAAAATCGTTAATAGCGTTGAGCTGCAACGCTTTGACCATATCAGCAACGAAGCGCTCACTATGAAGGTAAACAATTTTAGCGTCGGGTTTACGCCGTCTGAGCGCGTTACCAACGGCATGCATAAGGTGGGTCTTCCCTAGGCCCACTCCGCCATACAGAAACAGCGGGTTATAGGCGTCGCCTGGGCTTTCCGCTACCTGCTGAGCAGCAGCCATCGCAAGCTGGTTACTTTTGCCTTCAACAAAATTCGAAAATGTGTAGCCATCAACCAGGTTGTGCTGATGGGATGGCACCACAACCGCTGGCGCCTGCTTTTTCGGTAGGCGGGGCGACTCCGCCCTAACCGCATGACTCGGCGCACTACTGGTAAAGTTCAACTCATGAGCCACTGCTGCTTGCTTAGTGGCGCCCGCCGTGTCTGCCCCGATCACTACTCTCACAGGCACCGCTGGTGCATTTGAATTAACAAGAGCCAAGCATTGAGCAATGGTTGAGCTGTATTTTTCTTCCACAAAATCGCGGATAAACCGGTTTGGCGCACACAAAACGAATTCTGTACCGTCTTCAATCACCGTCAGAGGGCGCACCCAGGTATTAAACTGAACCTCTGGAACCTCGCGTTTTAACTCTTCTAAGCACTGTGTCCACAACACCGTATTTGATGTTGACGAGGGGGATGAGGAGAGTATCTGCATGTTGTTATTGCTCTTTGAAGCGAGTTTGTGACTTATTACGACAACAGCGGTGTGTTTCGGCTCATTAATCAGCCACCTTTCGCTGTTGATCTATAGTTATCCACATATTTATCTCCAGTTCAACAAAAATAAAATTTAATTAAAACAATGCTTTAGTGTGGTTTTTGTCAATTAACAGAAAAAAACAAAATGCAAGTTGTTTTTTGTTTTGATTGTGGATAACTTTTTAATAACTTATGGACGAATTGTGACAAAACACCGAAAATTATAAGCGGGGCACTGCCAAATAAAGACCACAACAATCGATCCCAGTAAGCAGTCACTAACCCCAAAATAAATAACGGCTGGGTAAAGGTTAACTTTTTTGCGATCCCAGCTATTGCCAGCCAGACGGGTGGTCCCTATAATTCCGCCCCCTTTGTTAACCGCATCAGTCTAAAGGCACTCGTATGAAGCGCACTTTTCAACCCAGCGTATTGAAGCGCAAGCGCAACCACGGCTTCCGTGCTCGCATGGCAACTAAAAATGGCCGCAAAGTGCTTGCTCGTCGTCGTGCACGTGGACGCCTCCGCCTCTCGGCCTAAGCGTGTCGGGGCAACTCGTTATGTCCCACAAATTTCCTAAGTCTGCGCGGTTGCTAAACGCCCACGACTACTCTCAGGTTTTCAATAACTGTTCGATACGAGCGGGTGCCGCGGCTGGCACCGTACTCGGGCTGTCCTTACCTGACCATAGCTCTCGCCTAGGGATTATCGTTGCTAAAAAAAACGTTCGGTTTGCAACCGACCGCAACCGCATTAAACGGTTGGTACGAGAGTACTTTCGACAACATCCCCTTTCAGCCTCTATGCATCTTGTCTTTATGGCAAAGCGGAACGCTGGAACGTTGAGTAATGAGGACCTAGTCAACGATCTTGACCGCATTTGGCGAAAGCTGAATCATCAGAACCGTCAAGCGCAACGTACCCATGATCACTAAGCCGCTCATCGCCGTCATCAAGCTCCCTATCAAGTTGTACCAAGTAGGAATCAGTCCGTTTATCGGCAGCCGTTGCCGCTATTATCCCTCCTGCTCGGCCTACGCGATTGAAGCATTAGATACGCATGGCGCGGTTTCGGGCGGTTTTCTTGCCGCAAAACGGATTTGCCGCTGTCATCCATGGGCTGCCGGCGGTTATGATCCTGTGCCAGAACATCCGAGCCTGTCTAAAACCGACAACGAATAATGCCGAGGACCTAAATGGACCCTGTACGACTACTATTGATAAGCAGCACCGCCGTGTTGTCTCTGATGCTGCTTATTGAATGGAATCAGTATTCTGACGAGTACCAGAAGCAACAGAGCGATCTATATTCCGCAGCTATTGCAGAACCTCTCATGCTCGGAAACGAAACCGCTGGCACGCCTCTCAGCGGAGGGTTGGATGAGGGCATTCCGAGCGTTAATGAGAAAGCAAGCCCTCTGGCTGTCTTTCTGGATGATAGCGAGACATTTACCTTATCAACCGACACCCTGAATTTGGTTGTCTCTGCTGACGGGGGTGATGTTGTTTCCGCGTCTCTACCGAAATTTCCAGTTAGACTCGACGCACCCGACCAGCCGTTTCGATTATTAGAAAACAATAGCCTGCGAAGGTACGTTGCACAAAGCGGTCTCATCGGTCCTGATGGTATTGATGCCAGTGGTAACAGAGCGCGTTATGCCAGCCAAGGTCTAACCAATAATGGCGATGGTAGCCATACGCTGACGCTGGCTTGGACAGGTAATGACCCCTTGGGTTTGCAAGTTTACAAGCGCTTCTCTGCCTACGATGGCCGATACGACGTCGACGTATCTTTCGATATCAGAAATGGCGGTAGCTCGGTTGCCTCAATTACATCGTTTGCCCAACTAAAACGCGATAATACACAGGCACCTGACGGCAACACGGGGTTTGGTGTCAGTCCTTATTTAGGGGCCGCTCTTACACAACCCGATGAACGCTATACCAAGCTGAGTTTCTCTGACCTAGAGGAAGAGCCTTTTTCGAAGCACTTACCTGCAGGGTGGGTAGCGATACTTCAGCACTATTTTGTTTCCGCCTGGATTCCATCGCAGCAGACAAGTCATGACTACTTTGCCAGTCAGCTCTCTAACGGAGACAACGTGATTGGTTACAAAAATCAAAACGTTGATATCGCTCCGGGATCAGCAACCACCATCACTCAAACCCTTTACGTGGGTCCAAAAGATCAAGTCGTACTTGCCGACCTTGCTAAATACCTAGATCTTGTGATCGATTACGGGTGGCTGTGGTGGCTTGCGAAACCGCTTTTCTGGTTACTCACGTTAATCCAGGAATTTGTGATCAATTGGGGACTGGCCATCATCGCGCTGACCGTTGTCGTCAAGCTCGTTTTCTTCCGGTTGTCTGCGGCAAGCTATAAGTCAATGGCGAAGATGAGAACAGTTCAGCCAAAAATTCAAAGTATCAAAGACCAATACGCAGACGACAAAGCAAAGCAACATCAAGCCATGATGGAATTGTGGAAAAAAGAGAATATCAATCCAATGGGTGGCTGTCTTCCTATGTTGATTCAGATGCCTGTCTTTATCGCACTGTATTGGGTGTTACTGGAATCAGTTGAACTCAGGCACGCACCCTTCATTTTGTGGATCAACGACCTATCAGCCATGGACCCCTACTTTGTCTTACCTATCCTGATGGGCATCAGCATGTGGCTCATGCAACGCTTAAATCCGGCTCCGCCAGATCCCATGCAGGCCAAAATCATGATGTACATGCCTATCGCATTTACCTTTTTAATGATGTGGTTCCCGGCTGGGCTTGTCCTGTATTGGCTGAGCAACAACCTTCTATCCTTTGCTCAGCAATACGTTGTTACTCGACAAATTGAGCAAGCAGCTGCGCGCTAGGCTTAACAGTGGCGGGTCTCGATACTGATACCATTGCCGCAGTCGCCACGGCTCGCGGCAATGGTCCTGTCGGGATCATCCGATTAAGTGGTCCTGATGCACTGTCAATCGCTCTCACTTTAAGTGATTCCGAACTCACGCCCCGATACGCTCACTTCCGATGTTTCCTCGATAATGAGGGTCAAACAATCGACTCCGGATTAGCCATTTACTTTCCGGGTCCTAATTCGTTTACCGGCGAAGATGTTGTCGAAATTCAGGGGCATGGCGGGCACGTTGTACTGCAGACGCTCCTCTCTCGCTGCATCGATTTAGGCGCGAGACAAGCTCGACCCGGAGAGTTTTCCGAGCGCAGCTTTATCAACGGAAAAATTGATCTTCTACAAGCTGAAGCCATCGCCGATCTCATTGCAGCTGAAACCGAAACAGCAGCGAAACTGGCTACCGCCTCACTCTCAGGGGTTTTCTCTTCGTTAGTCGATGAACTCTCTCAACAACTCAATGAGTTGAGAGCCTTAACAGAGGCGTCTATCGATTTTCCTGAGGAGGATATCGATGTCTTAGAACGGCACTTTGTTATCGCTAGGCTCCGGGAATGCAATGCAACCATAGAGCGACTTCTAAACGATGTTGCTGCATCGCAAAAGAAGACCCAGCATTATTCGGCGGTGTTAATAGGTGCGCCCAATGCGGGCAAGAGTAGCTTATTAAATGCACTCGCTCGTGACGACATCGCCATTGTTACTGACGTTCCTGGCACGACCCGTGACACGCTAAAACAAAGTATTAAAGCGGGTTCTGTTGTCTTAGACCTTGTCGATACCGCGGGTATCCGACAGTCGGACGATGTTGTTGAGCAAGAGGGTGTTAAACGCGCAAAATCGAGTACTCACTCCGCTGACCTAGTGCTCCACATTATTGATGATAACGAGCCCCAGGACATCAACACCGAGTGGCTACCCGACTCCGCCATCAAAATTCAGGTCAGAAACAAGATTGATATTTCCGGAAGACAAGCGGGAAAGCTCGATAACCAAGACGAGTATGTTTGCGTTGCGGTTAGCGCCAAAGTTGGTGATGGTATAGAAGAACTTATCAAGAGCATTGAAGAAGCGCTTCTGGTGCAGGGGGCTTCAGACTCACAATTCAGCGCTCGTCAGCGCCACGTTGATGCGCTAAACGAAGCAAACCGCGCACTCTCGGAATCACTACAGGCGTTCGAACATCACGCGGCAGCGGAACTATTAGCTGAGGATCTTAAGCGAGTTCAGACCGCTATCGATTCACTCACAGGCCAGGTAGCCAGTGACGATATCCTGGGATTGATTTTCAGCAGCTTCTGCATAGGTAAGTAACACCCTATCCACAGCATCATTAAGCCATCGAAGCTCCCGGTTCTATGTATCGCGTTATGTGTACACATCTGGTGACAACTCTGTGTGTGACCTTGTGAAGAAAAAGATCCGATGCAAAGACACATCACTGGCACCAAAGATATCCAAAGACAACACAGGCCTTCTTACGTGGTTTTTCCTGAGTTATGAGATGGCTTATTAACTCGTGAACAGCCCGCTCTCTATAACGCTTAGTCATCTATCCACAAAAAACGGCTGCCTAATAACAACAACATCAAAGTATCTTTTCTAATACATATATAACTTATTAATTAATAACTAAGCGGTACCGCTACAGACAAAGACACTAGAGTAAATCTGCCAGCGTGTTCGGGACTACTTAAGTTCAGCGCCAATTATTCGTATACTCCCACCCCTTTTTTAAAACGAAGACGGTACATGAGCTCTCACCGAATATTCGATGTCATTGTGGTTGGCGGTGGTCACGCGGGAACAGAAGCAGCTTTAGCGTCTGCCCGTTCGGGTGCGCGTACTCTCCTCGTTACACACACTATCGATTCGCTTGGTCAGATGTCATGTAACCCCGCCATTGGTGGAATTGGTAAATCCCACCTTGTTCGAGAGATTGATGCCTTAGGTGGCGCTATGGCCAAAGCGACCGATCTAGCAGGCATTCAATTCAGAGTGCTTAATGCGAGAAAAGGGCCTGCGGTCAGAGCGACCCGAGCGCAAGCCGATAGAGTGTTATACCGAAACGCCATCCGACAAATGCTCTTTGCTCAGGAAAATCTCACCGTATTCCAGGATGCCGTTGATGACATAGAACTGTCAGGAGACACGGTTACTGGAATTAGAACCGCGACGGGTGTTCGTTTCTTGGCGCCAGCGTGCGTTCTCACTGCGGGCACATTTTTGAACGGCAAGATTCACATTGGTATGGAGAACCACTCGGGTGGCCGAATGGGTGACGCAGCAGTGGTCACATTGGCTGACCGACTGAGGGAGCTTTGTCCACGCACCGGGAGGCTCAAAACAGGGACGCCACCGCGAATTGATGGCAACTCCGTTGATTATTCACTACTGCAAGAGCAGTGGGGTGATGAGCCAAGGCCAGTGATGTCCCAACTCGGGTCGACATCGCAGCACCCAGAGCAGCTGTGTTGCTGGGTAACAAAGACCAACGAAGAGACCCATGACATTATCCGAAGTGGACTGGATCGCTCTCCCATGTTCAGTGGTGTGATAGAAGGTACAGGACCCCGTTACTGTCCCAGTATCGAGGACAAGATTCACCGGTTTGCCGATAAAAACTCGCACCAAATATTTTTGGAGCCCGAAGGTCTAACCACGACAGAGCTTTATCCAAACGGTATATCGACGTCTTTGCCGTTTGATATTCAGGATGCCATGGTTCGAACGATTCCTGGGCTTGAGAATGCGCACATCACGCGACCAGGCTATGCGATCGAGTACGATTATTTTGATCCCCGAGATCTAAACCACAGTTTGCAAACGCGACAGGTATCGGGTCTCTATTTTGCAGGCCAAATTAACGGCACCACAGGTTACGAAGAGGCGGGCGCACAAGGCTTACTTGCCGGTTTAAATGCGTCACGCTACGCCCGAGAGCTGGATGCATGGGAGCCGAGACGAGATGAGGCTTATATCGGTGTTCTCGTGGACGACCTTGTGACATTGGGTACGCAAGAACCCTATCGAATGTTTACGTCTCGCGCTGAGTATCGATTGCAACTTCGCGAGGACAATGCGGATGAGCGATTAACACCTAAAGGGAATGATCTGGAATTAATTCAAGTGGATCATTGGGCCGCCTATCAGCGAAAACGAGAGGTGGTAGACCAGGAGCTTGGACGCTTGGAGGAAACATACATTCATCCAAATACCGAGGCATCAAAGACACTCGATGCCAAGTTAAAATCACCTATCAACCGAGAGTATTCAATGGCGGATCTGATTCGCCGTCCGGAGTTGACCTACGGTGACGTCGCTGGTCTGAAAGGAACCCCGGTTATTGATACAACAATCGCTGATCATATAGAAACGCGCGTTAAATACGCGGGTTATATTGCAAGACAACAAGACGAAATAGATCGCTTAAAACGGCATGAGAATACGCTCATTCCTAGTGATTTCGATTTCACTGAAGTATCTGGTTTGTCCAACGAAATTTGTCAGAAACTGAGCGATATCAAACCTACTAATATCGCCAGAGCGGGCAGAATCCAGGGCGTAACACCATCAGCACTGTCACTATTGCTCGTGTACTTGCGACGGCAAAGCAATACAGCGCAGGATCGCGCCGTCAGTAATGGCTGACCGCTTAGATGATCAAATTGTTAAGGGGCTTGCGGCACTTAAGCTTTCGACAGAGTTAGTCGAACCCTTAGCTCATTACATTAACCTGCTGCATAAGTGGAATAAGCCTTACAATCTGACCGCGGTTCGCCATCCAGCGGACATGGTGACCAAACATGTTTTGGATAGTCTGACGCTGGCCCCCTACCTAGGTGCTTCGAAGCGATTGTGTGATGTTGGCACAGGCGCAGGTTTACCCGGTGTTCCGTTGGCACTTTGTTTTCCCGATAAACAGTTTGTATTGCTTGACAGTAATGGCAAAAAAACCCGGTTTCTTTATCAGGTTCGTCAGCAATTGAGTCTTAACAATATCAGTATTGTCGAAGGTCGAGCGGAGACTTATCAACCCGCGCAAGGCTTTGACGTGGTTATGAGTCGAGCCTTCGCTGACTTAAGCCGAATGTGCAATTTAACAGGGCATTTACTCAGGACAGAGGGCGTTTGGCTCGCCATGAAGTCTCAAACCGTTGATACTGAAATCGCCGACTTGGACTCCTCTATTCAGATCCATCAGCAAATTGATCTGTCGGTACCTGGGTTAGAGGAGATGCGGCAGTTAGTCGTACTTCGACGTGGTGAGAATAAAACATGAAAGTAATCGCGGTAGCGAATCAAAAAGGAGGCGTTGGGAAAACAACGACAAGCGTCAACTTGGCGGCCTCGCTGGCACAGATCGGTAAACGTGTTTTGCTGGTGGATATGGATCCACAAGGTAATGCGACCATGTCCTCTGGAATAGAAAAAAATGCACTGGAACTTTCTGTGCTAGACCTCTTGTTAGCGGACACATCACTGTCAGAGTGTTTAGTTGAATCACCCTCCGGAAAGTTTTCTGTGGTACCCGCCAACGGTGATCTCACTGCGGCCGAGGTGGAGCTCATCGATGTTGAGGGCAAAGAAAAACGGCTAAAAGAAGGGCTGCATCAAGGCACGGCATTGTTTGACTTTGTCTTAATTGATTGCCCTCCTTCTCTCAATATGCTGACGGTTAATGCCATGGTTGCGTGTGACTCGATTCTCATCACCATGCAGTGCGAGTACTTCGCATTAGAGGGTTTGTCCGCCCTTCTGAATACGATTCGACGCATTAACGAGACCGTAAATCCAGATCTTGAAATCGAGGGAATTCTTCGAACGATGTATGATCCGAGAAACTCTCTGACAACAGAGGTATCCGAGCAGTTATTCAGCCATTTTGGTGATCTTGTGTATCGCACGGTTATCCCGAGAAACGTTCGATTAGCCGAAGCACCGAGTCACGGAGAACCCGGTATTGTGTATGACCGGTATTCGAGGGGGGCGCGCGCTTACATGGCGCTTGCCGAAGAATTCATTCGTCGACAGTGAAAAGACAGCAAACAAGATGGGTCAAAGACGAGCGCTCAGGAAAAGTAGATGAACACGAAGAAGCGAAAATTGAACCGCGGTCTTGATGCCCTGTTGGGAACAGACCTAACAAAAAAAGTGGCGTCAGACGCGGCTGATCAAAGCACAGCTTCGACCACCGACGGTGATCTTCGGCAACTACGGCTTGAGTTGTTGCAGCGTGGCAAATATCAACCGCGTGTTGATTTTGATCAGGCAGCCCTACAGGAGCTCGCCGACAGCATTAAGGCGCAGGGTGTAATGCAGCCCATCGTTGTCAGAGCTGTGGGCTCAGATCGTTATGAAATAGTCGCGGGCGAGCGGCGCTGGAGAGCCAGCCAACTCGCCGCCCTGGATACGATTCCGGCGATTGTTCGCGATATCAGTGATGAAACAGCGATCGCTATGGCGCTGATAGAAAATATCCAGCGCGAGGACCTCAACCCGTTAGAAGAAGCCCGAGCGCTTAAACGACTTCAAACCGAATTTGATTTAAGTCAGCAAGAGGTGGCGACAGCCGTGGGCAAGTCACGCCCAGTCGTTGCTAATTTGCTGCGGTTACTTTCGCTCGAGCGTGAAGTCTCTGACATGTTGGAGCACGGGCGAATTGAGGCGGGACATGGCAAGGTGCTCTTGGCTTTGGAGAGCGGGGATCAGATTCGTGCAGCCAGAAAAGTAGCGGATAGCAAGCTGTCCGTAAGGCAAACAGAAGTATTAGTGAAAGCGATGCTCGCCTCGCCGGCTGACAGCGCCCCACCACAAAAAGACCCTGATATCGATCGCCTCGAGAGGCAACTATCCGAGCGATTTGGCACAAAGGTCGTCATAGAAAACAAGAACGGTCGTGGTAAGTTGGTTATCCAGTACAGCGACCTTGATGTCCTTGACGGAATTTTAAATCGTATCCAATAAAAATTGGCATTTTGCTTTGTTGATGCGCTTGGGCAATTCGAATAGACTTGCGCGCGCTTGAGAACCCGAAAATAGGGGAGAGTTGAGTGGTTGAGTACACGCGAACAATGCTGGCTCAACACATCGTCAAAGCCATGTCATACACGGGTGCTTTGATTGGCGCGCTGTCCGTTGGTGTTTGGTTTTTTTTTGGTAGTGATGCGGCGATTGCCGTCTGGGTAGGAGCGGCCATTATTGGACTGCCCCAGGCGTGGTTAGCGACGAGCATGTTCAGCCGGTTTGGCGCGCAAGCACCAACCCTGCTGGGAATCGCTAAGTTTAGTCTCAGCACACTGTTGTTTGGCGTTTGGTTTGCTAAAGCGTCAGATCCGCAGCCCGGAGCGGTGTTCGTGGGCGCGATAGCAGTACTAGTAAGTAGTCCGGTTTTTTATTATCTGGCTGCAAAAGACAGAGTGGTTTAAACGCAGAACATCGCGACAAGGCGATGGTTGAATTAGGGCAAGATCGAATGGCTGCAGCTGGTCAAGAACAGACGGTTTCGGATTACATCGTCCACCATTTAACAAACCTTACCTATGGGAAGTTGCCCGAAGGGTTCGAGCGTTATGATGGTGAGACGGTAGCTGCAGGTGGTCAATGGACCTTTGCTCACGGTGCCGATGAGATAGCGGCCATGGGCTTTAACGCAATTCACGTTGACTCCCTTGGGTGGTCTATCGGTCTCGGTGTTATTTTTTGCGCCCTTTTCCGTTGGGTTGCGGTTCGTGCGTCAGCGGACACGCCTTCAGGACTGATTAATTTTGTAGAAATGGTCGTTGAGTTTATCGACACCCAGGTCAAAGACACCTTCCATGGCAACAACAAGCTGATAGCACCGTTGTCACTGACTATTTTTGTCTGGGTGTTCTTGATGAACCTCATGGATCTCATACCGGTGGATGTCGTGCCAGAACTCATGCTGATGGCCGGTGTTGAGTATCAGAAAATCGTTCCATCGACCGACCCTAACATCACCATGGGGATGGCCATCGGCGTTTTTGCCTTGATGCTGTTTTACTCAATTAAGGTAAAAGGGTTCGGGTTCGTGAAAGAACTGACCATGAACCCGTTTAATCACTGGGCGTTTATTCCTGTAAACCTGTTTATGGAAGTGGTTGGCTTATTGGCCAAGCCCTTCTCTCTCGGCTTGCGACTGTTCGGCAACATGTATGCCGGTGAAATGATTTTTATTTTGATCGCGGCGCTGTTCAGTGCTGGCATCGTTTGGTTGCTACCTGCTGCGCTTCTGCAAATCGGTTGGGCGATCTTCCACATTCTGGTAATCACCTTACAGGCGTTTATCTTCATGGTTCTCACTATCGTGTACCTCAGCATGGCACACGAGGACCATTAATTTCTGAACTTCCATACTAAGACTCAATAGGAGACAACAATGGAAATGATCTACATCGCAGCTGCGATCATGATGGGCTTGGGCGGCATGGGTGCTGCTATTGGCGTGGGTATTTTGGGCGGCAAGCTCATCGAAGGTTCGGCACGTCAGCCCGAACTGGCATCACGTCTTCAGGGAACCTTCTTCCTGGGTGCGGGCCTGGTTGATGCGATCCCTATTATTGGTGTTGGTATCGCTATGTACCTCATCTTTGTGGTTGCAGGCTAAAACCGTTGTTTCCCCGCTTGTTTTGGGCGGGGCTGAAACCCACAGGAGACTACTGTGAACATTAATCTGACCATTTTCGGACAGGTCTTGGCTTTTATTGCGTTCGTTGCGTTTTGCATGCGATACGTCTGGCCACCGATCTTAGCCGCTATGGAAGAGCGTCAAAAAAAGATCGCGGATGGTCTGGCTGCCGCAGATCGTGCCAGTCACGATTTAGAGCTTGCGCAGAAAGAAGCGGTTGATCGCCTGGCAGAGGCGAAGAAAGACGCCGCCTCTATCGTGGAAGCCGCGAACAAGCGCGCGGCAGCTGTCGTCGATGAAGCTAAAGTAGCTGCTGTTGCCGAAGCGGATCGCGTAAAGGAGCTCGCGTCCGCAGAAGTTGAGCGCGAAAAAGCCCAGGCGAAAGAGCAGCTGTTAACGCAAGTAAGTTCGCTCGCTATTGCGGGTGCTGAAAAAGTGTTGGCTGCTGAAGTCGATGCTGACAAACACGCTGCGCTTCTCGAGCAGTTGGTGAAGGAGCAATAAGCGTGATCGAGCCAATTACACTGGCGAGACCTTACGCGCGCGCGGCGTTTCAATTCGCCGTTGATAACGGCGCAGTGGATAGCTGGCACGAGGCACTGGTTACGGTAGCCGCTGTCGTGGCGGAACCATCCGTTGCCAAGGTGCTCGATGATCCTGCGACGACCGCGTCACAGCGAGCGCAAACGGTGGCCACGGTTCTCGGTGACGACCTTCCAACAGGTGTCACGCAATTTGTATCAGTGATGGCGGAAAACCACCGTCTTACTCTTGCAACCGAGGTCGCAACACTTTTTGCGGAGCTGCGTTCAGCGCTCGATGCGGCGGCAAACGTTACGGTAACGAGTGCGTTTGATGTGGCGGACGCGACGATTGAGCAACTCGCCGCGTCATTGACAACAAAGTTAGGCAAAACAGTCGAAATTACTGTTGAAACAGACGCTTCCTTAATCGGGGGAGCCATTATTCGAGCCGGCGATATGGTTATCGACGGTTCAGTTCGTGGGCGCTTGCACAAGCTTGCGACTGCGTTGAAATCTTGACAGAGGAACCGGTCATGCAACAACTGAATCCTTCAGAAATCAGCGACATCATCAAGCAGCGCATATCGCAACTTGATGTGGCATCGCAGGCAACAAACGAAGGCACTATCGTCTCGGTAACAGACGGCATCATTCGTATTCACGGTCTTACCGAAGTCCAATACGGTGAGATGATTGAGTTTGAGGGCAATGTATTTGGCCTTGCTCTTAACCTCGAGCGTGACTCGGTCGGTGCGGTTGTACTGGGCGATTACAAGCAACTGGCCGAAGGCCAAACGTGCCGCTGTACTGGCCGAATCCTTGAGGTTCCGGTTGGTCCAGAGCTGCAGGGACGTGTTGTTGACGCACTGGGTAACCCGATCGACGGTAAGGGCGCTATCGAAACAAAGATGACCGATGCCCTTGAGAAAATTGCCCCCGGGGTAATTGCGCGCCAGTCAGTTGACCAGCCGGTTCAAATCGGCTTGAAAGCTATCGATGCCATGGTGCCGATTGGTCGAGGACAGCGCGAGCTGATCATTGGTGACCGTCAGGTGGGTAAAACAGCGATCGCGGTTGATGCCATCATTAACCAGAAAGGCACAGGCATTAAGTGTATTTACGTTGCTGTGGGTCAGAAGGCTTCTTCGGTCGCATCGGTGGTCCGTAAACTCGAAGAACATGGTGCGATGGATCACACGATTGTGGTTGCGGCTAACGCTTCGGATCCTGCGGCTATGCAGTACCTCGCTCCCTTCGCTGGTTGCACCATGGGTGAGTACTACCGCGATCGCGGTGAAGACGCGCTTATTATTTACGATGATCTGTCAAAGCAGGCTGTCGCCTATCGTCAGATCTCTTTGCTTCTGCGTCGACCCCCGGGTCGGGAAGCGTACCCGGGTGATGTCTTCTATCTCCACTCACGTCTTCTTGAGCGCGCTGCACGAGTCAACGCAGATTATGTTGAAGCGTTTACCAACGGAGAAGTGAAAGGTAAGACGGGTTCTCTAACAGCACTACCTGTGATTGAAACTCAGGCGGGTGACGTATCAGCGTTCGTACCAACCAACGTTATTTCGATTACTGACGGTCAGATCTTCTTAGAGGCCGACATGTTTAATGCGGGTGTTCGACCCGCGATGAACGCCGGTATTTCAGTATCGCGTGTAGGTGGTGCGGCGCAGACGAAGATCATCAAGAAATTGTCAGGTGGCATTCGAACAGCACTCGCTCAATATCGCGAGCTTGCCGCGTTCTCCCAGTTTGCATCAGATCTCGATGAGGCGACCAAGGCACAGCTCGAGCACGGTGAGCGAGTCACCGAGCTGATGAAGCAGAAGCAGTACGCACCTCAAAGTGTTGCAGAGATGGGCTTGCTGCTTTACGCCGCAAACGAGGGTTACTTGAAGGCGGTAGAGGTAGACAAGGTTTCTGACTTCGAGTCGGCACTTCTCTCTTACATGCATGCAGAGCACGGAGCGCTCATGCAAGAGATTGCTGCGGACGGTAACTGGAACGATGACCGAGAGGCAGCGTTCAAGTCGGGTCTCGACGCGTTTGTTTCAACTCAGACCTGGTAATTAACGATGGCAGCGGGCAAAGAAATTCGCACCAAGATCTCGAGTATTCAAAGTACTCAGAAGATCACTAGCGCGATGGAAATGGTGGCGGCGAGCAAAATGCGCCGTGCACAGGACCGCATGGAAGTAGGCAAGCCTTACGCTCGTCGTATGCGCGCGGTGATTGGTCACATTGCTAACGCGTCAGCGGAGTACCGTCACGCTTACATGCAACAGCGATCTATTCGTCGGGTTGGCTACATCATCGTCTCATCAGATCGAGGGCTGTGCGGCGGTTTGAACATCAACTTGTTCAAGCGTGCATTGCAGTCCATGAAAGAGCACTCTGACGCAGGACACGATGTTGATTTGTGTCTCATTGGCGGTAAGGGGCAGGCTTTTTTCGGATCTGTCGGTGGCAACGTTGTTGCTAGCGTTCGAGATATTGGTGAAGAGCCTACGGTTGAGCAACTCATTGGTGCCGTAAAGCACATGCTCGATGCCTATGTTGGCGGGAACATCGATAAGCTTTATTTGGTCGGCAATGACTTCGTAAACACCATGACGCAAACACCCACTGTTCAGCAGTTGCTTCCGCTGGAAGCGGACGCGCAGCAACAGTACTCGCATCACTGGGATTACATCTACGAGCCCGACGCACGAGATCTCCTAGATGGTCTGCTCGCTCGATACATCGAGTCGTTGGTCTATCAGGCCGTGGTCGAGAATGGCGCTTGTGAACAGGCGGCTCGAATGATCGCTATGAAAAACGCGACTGAGAACGCAGGTGAACTTATTGACGAGCTTCAGTTGGTTTACAACAAGGCTCGTCAGGCAGCAATTACGCAGGAGCTGTCAGAGATTGTGGGCGGTGCGGCCGCTATTGGTTAAGCGCGGTACGCGCAGTTTTAGCATTACGGCGACGCTGAGTATTTGCGTCGCGGAACAAGACAGAGGACTCAAAAATGAGTAGTGGAAAGGTTGTACAGGTCATCGGCGCGGTTGTTGACGTAGAGTTTCCCCGTGACAGCGTACCGAAGGTATACGATGCCCTGATGGTCACTGATAAAGGCCTCACTCTGGAGGTTCAACAGCAGTTGGGTGACGGTGTTGTCCGCGCGATTGCCATGGGTTCATCAGAGGGTGTGAGCCGCGGGCTGTCCGTTGATAATACGGGCGCACCTATTTCAGTGCCCGTCGGCATCGAGACTCTGGGACGTATTATGGATGTCTTGGGTAATCCCATCGACGAGCGTGGTCCGATTGGTGAGCAAGAGCGTTCCTCGATTCACCGTGCCGCGCCAACCTACGAAGAGCTCGCTGCCTCAGAAGAGCTGCTTGAGACCGGCATCAAAGTGATCGATCTGGTCTGCCCATTCGCTAAGGGCGGTAAGGTTGGATTATTTGGTGGTGCGGGTGTTGGTAAGACCGTCAACATGATGGAACTGATTAACAACATCGCAACTGAGCACTCCGGACTTTCAGTGTTCGCGGGCGTCGGTGAGCGTACGCGTGAAGGTAATGACTTCTACTACGAAATGCAGGAGTCGAAGGTTGTCAACGTTGAGAACCTACCAGAGTCCAAAGTGGCGATGGTTTACGGTCAGATGAATGAGCCGCCCGGTAACCGTTTACGCGTGGCACTGACCGGTTTGACGATGGCGGAAAAGTTCCGTGATGAGGGCCGTGATGTACTGCTCTTCGTCGACAACATTTACCGGTACACGCTAGCGGGAACCGAGGTGTCAGCACTGCTGGGACGTATGCCATCAGCGGTGGGCTACCAGCCAACACTCGCTGAGGAAATGGGTGTGCTCCAGGAGCGTATTACGTCCACTAAGACGGGTTCGATTACCTCGATCCAGGCGGTATATGTACCCGCGGATGACCTGACTGACCCATCACCAGCAACAACGTTCGCGCACTTGGATTCGACGGTTGTATTGAGTCGAGATATTGCTGCAAAGGGCATCTACCCCGCGGTCGATCCACTCGATTCAACGTCGCGTCAGCTTGACCCGCTCATTATTGGTACTGAGCATTACGAGGTTGCGCGAGGCGTGCAGTCGGTGCTTCAGCGCTATAAGGAGTTGAAGGACATTATTGCGATTCTTGGCATGGATGAACTCTCAGAAGACGACAAGATGACCGTAGCGCGCGCACGTAAAATTGAGCGCTTCCTGTCGCAGCCCTTCCATGTGGCCGAAGTCTTTACAGGCTCGCCGGGTATTTACGTGTCCTTGAAAGACACGATTTCCGGGTTTAAAGGAATTTTGGCAGGTGAGTACGACCACCTTCCCGAACAGGCGTTCTACATGGTCGGCTCGATTGAGCAGGCTGTTGAGAAAGCCGAGAAAATGAGCGCTTAATCGGAGGCGTCAATGGCACTGACCATTCACTGCGATATCGTTAGCGCAGAAGCTCAAATCTTCTCAGGCCTCGTAGAGCTGCTGGTTGCCAGCGGCTCGAGCGGGGAGCTTGGGGTGACGTATGGGCATACACCGTTACTTACGGATCTCACGCCCGGCACAGTTCGTGTGGTGCTTCAAGGTGGTGACGAAGAGGTGTATTACGTCTCGGGTGGTTACCTCGAGGTTCAGGGCGATGTTGTCACGATCCTTGCGAACACCGCTGTACGTGGTGATGACCTCGACGAAGTGGCTGCTGAAGAAGCCCGAAAAGCAGCGGAAGAAGCGCTAGCTAATCAAAGCAGCGAGCTTGATTACGGCCGCGCATCCGCTCAGCTTGCCGAGGCGGCGGCGCAGCTCGCTACCCTGAGAAAACTCAAGAATCGCGCGGGGCGCTAAACCCCGCTTCGACGACTCGCTGCGAGTCGTCGCTTTTGTCTGATCAACCCCATTTGGAATTTTTGCCATAGCAGTTGTCATATGGCTGTGCGATGCTTTTGGGACAGTTCACTATTGATCTCCAAATGCTCGAAGTCATTGTTCTTGCCGCAGGTCGTGGCACTCGTATGAAATCCGAATTGCCAAAGGTACTCCACCCGATTGGTGGACAGCCCATGGTGGCCAGCGTGCTCGATACGGCTCGCCAACTTGGGGCAGAGCGACTCCATGTCGTTGTCGGTCACGGCGCATCACAGGTCTCCGATGCCGTTGCTGCGTCAGATGTTGAAATCTATGTTCAAGCCGAGCAGTTGGGCACCGGACATGCGGCGCTGCAGGCGGCTCCATCCTGTCATCCCGACAGCACGGTTCTTATTTTGTTTGGTGACGTTCCGCTGTTGTCCGCGGGTGTTCTAGCTGATGTTGTTTCGGCGGCTGAAATGCAGCCGACACTGTTAGCCGCAACCCTGGAAGACCCCACCGGTTACGGGCGGGTTATTCGGGGTGCCGACGGAAGTTTTGCAAGGGTGGTTGAGCAGAAAGACGGTTTGCCGCACGAGCTGGAGGTGACAGAGGTCAATACAGGCGTCCTCGCGGCGCGTGGAAGTGAACTCGTTGCCTGGCTTGGCCAGGTAAAAAATGACAATGCTCAGGGTGAGTTCTATTTACCGGATGTGTTAAGTCTTGCGCTGAGGGATGGGAAAAAGGTGAGTGTTGTGGTGACGGACAAGTCGAATGAAATTTCCGGTGTGAATGATCGTGCGCAACTTGAGGCATTAGAGCGCGCACACCAAAGACAGAAAGCCGATGAACTGATGGCCGCAGGCGTGCATGTGATGGATGCCAGTCGTTTGGATATTCGCGGCAGTCTTGCCTGTGGCACCGATGTGGTGCTTGATGCGAATGTGTTGATCGAAGGCGAGGTTCGTCTCGGCAATCAGGTGGTCATCGAGGCTAACTGCGTACTCAAAGACTGTGTGATTGGTGACGGCACGGTTGTGCGAGCGTTCACGCATATTGAAGGCGCGGCTGTTGCAGCGCGTTGTCAGGTCGGGCCTTACGCGCGCTTGAGACCCGGTGCTGATCTGGGTGACGGGGCAAAGGTCGGTAATTTCGTGGAAGTGAAAAACAGCGTGTTTGGTGCGGGTGCTAAAGCAAACCACCTCGCGTATGTCGGAGATGCCACCGTCGGCGCAGGATCCAATATTGGTGCCGGCACCATCACGTGTAACTACGACGGCGCTAATAAGCATCGCACGGAACTCGGAGATAACGTCTTCATCGGTTCAAATAGCACGCTTGTTGCACCGCTTACGGTGGAGAACGGTGGTTTCGTTGCCGCGGGTTCCACTGTGACTTCAAAAGTTGGTGAATCGCAGCTTGCCGTTGGGCGAGCAAAACAGCGCAATATCGATGGGTGGAAACGCCCAGAAAAACCCAAGCAGTAGGAATTTATTATGTGTGGAATAGTTGCCGCGGCAGCTCAGAGAGAAGTCTCGGAAATTTTGCTCGAGGGCTTGAGAAGGCTTGAGTATCGAGGTTATGACTCGGCGGGCATGGCCTTGATCGATAACGGTCATGCGCTTCACATGCATAAACATTTGGGGAAAGTAAAGGCGTTGGAAGATGCTAACGCGCGCAACCCGATTGTCGGTTGTCGCGGTGTGGCGCATACGCGATGGGCCACGCATGGCGAGCCTACCTCTGCTAACGCGCACCCGCATATATCGGGTGATCGAGTTGCCCTTGTACACAACGGCATCATTGAAAATTACGCCAGTCTGCGCGATACCTTGCGCGCCCAGGGCGTTGAGTTTCGATCAGAAACCGATACGGAAGTTATTGTTCATTTGATTTGTACCGGCTTGGAACAAGGCGCCTCCCTTTTTGATGCGGTTAGAGAAACCGTGGCCCAACTAAAGGGTGCTTACGCGATTGCGGTTGTTGATACGGAGCATGAGAACGAGGTTGTGGTTGCGCGCGAAGGGAGCCCCTTGGTATTGGGTGTGGGGATCGGTGAGACCTTCGCGGGCTCAGATACGCTAGCGCTTCGGCAAGTCACGGACACCTTTGTGTATCTCGAAGACGGCGATTTTGCTGTGTTGAAGCCAAGCGGTTTTCAAATCTTCGACGCGTCGGGAGCTCCGATCGCGCGTGAAAAGACGCGCTTGAAGGGCGGTGATAATCAAGCAGACAGAGGTGAGTTTGAGCACTACATGCTCAAAGAGATTTATGAGCAGCCGGATCGACTTCGAGACACACTGACTTTTGATGCACTCGATGATTCACTCTTCGGCGATAAGGCCGCAGCCATATTTGATCAGGTACAGGCGGTTCAGATTATTGCCTGTGGAACCAGCTATCACGCGGGTCTTGTTGCGCGGCATTGGCTGGAGGCGATTGCGGGCGTCCCCTGCCAGGTCGAGGTCGCCTCAGAGTTTCGCTACCGCCGCTCGGTTGCCCTGCCCGGCACCTTGGTGGTGACCATCTCGCAGTCGGGAGAGACCGCCGACACACTCGCGGCCATTAAGCACCTGCCTGATGACTATGCACTCGCGAAGCTGGCCATATGCAATGTCGATCACAGTGCCATTGTGCGCGCCAGCGATCTGGTATTCCTCACCAAAGCGGGGCCTGAGATTGGTGTGGCCTCGACCAAGGCCTTCACCACCCAGCTGGCAGCACTGATGGTGCTCATGGCCTGTATTGCCCGGCGTCAGGCGAAGAATGCATTGGATGAGACCTTGGTAAAGCAGGCTATCGCCGAACTGCCGGCAGCCGTTGAGGCAACGATCGCTCAGGACGCCAAGATTAAAGCGTTGGCCAGTCACTTCATTCAACGCAATCATGCGTTATTTCTCGGGCGCGGTGTTTACCACCCCATTGCTATGGAAGGCGCGCTGAAACTCAAGGAAATCTCCTATATTCATGCGGAGGCTTACCCGGCGGGAGAGTTGAAGCATGGTCCTTTAGCCTTGGTTGATGACAAGATGCCGATCGTCGCTGTAGCGCCTAGGGATGACCTACTCGATAAATTGAAGTCGAACCTCGAGGAAGTTCGTGCGCGTGGAGGTCAGCTTTACGTATTTGCCGATCAGGCCGTTAACTACGAAAGTGGATCGGGCGTCACGGTTATCGATGTCCCGTCGGTTTCAGAGCTCGCGGGTCCGATTGTCTATACGGTGGTGCTGCAATTGTTGTCCTATCACGTGGCTGTTGCCAAAGGCACCGACGTTGATAAACCTCGCAATTTGGCGAAGTCAGTGACTGTGGAGTGATTTTCGTATAGTAAACTCAATCCCTTACTGCTCAGCAATGTTAAGCGGTGCTGTAGAAGCAGAGAATGATGCGAACTAACGCTTTATGTTTGTGGTGTTTAGTGCCTGTTTTGTCTTCGTGTGTTTCCAACACTGTGCATGTAAGACCCGATCCTCAAGAGTATCAGCAGTTAGGTGCCTCGCCCGTGTATATAAAAAAAGCGGCAGATACGGACCTAGACACTTACGAGATTGAGTTAGATGAATGTATAAAGTCATCTAATACCAAGGTGGATAGGTCCTCAAAAGTTGGGATTGGTCTTGGATCGTATTTTTTAGTGGGAGGTCTATATACGCTTGTCACCGCTAGTGGGGTTCTTGCACCGATTGCCGTAGCAGCAGGCACGGCGGGAGGCATTCTCGGTGGTTCGACGATCTTCGCTACTATGGCGACTGAAGAGTTTAGAGAGTTTCGAAGTCTTGAGAACTGCCTCGAATATAAAGGACACGAGGTTGTTTTCTATGATGCTAACAAATGAAAAGAGACAAAGATTACGAATTAGAAGATTGGATCTCGCGTCGCATTTGCACAACAGTATTATACGAAAAGTAGTCCGTTACCGTTGAGTAAGCCCTGAGATGAAAAACAAGCTAATGGTCAGTCAATCCATCCTTTGGGCGACGGCCTTACTCGTGGTCGCGCTGGTTGATGACAAGCAGTACACGCTGTTTTTACTGGCCCTTCTCGCCACGGTCTCAGTGGCCAACCTCAACAAAAACAGTTGATGTATAGGATGAGAAATCCCTTTTAGGGTTTTCACCTTCCCCACTCTTTGATCACTTTCTGTCTGGACGCTGAGTTGTTCTCAGGTATACTCGCCGGTTTCCATTTTCTGGCGCACCACATTTCCGGCGCCAAGTGAGGAAATGCATGGCTAATCCCGCTGTTGGCATCATCATGGGATCACGTTCCGATTGGGGCGTGATGGAGAATGCGGCTCAGACTCTGGATGCGCTTGGCATTGCCTACGAGGCAAAGGTTGTCTCGGCCCACCGCACACCAGACCGTTTGTACGAATATGCAAAATCGGCCCGTGCTCGAGGCTTAAAGGCCATTATTGCGGGCGCTGGTGGTGCGGCTCACCTGCCGGGCATGGCCGCTGCAATGACACCGGTTCCCGTTTTGGGTGTACCCGTTGATGCCACGGTACTGCAAGGTGTGGACGCCCTGATGTCAATCGTTCAAATGCCAAAGGGCGTACCGGTCGCAACCTTTGCGGTGGGTAAACCCGGAGCCGTCAATGCAGCCTTGTTTGCGGCGGCCATGCTTGCCAACGACGACGTAGCCATTCGTGACGCTCTGGACAGCTACCGAGATGCGCAATCCTCGGGTGTCCCTGTAAACCCCTTCGACTGAAGGCGCTATCGCAGATGACAAAGGGTCGCCTTGGCATTATTGGTTGTGGTCAGCTGAGCCAGATGCTCGGCGAGGCAGCTAATCGGCTTGGTTTTAGCGTGTCCTATCTCTGCGTTGACGAAACGCCAGTTGTTGCTGGTCTTGGCCCAATTTATTACCCCGAGCAACTCGACGAATTCTTAGCCGCCTGTGACGCAATTACGGTCGAAAGAGAGAGCCTTCCCGACGATATGCTGCGCAAAGCAGCCAACGTTGGTTTGGCACCTAACTATGATGCGTTAGTGACCTTGAGGGAGCGTGACACGCAAAAAGCCATGCTCGATGAGCTGAATATACCCACCTCGCCGTGGTCACTTGTTAACTCACCTGCCCAACTTGAAGCAGCCTTAGATTCACTTCCGGGACAGTATGCGCGCTGTAAACGAACGTTGGGCGGCTACGACGGTGGCGGGCAATGGCGTGTTGATCAGGATACGCGCGACGTTATTCCGGTAGATGCCTATCCCGTCATTGCCGAAGCCGAAATTGCCATCGATCTTGAGTACGCGATCATCATCGGGAGAGATCGTCAGGGTCAAACTTCGTGTTATCCCATGACTGAGAATGCGATGCGCGATGGCATATTGATAGGCAGTTATGTGCCATCCGGTATTGATTCATCCTTGGCTGATTTAGCAGCGGACTATGCCAAGCGCTTAGTTAATGCCATGGACTACGTC
>Ga0255756_1000176_pt1 | contig 76435 bp, 56 predicted proteins | sample 011ome_20_FD_179956 | JGI IMG/M metagenome (GOLD analysis project Ga0255756, IMG submission 179956) | Coastal salt marsh microbial communities from the Groves Creek Marsh, Skidaway Island, Georgia - 011509CT metaG (version 2) | ecosystem: Environmental > Aquatic > Marine > Intertidal zone > Salt... | reverse complement strand
CGCGTTAAAAGTCGTTTTCTTTTCAAAGAGAAAAATTCGTCCCTCTTTTCCCTCGTGGAAAAAGAAACGAACAAAACAAACAAAATGAAGATTCTTATCTTCACCATCATAAACGTACATAAGATATTGTTACACACACGTACTTCTAAACGCGCTGCTCTGCTCTTTGTTCTATTAACTAATCTAATTCAACTACCCGCAGAAGAGCAATTTCTCCTCCCTCGTGTCCTTTCTACCCCAAAAATTCAAATTACGCGACCACATTCGTGCTTCGTAACAAGCTAATATCGTCGAACCAGGGTCCGCACTCTTGATCCATTCCTTCTTCAAACCACTCTCGAAACGCATCAACAGGTCCCCAATATTCACCCTCTTTGGGTGCACAAACTATCTGAAACGGCTCAGTTTCGTACTTTCCTCCCCCGCCTTCGTCTTCGTCTACGACTTCTAATTTGGGCACCCTGACCGCGCACGCGTGCAGATACATTCTATCGATACTATTACTTTTACGAGCGGTACCGTACATCTCGTCTCCTAGAAGTGCACTACCGAGAGATTTGGCGACCACGCGCAACTGATGCGTCTTTCCAGTCTCTGGCTTAAAAAGGAAGAAGCGCAAGTTGTTCTCGTTCTTTCCCACCTCCGCGGTAAACCCGCGCGAGACAAACGTCGTCTTGGACGGATTTTCCATCGTTCTCATCAGCTTATACATCCCTCGTCTTGCTTTTTTCAAATCTCCCGTGACGGTGCCCATTTTCTTTCTCGGTTTCCTCTCGCTGACGCCTACGTAATACTTAACAATCCGTTTATTCTCAAACGCTCGGGACAAACTATTCGCGACAGATTTCTTCGTCGCGAAGAGAACAATTCCACTCGTCGGTTTGTCCAATCTGTGCACGGGGTAGATGTTCTCGCACTCGTAAAAACGTTCGTCTTTTTCCTTCATCTTTCGTAACTTTTTTACCAACCCGTCGGAAAACTCCGAGTGGAAACCCAAGTTTGCTGGTTTATACACGGCTAAAATGTCCTTGGTTTCGCCTAAGACGAACGGTTCAATCGTGGTCGATTTCGACGCGTCTTTCTCTCCTATCCACGATTCTTCTTCTTCTTCTTCGTCTTCTTCTTCTTCTTCTAAATCTTCTTCTTCCTCCTCCTCTTCGTCGACAAAAAAGGCGAGTTCGTTATTCGTGGTGTTGGTGAAAATGCGTCTCCTCTGCAAAATTCGTATTCTTCGAGAAAGAGAAGAAGAAGAGTTTGGAAGTCTTCTTCGAAAGTGAGAAAGACGAGCCCCTGAAACGCTCATCGTCGTCGTCGTCGTCGTCGTCGTCGTCATCCCGTCCGTGTGTGTGTGATCTCTTTCGTACGAATACGAACAACACAACAGCAGTCTGCTCTGCGATGAGATTTTTGTCTGAGGGAATTCAGTTTTTTCGTCCTCGTTTTCTTTTACATTTCCTCGTCGTCGCTCGCGTCACAACTTAAAGTCTCTCTTACTCTCTTACTCTCTCTTACTCTCTCTTACTCTCTTACTCTCTGTCTCTGTCTCTCTCTTGTCTTTTGTTAAAAGATGAAGGCCGAATAATAATAATAATCTATATAATAATGGCCACGCAAGTCGGACACATCAAGCGAATAAACCACTTCAAAGGGATCAACGTGGACGGGTTTCAGTTCCAATCTCCGGACGTGAAAGCGTACGTGTTGACGCATTTCCACTCAGATCATACCGTTGGATTGAGCTCCGCGTTTGGTGATAAAGGTGGTACTACTAATACGAAGAAGAAGAAGCTCATTTACTGCTCGAAAATTACCGGGAGTTTAATCAAAGAAATCACCAAAGTGAAGGAAGAATACATCGTCCCGTGCGAGTTACACGCGGAAACAGAAATCGAAGGCACTTCGTATACGGTGACATTTTTTGACGCCAATCACTGTCCAGGCGCGGCGATGGCGTACTTTTTCGATAAGGTGACGAAAAGGACGGTGTTACACACCGGTGATTTTCGCGCGGACGAGGACAAAGTCCAAAAGAATGAAAAGTTGATGGAAACGCTGAAGAGAAACGGACGCTTGGACGAGTTGTATTTAGATACGACGTATTGTAATCCGAATTACGATTTTCCGAGGCAGAAAGTCGCGTTGGAGTGCATGCAGAAAATCGTTTTAGAAGCGTTGAGAGAAGAGCCGAAGACGTTGTTCACGTGCAGCGCGTATAGCGTCGGAAAAGAGAAGGCGTTTAAAGCCATCGGGGACGCGGTGCGCACATTCTTCGAGGACAACAATATGAATAACAATAATAATACGAAAATCGCCGTCATGTTGAAAAAGAAGCAAATGCTCACGCTGACGGAGTGGTACGACGACAACTGCTTTACGTGTTTTCAAGGCGAACCGGATGATCCGACAGGGAGTAAAGCTATGGAACAACACGTGCGCGTGATTTCACACGGCGGGAAGGATCCGCACGTGTCTATGAATGCTATCTTGCTCGCCGAAAAGCATCGTTTTAAACGCGTGGTTGCATTTTCGCCGTCCGGATGGGCGTGGAAATGGCAAATGCGGAAAACGTACGAGGAGACGAAATGCTTGATTTGCGAACCGTGGACAGGAAACGACGGATTGACGAAACTGTACCACGTTCCGTACAGCGAACACTCGAGTTACGGCGAGCTCTTAGGTTTCGTCGAGAGAATAAGGCCGAGGAAAATAACGCCGACAGTGAACGCCGAAACAGAAAAGGACCGCGACAAGTTACTCAAACGGTTCGAACAGTGGGTGGATTTATCCGCGAATAAAGGCAAACTTCATCACTACTTTTCAAAGTCTGAAACAAACAACAACGCGACGACGACGAATAATAACAGCGACGACACGATTATTTGTTTAAGTTCTGACGACGAAGGTGACGTTGAAATCATCGATCCTTCGATACGCGCGGCGTTGCCGAACGTTAAGATTGACGTGCGCACACAACAAAGAGAGTTGGAAAGACTCGCCTCCTCGAAGAACGAGAAGAAGAGAAGCAAACGAGAAGAAGAAGAGAAAAAAGAAAAAGAACACATCATCATCGATTTGTCCAAAGAGAGCAACAGTCCCATGAAAGGAATCAATCACCACTCCAACTCCCGAGAAGTGTTAGAACCTTTCCCTCTCGGGTGCGTCTGTGTCGTTCGTAACGGCGAGTTTAAGCAATTCAAGAATCGAAAACACGTCGAGCAAAGGCTCCGAGAACTCGGCGCCGAAGTCGTGAACAGAAAATCGTCGCGCGTCACGCACATCATGTGTGCGCACGGAAGCATGCAAGCGACAGAACTCTTGAGATTAGAAAAAATGAATACTACCTCTGCGAATGCACCTTCTGCCGTCGCTGCCGTCGCCGCCGCCGCTGCCACCGCGAGTAAAACATCAAAGAAGGGGAAGAAGAAGAGCGAGGACGATGAAGAAGAAGATGAAGAAGAAGAAGAAGAGTATCCCGACGACGCAATCACGGTCACCGAAAGTTGGCTCATGCGCCACGTTCGCGCGATGAGAAACGGAACCGCCCGAGAGCACACGAGCGAAGAAATCAAACACTTCCAAGAGCGACAGCGGAAACGCTTAAAACTCGCCCAAGAGGAGAAGAAGAAGAAGAAGAAGCAAAAGAAGCAAAAGGAGAAAAGCGAGGAAGAAAAATGTACAACAGTAGAATAGAGCCGCGCGGCGTCACAACTCTCTGAGAAGAGCCGAAAGAGCTTTCCACGTTCATCAGAGTAGTAGTAGTAGTAGTAGTAGAAAGTAGCGTAAACACCTCGCGTGTGTAATAAACATCGCACATTTTTTTTTTGCTTTTTTCCTCCTCTGAAATCACAAGAAGGAACAAAATTTTCGTCTGACCTTTTGTTGGTACGTTCGTTGCCTCTGTTCTGTCTCCCAAGTTCCCGATCGGTCTCTCTCTCGACATGTAATTGCCCTCACTCTTTTCCACCTCTCTCATCTCATCATCCGCCTACACACCACTGCATCATCACTTCAACATGAACGCCACCAACAACACGCCAACCCCGCACGGGATCCACCACCGCGAGGGCCAAACGGTCGAAGACATCGCTCGAGCACCGCCGGGAGAGAGAGTGTTAAAAGTCTCCCAAAACACGCAGACGAATAAATTGGCCACTTCGATTGGTTTCGTGTGCGAACACGGAGAAGCGCCGCTGATTTTAGCGCTCGGGCCGGCGAACGTGAACACGGCGGTGAAAGCGATGGCCATCGCGAGGAGGAAATTGAAGGAAGAAAACGTGGATTTGCGTTTGTATCCGACGTTTCGAGAGGGGGCCGCCAAACGATTTTCGGCGATTCTTTTGCAGACGTGGAAAGAAGAAGGGAACGGGAACATGCAGATGGAGGACGAGGAAACGGACGTGAGTTTGACGTGCGGGGCAAACTCGGTGCCGAGCCAAGTGGCTGGGGCAATCGCCGGGAAGATTCGCGAAGGGTATTCGGTCTCTATCCGAGCGTGTGGCGCGGAGGCGGTGAGTAAGACGGTGAGCGCGGTGACGTTCGCGAGAATGTTTTTGGCGGACACGGAAAAAAATCCGCCAGAATCCACGCCGTTGGGAAGAGTCGTGGATATTTCGTGCGCTCCGGAGTTTCGACACGAGTCGGTTGGGAGCGACGGAGACGAGAGGACGATTTTGATGTTTACTATCAAAGTGATCGACCCGAGAGACGCGCCGATGGTTTCGATGAGCGCGGAGGCGAGCGGAGCCATTTCCATGGAACGGCAGCGAAGGTTAGCCGACGAAGGTAACGCTGCTGCTACTACTAATGCTGCTGTGAATAACGGCGAAGAAGTTTCGTATTGTCAGCAATGCGGCGCTGTATTCAATCGCATGAGTGCAAATTTCTGTTCCCAGTGCGGCTGTAAGAGAAGCTAGATGGGTGGTTGTGGTAGTTCCTCGTGTATCGTCCTCCTTTTACTTACCTTACCCTTGTTATTGAATTTCTTGCACTGTGTGATCTGTTTTCACGTGTAACTTTACTGTTCTTAACTATTAAACTACTACAAATTGCTCCTTCAATTGTACAACTGTACAGGTGCTAGCTACACTACTACTACTGCGTGCTAACGCAACACTTCTCGCTCTATCCTATAATTTTTTTTATTAGCGTTTCGAAAACACCATGAAATACCGTTCGATTCGACTCCCGGCTTGCCAAAACCGGTCGAAGAAACTTTCTTCGTACTTTTCGAATCCAGAGCCTTTGCCTGGAGCCGACCCGGTGTATAATCGAACGCCTTCTACGTTTTCAAACGACGCTTCAATCGTATCGCTCGACTCGTCCGCTCCGTAACTTTTCTCGCTTTCAAACGCTATATTGTCATCAACGACGGTGAGCCCAGATATCATCTTTGCTAAGGTGTGCATGTACCTTTCGTTGTCAGAATAAATCGTTAGTCCTCCTCCACCATCACCGTTTTTGTCCTTCTTCTTCAACGCTTTGTGTGCGGCGACGAAAAAATCTTTATTCAACAACGCTTTATCGTTTCTTGACTTTTCGTCTCCGGAGTGATGCGGCGGTTCTGGGAAATTAATAAAGATTCGATGCAATGAATTCGGAGGAATGCTTTCATTGAGTAAACGAAACGCATCTCCGGAAACGACAGCGATGTTTCGAAGTTTTGAAACGCAAATTCTGTTGAAGATATCGCAAGAACGGTCGCGGCGCAACTCGCTCGCGATCCAGACTTTTTTGTTCTTGTTCGATGAAGACAACGAGCTCGCGGCGGCTTGAGCTAAAGCCCATTCGCCGTTTCCAGCGGCAACTTCGAGGCTTATCTCGTTTTCCTCTTTTGCTTCCTTTTGCACGCCGTGGAAGAGCTTCTTAAAGTTTATCTGTCCAGTCTTCGAATCGATTGTCTTCTTCAAGCGTTTTCTGAGTTTGTCCTTGCGCTTCTTTTCGTCATCTTCTTTGACGAAAACTTCGTCTAAACCCAAAGAGTTTTTAAGTTCTTGAAACAACGTTTCGCCAAAGCTGCTACTGTCTTTCTTGTTGACCAGTTCGCCAAGTTTTGAGGTGAACAAAAGGCACCTGGAAAAACAGTCATCGATGGTTGTTGTCGTTGTATCTTTTGAAGAAGAAGAAGAAGGAAAAGAAGAGTCTCCGTCCTCCTTGCTGACGATGTCTTTCAATCTGGCCATATCGCGCTCAAGTTCCGAGCGATTTGTATTACGAAAGAGTTTGCGACGGTGCGGGTCCGCTAGTTCTGAATCTTCCTCTTCCACCGTTTCCGCTTCCTCTTCTCCTTGGACCGAGCCTTCGCGAGCTTGTTTGCACGCTTTTTCGCACGACTTTATCGCTTTCAAACACGCTTTTACGAAGCTCTTTTTCTTTTTATCTGTTGTCGTTGTTGTTGTGAGTGCAACGTTCGCTTCTAAACGCGCTAAGCCGCCGTACATTTGCGCCAGACAATCGTATTTTTGCGCAATCTCTTGTTTCTCCGGTACTTTTTGCTTTACGTTCGGATCGTGATAAAATTTGCACATCCTACCGCGTTGACACTCTCCGTTCTTCCAAAAGAGACACGTCGGTGCCTGTCTTTCTTTGATACCATTCTTTAAGCCGTCTTTCACGCCTTTTCCGTTCAAACAGTCGTCGATGGATGTTTGCATGGATTCAATCTCTCGCTTTAACAAATCCCGACGAAACGACTGCGCGTACATTTTTGCCAGGAGAAGTTTTGACGTATCGTCTAATACGTCCTCAACATTCGTACCCGTCCATTGAATCGCAGATGATACGTCTCCGGTGCGCAAACAAACCCGGAAAAACGTATTCAAAGCTCTCGAGTCGATTCCAACGCCGCACGCGCATTGAGAAATATCATCCTCACCATCTTCGCTGCCAACTTTACTCGTCGTAGACGCCGCCGCCATACTCTCGACGAGCTTCACGGCAGCTCTCACATCGCACTCGATCAAGTACGATTTTAATAACATCGTAAAAGCAACTACATTTGGTTTACAATCTGGTCGTAAGATTGCGTCTTCTTTTCCTTTCTCTTCTTCTTTGTGTTTGGTTTCACTCGCCATGCGCCTGAGAATGATTTCAATATCCTTCGTTCTCCCTGCGTTGGCGTAGGCATTTAACAACGCGCAATAAGTATACACCGACGGATTAATTCGTTGATTTTCGACTAAATTTTTAAACGTTTGCGTCGCTTTCGAGAGCTGTTTGACTCTCGCAAAGTGCTGAATATTTGACGTCGCGTCGTTTCGAGCGCGTTCGACCGCTTTACTATTTTCCATCGCTTTTCCATTCGATGAGGAAGAGGATGAGGAGAAGAATAACAGAGGACTTTGAGGCAACAATGCTGCCGAGATATCTTTTTCCCCCTCTTCGAGTAAAGTTTCTTCTTCGTCGCCGTCGTCGTCGCCGTCTGTTTTCCTTCCTCCTTTTCCTCCTCCTCCCACCTGCTCCCTCAAATTGCTCTTCTTTTTCCCCGGCGGTCTCGTCAATTTCATCTGTCGCATCAGCTCTTTCCTCGCTTCAAACTCATCGTAACTGGCTGCTCCTTTTTCCCTTGCGTGCTCTTTCTTCTCTTCCTCGTATTGGTCGTCCTCCTCGCATCTTCTGTCGTTCTCGTCCACTGCAGCAACGCCGTAATTCGTACGCTCGTCGAACGCAACAGTTTTCTCCTCCTCCTCCTTGCCGCCGCTGCCTTCTTCAAAGCACTCGTTTTGCTTCTCCCGAAACTGTCTGTTCCGTTCCGCGCGTTCCTTCTGTTTCACTCTTTTCTTTTCACTCTCCATTTTCGAGTGCTTCTCGGGGTCTTTGTCCATCAACCACGGACGTTTGCGCTTCCCCATTATTATTTATCTTCTTTTATTCGAGTTGTTGCATTTCTAAAAATACGTTGTTTAGGCAAAAGCTCTTCTGTTCATGACGATTGAAAATGAAAGAAGAGAGAAGAAGAAGAAGAAAAAGAAGAAAAAAAACAATAATTTTGGGCGTCGGCGACGGTCGACGGACACGCCAAGATTTTTTATCATCGAAAAATATCAGCCGAAAAATCTCTCTGTCCTCCCTTTCTTTCTGCGATCGGATCGGCGCGGAACCAAAAAAATCTTCTCAAAGCAAACGGACCTTTCTTTATCTGCGTCAAAATACTAATTGCATCGGCCACACGCTTCGCCGCGTTTGGGGCAGAAAAAGAAGAGAGAGAGAAAGAAACGCGCGCGTCTTCTCATCTTCTTCGCAGGGAGAGAGAGAGAGAGTCTTTTTGTCGCGCCATCCATCGTCTCTCAAAGAAGAGATTTGAACAGAATGATTATTTAATTTTATCCCGACTGACTGTGTGTGCGTGTGTTGGTTTTGCTGTTGAGATTCTTTGAAACGACGCGAGCGTGTTTACGAAAGTTTTAGCGGTTGAGTTCATCGAAAAACATGGACAGAAACAACAACAACGCGCAGATAATAATGAAACGAACGTCCAGAGAAAGTCGACGACGTCAAAGCTTGGAGAGAGAGAACGACGAGTTGAAGAATATGGTGGAAAGATTACAAGAAAGATTGAAGATGACGACGACGAGGAGCGGCGTCAGCACGACATCATTATCGTGCGAGTCGGAGAACGGATCAGACGTCGAAGCTTCGAGCGCGTTCTATTTACCCACGAAAGATGACGATCGAAGGATGCAAAAACACGGAGGGCAAGAACAACAACGTCGTCATCATCGTAATCATAGTCATTCACCCCGGGAGAACGCGAGGGTTGGAACGCCCAGGAAATCCATGCAAGGCCACGACGCCGTGAGGCCAGATTTTTTCCAAAATTCAAACAAGAAACTTCCTCAAGGATGGGAAGGCGTGCACGACCTCATCGAAGAAGGCGAGTACGCCGGGTGGTTGATTAATCCGAAACAAATAACCATGCTGAATGAGATCGGGAAAGGTTGCGAAGGCACGGTGTATAGAGCAAAATGGGGAGGCGCTACGGTGGCGGTGAAGAACGTAGGCGCGAGAAACGCCAAGCAGGCGAAAGCGCTGGTTCGATCGACGGAAATCTCTGTAAAATTGAGACATCCAAACGTCCTTCCCTTACTCGGGGCGTATTTTAACCCGTTTGGGGATTCGTGTTTGATGTTCCCGGTGATGCTAGTTGGGACAATGAAGCAATGGTTGTATAGCGATTTGGAGAAGGGCGGAGTCGGCGCTTTGTTTGGAGGCGGCGCGACAAAGAGTAAAGCGCACAAGTATAAGAAGCGGCTAAAAGCCGCGTGGGACGTCGCGAAAGGCATGTCTTACTTAGAAGACATGTTCATCATGCACAGAGACTTGAAACCGTCGAATATTTTCATGAAGAGCTCGGCGAAAGGCTGTGCGGTGATTGCAGATTTTGGACTGGCCCGATTAAGCTCCTTGAAAGATAACGAAAGCACGCCCACGGCTTGTACGGGGACGTTTATTTATATGGCTCCAGAAGTTATCACCGGCAAGTGGTACGATACCAAATGCGACGTTTTCAGTTTTGGCGTCTTACTGAACGAATTGCTGGATAGAAAAGCTCCGTATTCGGGATCGTACTATTCGCCGCAACAAATCGCTCGAGCAGTGGTGGAACAAAACATGAGACCGAAAGTGTATTCAAACGATAACTCGCGAGATTCGAAACGTTTAGCAAAGTTGACCGAAAAATGTTGGGTTGCAGATCCAAACGTGAGACCCTCGTTTGCGGAGATTATCAACGAAATGGATGCGATAATGCCGAGTTTAGGGGTGGAGGACTCCCCGGAGAGCTTTCCGGGTACCGGAGATTTCGATGCCGATCAGGGTCGAGAATCGGTGTCAAATAGTCGAGAATCGGTGTCAAATACATCAAGCCCAGGGAGCGCAGATAAAAAAAATAATACAAATCCCATACTCGGAAGTTTGAATAAAGTTCTCGAAGCGTTCTTTTGAAGAGACGAGAGCAGATAATGGTCAAAGAATTGTGTACATAAAAACGATTGAGAATAGAAAATAGAATGCGCGCAGGCCGGAAACGGCGAATGTGTTTTCGTATATATTTACGTGAAATATTTATTTATACTTTTAACATACCGAACGAGATGAACACGCACGCGCGCTCCGTAATCAATCCATCCATCGACAGAAGTACAGAAGTACATCAAAGTTAACGCTCATCGTCAGAAAATGAAAAAGAAGGAGAAAAATTTTAACATCCAACATCCATCTTATGGAAAGGAGAAGTGAAAAGAGTTTGTGTTTCCTATGTTGCGCAAAAAATACGCGATACTTCTTCTCTCAAAACGATGTTGCAAAGAGAAGAGAGTAAAACGAGCGCGATTGAAATGAGCATTGAATCTTCTCGAGAAAGACGACGACGACGACGACGACAACGAGGACGGATAGAACGAAAACAATCATCGTCGTCGTCCTTGATATTCTTCTTCTTTTTTATCTTCTCCGCGTCGTCCTCCTTCGTTTGTTTGTTTTCTCTTTTCGCGTCTGCTGAAACAAAAGTCGGACCGAGAAGCACGACGACGACGACGACGACGGCGACGACGCCTTTTGCGACGACTGCAACACTCTCTCACACGGGAGGTCGTTCATTTACAAACTCTTCGGGAGCGCCAAACGTGGTAAAACCTCGAGAAACGAGAATCATTAACGGCGTTCCATCGCTCGTATCATCTCCAAGAAATCGAATAATTAACGGGGTACCGGTGTATGAAACATCCGCGTTTCCCTTTATCGTTGCCATTTTTGGATCGTACGCGGATGAGAATGGTAACACAGTTCGCGATTTTAGATGTGGAGGGACTTTCATATCCACCCGACACGTTTTGACGGCATCGCACTGTTTCTTTTCTGATGGACTCGTTTCGAACACGCGAAACTTTTACGATAAGATGGAGGTACTGGTAAACTCAGTTCAGCTCGATCAAGGAGGAGAAGGTCAGGAACTTAAGTTTATTGAAATTGCCGAAGCGCACGGAAATCCGGATTTCAATGGGATAAACTTTGATCAAGATTGCACTGTGCTTCGTCTGGTAAGACCGGCGAGTGAAATATTCGACGTACAACCCGTTCGACTCGCGTGGGGTGCCGAAGAAGTAGACGAAGACGAATACAAAACTGTTTACGACGAGAACGAGATGTGCTACGTCGTTGGGTTTGGCGTAGACTCGAGCGGTTTCTTAACTGAACATTTGAATAACGCGACTGTTCCGCTCGTCTCCGAAGAGACGTGCGAGCATAGCGATTCCTATCCGGGATGGCCATACGGGAATCCAATTTCATCCTCCATGATTTGCGCGGGATATAAATCTGGAGGTACAGATGCTTGTCAAGGAGATTCGGGCGGGCCGTTATTAAATGCGCGTACGCTTGCTCAAGTCGGCATCGTAAGCTGGGGCGAAGGCTGTGCCTTGGAAAATAAATATGGCGTATACACAAAAGTAAGCAAAATGCGAGCGTTTATTCACAGCATCGTTGGCGACGAACTATACGAGCATTCACCGTTTAAATCCCCGGAGGGAGTTGAAAACGGAGGAGAAAACGAGATACCAACAAGACCACGTCCGTTTCGATGCTTTTAATTAAAAACTAACCGTGGAATAATATTCTATCAAATACCTGTAACACTTGCTTGGACCGAACCTTCCTCCGGAAGTTCCTCCAACAGCTTCATCCAGTTAGGAACACCGGCGCCAGATTTCCACAACGTCCCATTCTTAGCCACCGCAAAAAACACATCTCTCACCGACGGATCGAATCCGTCTACTTCTACTTGATTAATGATCCATCTTCTCCACGCCGTTTGATCCTTTGCCTGTATGCGCCATCTTTCCTTGGCGTCGGCAAACACGTTCACATCAACCTCCGAAGAACTGCTCTTCTTATTTCGTTTCGAGCGATTCCCAAAAGTCAAATCCATCGGCTCGTCGCTCGTTGGTTTTCCATCGTTCTCCAACATTGTCACCGTGCATACCAAAATCTTATTCTGAATAAACTTCTCTCTGAATTTTTCCAAGTTTGCCATCGTTTCAAAGACGTGCGCTTCAGAACCAGCAACCACAAAGACTCTATACAAAGACCGAAGTCTGTTCAAAGGAACCGCGCCTTCGTCTTTTTTCAATTGCACTTGTAATCTCCCAAGTTCTTCTTCTCTTTCTGCTTCCTGCAAAGTCTCATCTCGCCCTTTCAACTCGTTCTTTAAGAGTAATCCCAAAACAACCAACGCCGTGGTGTTTACGCCTAAATTTTTCAACGTTTCTATTAAATCCGGCACATCTTCCGCGAGTTCTCCCTCGCCACCTCCGCCTTTCACAGCTTGCACTAACCGCGACAGAATAATCAAGAGACCAACTGCTGCTCCACTCGCTAACGACCCAAACAGGAAAAGTTTCAAAAATCGAAACGGTTCCGCTGCTTCCGCTCGAAGCTTCGCCTGCGCCGCTTGTTTCTCTTTCCCGTCCCCGTACTCGACGTCGATTTCTTCAAACTGTTCTGTATTTCGAAACTTCGCCAAGTCGTCGTCGCGTTGCAACACTCGGAAGTCCAAGTCAAACTTTTCCAACGCGACCATCAAATCGTCTTTCGCTTGCTCGTATTTGTTCATCTTTACGTACGCGCACGCTCGATTGTAGTGACTCGCTCGAGACTCTTCTTCGTTCGGGTTCAACTTCAAAGCGTCCGTGAAAAAATCCGCCGCGTCTTGGTACTGTTTTGCTTCAAACTTTTCCAAGCCACGGTTGACTTTCTCCGCCGCTTTGGAGACGGGAGCGTCGCCTCCTTGTTCGCCGCCCGCTTCGACCACCACCACCGTTTTTTGTCCACTTTTTCTTCGCGGTCTGTTGAAAAGAAATCCAATATTAGTATTAGTATCACGACGACTCCTTTTATTCCTTCTGCTATTAAAACTACTGTTGTTGTAAGCGCTGCTGCTGCTGCTGCAGGTGGTGGTGGTGGTGATGAAGCTGTTGTTGTTTTCGTTCTTCTTAAAACGCGAAGAAGAAGAAGACAAAGAAGAAGAAGAAACTCTCGAAATGATTGCTCTCCCTCTTTGTCTTCTTCGTTTCGTTCGCGTTCGTGCTCTCGCAGTCGTCGTCGCTCTCGTCGGTGGTATCGATGACGATGACAACATTTTTTATCTTCACTCTCCTGTTTCGTTTTTGTGTCACCTTCTTTTGGCGTGAAAGAGAGAGAGATTCTTTTTTGTGATTTGTGGTGTACTTGTTTTATGATGAGTGAACACTCGAGACCTAAATTTTCTTTTTTTGTCTCTTTTGCGCTTTTCTCTTTCGTTGTTGGTTTCGCACCATACAAAGTGCTCGTCTCTCTCGCTTTTTTCCTTCGTGTTGGTTTCTTTCTTTCGTGTTTGGGAAGAGAGGAGGACGCTCTCCCTTACAGCGTGAAGATGATGATGACGACGTCAACGAGAACGACGATTGGGTTTGCAAAAACAACGACTACTGCTTCCATCCCGATATCATCATCGTCGTCATCGTTTTTGTCGCGAAGAAGTTTAAGGACCACCTTTGAGCGGCGGCGATTGACGATGTGTAGTAGTAGTAGTAGTAGTAGTAGAAGTTTGGAGGAAGAAGAAGTCGTGCAACGAGCGATGCGTTCGTTGATGAGGAAGAAATCAGAGGAGGAGGAGGAAAAGGAGGGAGAGAACGTGATGACGAGGTTGGACGAGTACGCGAGAACTTTGGTGGAAGCGTCGAGTTGGTCAACAGGAAACCAAACAGAAGAAGAAGACAAAGAAGAAGAAGACAAAAGAAAAGTTTCTTCTTCGTCATCACTTTTAGCCACGTCATTCGCCTTGGACGCGCTCGTTCTGAGCAGAATGTTTACGTTGATGCGAAAACGAGAGCCTCCGGGCTCGGAAACCATGGGCATCGCACGACAAATAGTAAACATCTCCTTCCTCGGTTTAGACACGAGAACGCTGAGGATACGGGATTGGCCCAGAGGCACGGCGATTTTTGACGTGCAACCGAAAGAGTGCAACGAGTATTTAACGCCGAGGATGAAGTTGATGAACGCGAAAGTGACCAGAGGGAGCTCGCTGAGACGAGTCGATTTCGATTTTATGAATGTCGAGAGGAAGAGTTTGGATAAGAAAACGTACCTCGAAGACGCGCTGAGGAAAGAAGGTTTCCGCGAGGAAACGCCCACAATTTGGATATGTGAAGATTTAGAAGAACTAATCCACAGCGAGGCGACAAAAATGAGCGATTTTGTGGAGGAAATTTGCGATTTGATGTCTCGAGAGTCTGAATGTTGCGGCTCCGCGAAAGGCGTTGACGCTCGTTTACAAAACACCATCAAAGCTCTATTCGCTGCAAATGGCGCGATGTGTTCGTTCACGGAGGAAGAGAACGGATGCGTGCTATTCTCGGCGATCAAAATGCGACGTTCGGCGCGAGAGGAGGAGTATTACAGAAACGCGTTGATGGACGCGCTGGAAGAAATCGACGAAGACGGTTGGGAAGACTAATAATAAAATCTAAATAAAATGTAATTCTATTCGCTACTGCTGCTATAGCCGCCTAAAAGTCCTAACGAAGACTTGTCGCCTAAAAGTCCTAACGAAGGCTTGTTATTGTTGTTGTTTTCTACTTCTTTCTCAGCTCTCACTGGTTGTGGGTTGGTCGTCTTCTTCTTTGCCACTTTGAGAAGTTTCTTCTTCGCGTTATTCGTGTTCTTCGCTTTCTTCGCCGCAAAGTCGCCGTCGTCGTCGTCGACACCCACACCATCATCTCTCCCACCACTCTCTCTCTTCTTTTTCTCCTCGCTCTCCTCCATGGCGGGAGCGGTTTTGGAATTCAGTGCGTGACTTCTCGCTTTCGCCAGTTTAAACTGTTTGCTCAGCTCCTTCTCCTCCTCTCGCTTTCTTTTCTCGTTCTCTCTCTTCTGCTCTTCCACTTCGTCCAAGAACTCAATCTCGTCCTCCTCCAACGGCCGGTTCTTCCCTTCCTTCATCGTTTTCCACCCTTCCTGAAACTTTTCCTCTTTCACATCTCTTTGCTCTTGGAGAATTTGCCACAGGGGTTTCACCGGTTCTTTCTCTGATTCCTCTTCTTTTCCCCCTCTCTCTTTCCTCAAACGTTCCAGTTCCTCCGCGGTGACGAATTTATTACTTTTCTCTTTTCCTCCGTCGTCGTCGAGCATCTTAAACACAGATTTCACGTCTCTCCCTAACTCTTTCTCCGCGTCGAATAACTCTTCCTCTTCTCCTTCTCCTTTCCGAGGAAGGATTCGGATCATTTCCACCGACGACTCTCTTCTTTCCGCCGCCATCATGCATTTGTGTGTTGTTGTTCTCTTTCTATTCTGCGGGGAAATTCATCAATTCGATCCTCCTCAGAAAAATAGAAGAGTTTTGCGTCTCCACACAGACTACATACACACGCGCATCATGATCGTCGTTTCTTCGTCGTCGTCTCCTTCGTCGTCGTCTCCTTCATCGCTTAAGGAGAGAACGAGGAGGCGAAAGAACGGAGATCCGCATCATCGTCGTCGAAGAACGTCATCAACGTGTTCTTCTTCCTCCTCCTCCTCCTCCTCCTCCTCTTCAAAGTTTGGTGATGAATTATCCACCACGAGGACAACAACAAAAACGACGACGAGAATATTAACCACCACCAACGCGTATTCGAGAACATCGACGGGAGGAAAATATCAACAACGGATGAAAGGATTGATGCCAACTCGGTGCGCCAAGTGCGACAAGTGCGACGACGCGAAATCCAGACGAGACTCTTCGAATGCAAAGTTGTTCTTCAACTCGCCAATGAAGAGAGCTTTAGGGGTGGGAGGATTGGTCGCCTCGAGTGGGGCTTTGTGCGCGGCGACTTTAGGCGGTGGTGGCGGGAGGAACTTTGTGAAACCAAACGCGGGAGGCGGCGGTGGTGGAGGCGGCGGAGGCGGAGGGAATAGCACGGATTTTACGGATATGTATGGGAAAATCTTAGAGTCGTCGTCGTCGTCGTCGGGAGGAGGAGGAAGAGGCACGGCTTTGCAAGAATATCCGGAAGTGCTGGTGTTGGACGTGAGAGGGATGCACTGCGGTGGATGCGCGGCAAACGTGAGAAAAGTTTTAGAAAACGTCGCGTCTGTGCAAAGCGCAAACGTAAACTTAGCGAACGAAAGCGCCGTGGTGAGAATTGCGGTGAGACTGGACGAGAAGGATTTGCAGGAGGCGAGAAGCGCAGGAGTAAGAAATGCGCCTGATTCTTCCTCGTCGTCTTCGGCCGCAGCATCGGTGGAAGTTGTAAGCGGAGACGTAGGCGTACAGATAATGATCGCATCAATCAAGAATAAAGCAAAAATCGAAGGCGATAAACTCGCCGAATTAGTCACGGCGTCTGGTTTCCCTACGACGTTGAGAGATAATTCCTCCTCGGACGAATCTAGCGGTGAATACGATCAAGGCATGCAAAGAGCGAAAGAGAAGCGAGAAGAACGCATCAAACGCATACGAGAGTCGACGAAGAAAGTTGCTTTGGCGTGGGGTTTAGCATCTGTGTGTATTTTAGGACACGCCGCGCACTATTTGAAGATCCACTCTCTTGGATTTTTGTGTAAAACGCAAACGCATGTAGCATTATCGCTCTTTGCGATGGTTGGACCTGGACGCGATATTTTGACAGATGGTTTCAACGCATTTAGAAGAGGAGGGCCGAACATGAATTCTTTGGTCAGCATGGGTGCGATCGCTTCTTTTGGAATGTCCTCGGTGGCAGCGTTAGTTCCAAAACTTATGTGGCCGACATTCTTCGAAGAGCCGGTCATGTTGTTGGCGTTTGTTCTTCTCGGTCGAGCCGTAGAAGACCGGGCAAAGTTAAAAGCCTCGAGCGATATGAGCGATTTGATGAATTTAGTACCTTCTACCTGTCGATTACTGGTCTCAGAGTCGTCCTCTTCTTCGAAATCTCCGCTTTCGAAAATGATATCCGTGGAGGCGATCAAACCAACTGATAAAATTTTAATCTTACCCGGGGACAAAATTCCAGTCGATGGAGTCATCGTGAATGGCACATCCTCTGTCGATGAAGCCGCGCTTACTGGTGAACCTATCCCCAAGGCCAAGAGGAAAGGCGATCTAGTATCTGCCGGAACGATTAATTGTGACGGCGTCCTAACGGTTGAAGTATCAAAGTCTGGGTCCGAGACGACAGTCGCTGGCATTGTGCGCATGGTTGAATCCGCTCAAAATAGACAAGCTCCTGTTCAAAGACTTGCCGATGATATCTCTGGTGTTTTCACGTACGGAGTCATGGCAACATCTGCGGCAACGTTTGCGTTTTGGTCTACAATTGGAACGAAAATTTTCCCGTCAGTTGCGGCAGCGTTGGGAGCGTCTGCGGCAACTGTGAACGCCCCAGTACTGATTGCAGCGCAACTAGCGGCTTCCGTGCTAGTCGTTGCCTGTCCATGTGCTTTAGGACTCGCTACTCCGACTGCAGTTTTAGTCGGAACGGCGTTAGGTGCGCGCAATGGTCTTTTGATTCGAGGTGGAGATGTTTTAGAAAGAGCAAACGACTTGGACGTCATCGTTTTTGATAAAACCGGAACCCTCACTGTGGGTAAACCAACGGTTGAAAAACTCACGACGTCAAATTTGACGAGCGAGGATGAAGTTTTATCCCTCGCTGCTGCGGTAGAGCGAAATTCGACGCACCCGTTAGCGGTTGCGGTGAATAAAAGAGCATCACAGAACGGCAACAAAACGTACGAGTGCGCGGAGGATTCTTTCAAACAAGAGCCGGGATTGGGTGCTTTTGGAACCGTAAATGGGAAGAAGATAGTCATCGGTACTAAAGAGTTTGTCGAATCGTCGTTAAAATCGTCTGCGTTCCCACCTGAACTCGAAGATGCTTTCAAACGTTCGAACGAAAACGGATCAACCACGGTGTGCGTTTCCGTTGACGGTAAAATGGCTGGAGTTTTTGAGATTCGCGATAAACTCAGATCAAACGCCAAAATGACAATCGAACGACTTCGAAAGTCAAAGAACAAGAACTTTGAAATCATCATTCTATCCGGGGATCGTCAAGAAACCGCCGATGCGATTGCAAAATCAATTGGCATTGATCCCAAGAATGTCTACGGAAACGTCCGCCCAGAACAAAAAGCTGAGTTTGTCGAAAATTTACAAAAATCTGGTAAATGCGTCGCTATGGTTGGTGATGGAATCAATGATACTGCTGCGTTAGCCGCAGCAAATGTCGGCATAGCGATGGCTTCTGGCGTAGGCGCTGCTTCCGAAGTTGCATCGATTGTTCTTCTCGGGAATCGGTTACCGCAAGTCGTAGACGCCATCGATTTATCCGCGAAGACGTTTGGTAAAATCAAACAAAATTTGGCGTGGGCGTTCGGCTATAACATCGTGGGTATTCCCATCGCAGCCGGTGCACTTTTACCTGCCTACGGACTCGCACTCACTCCGAGCGTTGCAGGTGCTGTGATGGGCGTGAGCTCCATCGGCGTAATGGTGAACTCGCTGCTTTTACAGCTCGAAGGACGGAAATTTTCCAAAGAAGAAGACGAAGACAAAGAATAGTTTTAGAAAACGAACGCATTAGAATAAAAACCGTTTCCACGTTATTGTAAACACGCGCACAAGATGATTAATAGTGTATCATATACTGGTAGTCTAAACGGAGCCTTGAAATATTAAACTTGCTTGAAATACTCCTTGGAACGCTCTTCCACTTCCTTCAAATATTCGGCCTGCACTCTTTGCGCGTAGCTGCCATTCGTCAATCCCAAAACGACCTCTTCCATCCTTTGTTGAAGTTCTTTTGTAAACGCGACTTCCCCGTAACCTTCGTTGACTAACTTTTGAAACACCACGGGCCAGTCGTCCGTGTTTGAACACCCCAACAACTCGTCTAACGGAGCCTTATTCTTGTTCAACTCCCCGGCGGCGTACACTTGTAAAAACTTTTGCAAAATGTGCACCATTCCGTCCATTTTATCCTCGTCTGACTTTCGAATCCACGCGTACGTCGTGTTCAACATGCCTTCATCGACCGTGCAATTCTTAATTTCCGCTTCCATGCGTCTCAACGCGTCTGATTTCAGCGGCACGTCAAACTCCATGGTCGTTTGATCCGCCGCCGCGGATATTATGCGTTGCAACTGTTCCGAGGACCGATCGATCGTCTCTTCCGCCTTCTTCAACGTCGCTTCGATAATTTTCATGCACTTCGACATGACGTCTGCAATCGCGTCTTTCTCTTCGTCCGTGTTGACGTTATCGATTCTCGAGGCCATTCGTAACCACATCTGTTGGTCAAACGCCATGATGTTTTCTATGCACACTTTTTGCAACACATCGTCGCTCTCTCCGTGCGCGTTCAAAAGCTGGTTGATTAATCCATCTAAGGCAGCCACGTCGGAGATGTTCTTGTTCCCACTGTCTGCCGCCGCGGCGGTTCGGTTTTGTCGTCGTCTGTTTTTTGATGATGATGATGAGGGTGTCGTCTTCTTCGCCGTCATCATCATCATCGTCATCTTTTTCGTCGTCACCTTCCTCGAAGAAGAAGAAGAAGAAGAAGTAGAAGAGGAAGACGTCGTTCGCGTGGAGGCCGTGCCAAACATCGCTTTTTGCATCATCGTCGGTGTTGTTGTCATCGTTTCCGCTCCTCCGAAAAGATGTTCTCTATTTTAAAGGGGAAAAGTGAAAAGTGGATAAAGTTCACTTCGTTTTGGAAAAAAAGAAGGAAAAAATTCTGCACTTTTCTTTTCGCCGCCTCACGCGCCGCACGCACTACTCGGCCGACGACGTCGACGACGACGACAACAACTCTCATCATTCTGCCGCTGTGCTGCTTCTGCAGAAGGGAGGAATTTCCACACTGAACGATCGCACGGAAGGAGAGAGAGAGAGAGAGAGAGAGTTGCATTTGGCGCGTTTGTTGTTGTTGTTGTTGTTTGTTAAACAAGAGTTTAGATATCTCTGATAACATATGTAAAAAAGGATGGAGAGAGAGGACAGTTTATACCGAAACCGAGAAGAAACCCCGTCGTCGTCATCGAGACAGAAGGACGAATACGAACGAACGGACGAAGAGAAACGGGAATTTGTGGATACCCTGTGGAATGATATCAAAGACGGCGCGCGCGAATTGGTTTCCCAAGAACCTCTTTTGGGAGGACTGATTTATAGCAAAATATTGAACCAACCGACGTTCGAGAAGTCGTTATCGTACGTGTTGAGCTCAAAAATCGCCAACGCGCAAGTATTAGCCGGACAATGGCAAGAGTTGATGTTCGAAGCCATGCAAAAGGAACCAGTAATCTCCTATTGTGCGGCTACGGATATTCGCGCGTGCGTGGAACGAGACCCGGCGTGTCCAAACCCGACGCACTGCTTTCTCTTTTATAAAGGGTTCCACGGGTTACAGACGCAAAGAGTGAGTCATTGGTTGTGGGGACACGGGAGGAAACCGTTAGCGTGCTACATGCAATCGTTAGTGTCGGAGACGTTTGGGATGGACTTACATCCCGCCGCGATGTTTGGTCGCGGGGTGATGATTGACCACGCGACGAGTATCGTGGTCGGGGAAACTGCCGTCATCGGGGACGGGTGCACGTTATTTCACGGGGTCACGTTAGGTGGGACTGGGAAAACTAGAGGCGATAGGCATCCAAAGTTAGGCAAACGCGTCGTGGTTGGTAGTAACGCGAGCATATTAGGAAACGTAAAAGTAGCGGATGATTGTAAAATTGGCTCGAGCGCGGTGTTGGTCCACGACGTGCCTCCAGGAACGACCATAGTAGGAACAAAAGGAAAGGTATTGAGCGGGAAATACGGATCAGCTCTCAGGTCGAGACTTTGAGACGAAAATTATAAAATTATTACATCTTTATTTATTTGTGTGACATGTATGTATTTAACAAAACTTCTTGCATTAGTATTAAATGAAACTTCTAGCTATTTCCAAATCGTCTTTCGGCATGGACGCGTCCATGGCCCCACTTTCTAAGTGCTTTTGCATGTTCGCCATCTCGCTCCTCGCCTCTCTGTTGGTCGGCTCTAACCTTAAAGCTTCCTCGTAATCCATCGCGGCTTCTAAAAAGCTGCCTAATATCATTCTCGCTTTCGCCCTTCGCAAGTACGCCTTTACGTATTTACCGTCCATCTCCAACGCTTCTGTGCAATCCTTCTCGACTTCTTCCATTTTGCCCATTTTCAGATACACTAAAGCTCTGTTAGCGTAATATGCCGGTAACTTTTTCTTTTCGAGCGCTTTGTCGTACCACGATATCGCGTCTTCGTATTTGCCTTCCGCAAACGCTTTGTTTCCATTCACTTTCTCCTCTTCGCCCGGGACTTTCGGAGCCGGATTGCTTTTCATCATTTCCGTGATCACGTAATTCGGGAAGTGCTCCTGCATTTGCGCTGAATATCTAAAAGCGCACTCGAGAAGCATCTTATCGGTTTGGAATCCTCCGAGGAGGGAAACCGAGTGCGGTCCTTCCGCGTCGGGATACCGCAAAGGAATGGCGACTTGGGGCAATCCACAAAAGGAGGCTATCGCTAAAAACTGGAATGTTTTCATCCTCCACGCTTGAACTTCTTCTTCCGAGCGTCCTTCACGCATTGGAGCGACGCCCGGGACGGTTGGGAAGATCAAAACCGTTCCGTTATCCATGATTTGATCCATAACTTCTCGGATTTCACCTCTCACTTTCATCAAGTTTTCGTAATCCTGCTCGGTTATTTTCTTTGCATTTTCGATCCGTTGCGCGGTGAATTTTCCTAAACCACTCGTCGTCGTCGTCGTCGTCGTCTTGTTCGAGATGGTAGCAGTAGCAGTAGCAGTAGCTTGATCGCTGCCATCCTGTTTTTCAAGAAAGGCGAGAAATTCTTTCAAAGCTTCGTGAATTTCAAAACCCATCGTGGCGTGCATCTTGTCCCTGATCAACTCTAAACCCGTCTTACCACTCGTATCTGTTCGTAAACTCGGACATAACATTTTCAATCGTTCGCCTAAATCTAATTTTGAAACCTTGCCCGCGTATCTATCGTCATATCCGAACGCTTTCAAAGCACTAGCTACTGCCGCTGAACCTTGCGGATCAGCCAGTTTCATCAAATCCGTAAGGATGGCAAACTGCTTCGGTTCTTTGATGCCGTATTTTTCATCGTCCGCGGGCTTTAACAGGACGTCACCGACATCTTTCAATGTTTTTGAGCCTTTGGCAAACCATCCGACGGTATCGAACGTCTTGGCAAAATCTTGACATCCCTTCGTGGAAACCATCCCGTGGGACGGGCGAAAGCCATACACGCCGCAATATGCCGCCGGCACGCGCACGGAACCCGCGCTGTCAGTTCCAATGCCAAAATCACAGTCTCTCAGTCTCGATGCAACAGCGACTGCCGATCCTGAGGACGAACCACCCGGTAATCTCTTATCGGCAGCTGGATTTATTGGCGTTCCATAGTGTTCATTTTGGCCGTCGATGGAGTAGGCGAGCTCGTCCATGTGGGTGATGCCGACCAAGGAAGCGCCGTTTTTCAACAACATATCCATTATGGCTGCGTTTTTCACTCTGTGCACGCCGGCGTTGTTTCCGTTGCTATTGCTATTTTCCCTCTTTTCTTTCATAAACTCTTTCCACTTTGGCGACCCGAACCCGCACGACGAATCGTTCTCATCCTTTCTCCCACTCACTTCAAAGATATCTTTCAGGACAAACTTCAAATTGGCCAATTTCCGAACGACGTGTTTCTCCGGCGGCGGAGGACACGGGATGTCTACGATCTCCACGAACGCTCCACAATCTTTAACTTTCTTCTTTTGATCATTCTTTAGTCTATTCCTCCTCCTTCTCTTTCCTATTTGATCGAAGAGTATAGCCAAGACGAGCGTACACGCGGAAACGGCGATTGAAATTTGTTGAGAAGAGGAAAAAGCCATCGTCTTCCGTTCTTTTTTCTTTGCGCTCTGCTGATTTAAAGAAGAAGAAGAAGAAGGCGCACTCGGAGTGAAGGTGATGGACCCGGTGACGTTTGGCGGCCGGCCGTCCTCGTCTTCTTCTTCTCCTTTCATCCTTTTTTTATACTCTTTTTGTGGCGATTTCTTCCCTGCCGTTTCCTCCCGTCTCCTTCCTCCTTTTGCATGAGAGCATGACAACTTTTTTTTTTCGGATTCGGCTGAACGCGCGAAAACTCCCGCATTAAGCCTGCAATAGACTACTAGCAGTGTCTATGTCTCGTTTTAATCGTTCAAACCGAGTTTTACGCGCACGTTTGGGTGCATTGTCTCCGGATTTTCACTAGAGAGACTGATTTGTTTTTTTGACTTGGAAATTCTACCATCGGTTCCTCGATTTCCCCATTTATTCTTGCTTCGTATTACTTGATATTTTTATTCGTACGCTAAATATTAATCGATACGGTTATTTCTCGGGATTGATCTGTAAAATGTATTTAAATGGTTTTTATTTCGAGAAAAATAAAAATAAAATCGATATTTAAATATCTAAATGAGGGTAACATTATTTTTATTGGATTCGTTGGAATGATAATAGATGTATATATTTAACTGGACCCATATCAATCCAATATAATATGATTTAATAGGAATATATACATTAATGATGAAAAGAAGAATTAATAAAATATTGAATTAATTTTCATACGAATAATTTCCCGTATTAAGATGTATTCATGCGTGCGTAATAGTTCAATATAAAAATTGAAAACAGGGGAATCCGTAGTTTTTCCTTAAATGTGCTGTTTGCGGGACAATGGGGAAAAGAATAAAAAAAAAGAATTTTGGATTTAGGAAAGAAGAAAAAAAGGAAAAAGAAAGAAAAAGCTCTCTTTATGTGGGTTCGCTGAATTATTCTCTACCTATTTCATAAAACTACTCCTATTCAGACAAGCGCAGAACATCTATCGTTGAGTACCGAACACTCGTGAACCAAATTCAGTCAGCCACTCGCCTTCTATGACTGAAACGTCTCTCGCGTACAATTTATTCGTTCGTATCAACTCGTTGAAGATGATGTAGGAGGAAGAGATCCCAACCGCTTCTTTGGCTGTCTCTCTCGAAGAAAACTTGTGAAACGTGGTCGAACTTGGGTGCACGAAAAGTCTGTTCCCGCCAATCAGAGTCACAAACATACTGTTACTGCCGCCGCCACTGCCATCGGAAATTGACTCCTTTTTTGCCGCATTCATGAAGAAACCAGCCGTGAGTGCTTTGCGTATTCGCACAGACTTGTTTTCTTTTTCCTGCTTTTCTTCTTTCTCTTCGCCTTCTCGTTCTTCGTCCTTCTCCTCATCCTCGTCCCAATCTTCGATGTGCCCTATGCTTCGACTCAACTGCTCTTTGATCTTCTCCGCTTTATTCATTGCTCGAAACGAAACTCCGTGGCTATTACACCATTTTTTCTTCCCATTTCGAGAGACTTTTGAATAATCCGCGTATAAATTCAATAGCGTCATGTGGTCTCCCGTCTTGTGCTTCGCCACTTGAATAGATCTCCCCACAAACACATTTTCCGTGCTCAACATGGCTAAAATTGCGACAATCTCCTCTGTGCACTTTTGATTTCGACTCTCGATGATGCATTTACACGCCATCGGTTCTAACGGAAACTTGCTCATTTGTCTTCCTATCTTATTCAACTCACCTTTGTCATCCAACGCGCCGAGTGAATACAGAAGTTCTAAACTTCTCAACAAGCCTTCCGTGCTCGGTTTGTCGATGAAAGGAAAAGTCAACACGTCGTTTACTCCCATGGCTTTGAGCATCAAAACGACACCAGCTAAGTTCGTTCGAAGGAGTTCTGGGACAACCTGTTCAGCCAACGAAAACATCGTATCTTCCGTATACAGCCGATAGCACTTCCCAGGCGCTTCTCTTCCGGCTCTGCCGCACCTCTGGGTCGCTTGCGAACGCGCAATTGGGACAACTTTCAGCTCTTCTACGCCAGATTTCGCTTTGAAAGTGCGCATTTTCGTCAAACCAGTATCAACGACGTATCGAATGCCGGGAATTGTGAGCGAAGTTTCCGCGATATTCGTCGCTAAAACAATTTTACGCGTACCTTTGGGTGTTTCTTCGAAGACTTTCATCTGTTCCTCCGCAGGCATAGCTGCGAAGAGAAGAACGACGTTGAGTTGCGGATACGTATCCTTCCCTCTTTGGGTGAGCAGTTTCCCTAAACTTTCAATTTCCTCTTGTCCGGTGAGAAAGACGAGAACATCACCTTTGATATCTTTTTCGTCCTCGTTTATTTGCATCACCGAACACAACGCGGCATCGATGTAGTCTTCCTCAGGTTCCTTCAAATAATACGTTTCCACCGGGAACGTTCTGCCTTTGATGTATATGATTGGACACGCATCAAAGAAATCAGAGAACGAAGACGCGTCGAGCGTTGCGGACATAATTATCAGCTTCAGCGGAGGTGGAGGTGGTCTCTTCTTTCTTTTCTTTCTTTTGTTGTTGTTGTTGTTGTTATCGTTGTCGTCGTCTTTCTCGAGTATATTCATCCTCCGTTTTTCTTGAATCGCTTTCAGCGTTCCTAACAAGAAATCCGTCTGCAACGTTCTCTCGTGCGCCTCGTCGACTAAAATTGCCCCATATCTCGACAAGAGTGGATCATTCAACGCCTCTCTTAATAACATCCCGTCCGTGAAAAATTTGATCCTCGTTTGCTCGCTCGAACAGTCGTCGAAACGAATGCCGTACCCGACCAAATCGCCTAACTTCCCTCCGTCGCCTATTTCTTGACTCACTCGTTTCGCCACGGATACTGCGGCGACCCGTCTCGGTTGCGTCACGGCAACCATCGTTCCTTTTTCTTTTCTAGGAGGAAAATTTGACTCAAATTCCGTGTTGTTGTTCTTATTCTCCTTTTTCATCGTCATCATCCGTTCGTACACAAACTGCGGTATTTGCGTCGTCTTCCCGGACCCGGTTTCGCCGAGAATAATAACCGTCTCGTTCTGTTCGATGTGCGCGACGAGTTCATCTTTGGACGCGTAAATCGGAAGTTTCTCGCGTTGTCTTTGAATCGTTTCTCGAAAACGTTGTTGTTTTTGTTTTTGTTCTTCAACCGTATTGGTCATCATCCTCGGCTTATATATAAAGCTCGAAGAGAGAGAAGAGAGTTCACTCAAAAGACGACCTAAACTCTCTCCGTTATTCTTACCATTTTCTTCTCGGTTTCTCTCAACACCTCCTCCTTCGTGACGAGATAATAGACGTTCCCTCTTTGTTTGTACACCTAATAAACGTCGACGATGACGAGGAAGAGAGCGAAATCAAAAGTCAGATAATGAGAATACTATATATAAACAACAACAACAACAAATTATCTCATTCATACCTTTCTGTTGTTGTTGTTCGCATCATTCCCATTCGTGTTATTCTTTAATAAAGAGGAGGAAGAGGAAGAAGAAGGTAAACTTTCCAGCTCTCTCTTTAAAACCGAGAGCGTTTGTCGTTCAAAAAGCAGCGCTTCTTCTTCTTCTGGTGATGATGATGATGATGATGATGGCGTGGTGTTCATACCTACACGATAAAGAAGAAGACAAAGAAGAAGTCTTACGAACTGTTTTTTTCTTGTGAAGAGTGGATTTTTATTCCACAGAATTAAACAACAAAATCATCTTGAGAAAAAAGATGGCTGCTCCTCCTGGAGGTTCTTTCGCCGGCGCAGTCGTGGCGTTGTTGCGACTGTCTCGGACATCGCTTCTGAGAGAAGGAGGAGGAAATGGAGCGAGAGGTTTCTCTTCGTCCTCTCTTCATCTTCTGAGGGAACAACAACAACAACAAGAAGAAGAAGAAGACAAAGAATTTGGTGGTGGTGGTGAGTTCACCAAATCGAACGAAGAAGAGAGACGAAACTCCGCCGCAGATTCGTCATCATCGTCTGATACTAATACTAATAGTAAAATACTACGACTGATCGCGCATGACCGAGAAAAAGCCGGACGACTCTCGGCGAACAGAGCGCGCAAAGACGGTTTTATCCCGTGCGCGGTATTTAAGCAAGGAGAAATAGAAAAGACGAGCGAAGTGTGCGCGGTGAGCGAGAGAGAGGTGGAGAAACTTTTGCGAAAGTTTACGAAATATGGTTTGAGAACGAAACTTATCGATATCGTTTTGGACGATGGGAAACGGACGGTTAAAGCGATTCCGCAGCAAATACAAATGCACGCGTATAAGAATCAGGTGAATAATATCACGTTCATGCGAGTCGATCCGGAGACGATTGTAAAAGTACCGATACCGGTGAAAGTGACGGGACAGGATGACTGTCCGGGGACCAAGCTAGGCGCGTTTGTGAGTCACACGAGGAAGACGATCAAGGTGAAATGTCGGAGCGATCAGATTCCAGAGGCGTTTTTCGTGGACGTATCGAACATGAACGTGAAAGATAACGTTAAGATTGCCAATTTAGATATTCCAGAAGGAGTTGTGATTTGCGAACACGACTTGGAAACGCCTATCGTGAAGATGGCAGGAAAATTGAAGAAATCTTAATACCAAACAATAAATAGGTTTATAGCGCGTGAAATAGTTGTGTTTGTAATTGAAGTATTCCGACAATAATACAAGAATATCGAATAAGGTATATTATTTGTATCTCTCGTATTAACGCTTTCTATTTGTGGTGCTCTGCGCTGCCGCTGTGTATCTCTCTCGCTGCTAAGTGGTTTCTACTCGTCGTCGTGTATCTGTTATTATATATTTCTTTCCGACTCTCTCTCTTTCTCTCACTAAATCTCCATTGGGTCGTCCTTTGAGACGCTAGTCGTTTTCACTCCCAAGGGTGGCGTTCCATTGGTAATTGATGATCCAAAACCTTTGTGAATCTGGTTCGATAAAGTTTCGAAAGATTTCTTCGTCAAACTCGTCAGTTCGCACACTTTCCTCTTGAACTCCTCAAAAGACAATCCATCTCCTCTCAAAATAATCGGTCTATCCTCCTTGTTTCTTGGAGTTTGCAAATCTTTCTCTCCTTCTGCCTCTTTTTGTTTATGCTCCACGGCTTGGGCGTAATCGCTTTGATCATAGTTTCCGAAATCTTCGAGATCTCTTTCCATAAACCTCGTAAGCTGTTCCAAACGGTTTTCAGCCTCTCCTTGGACGTATTCGTAAAACTCTTGCTCTTGTTTCACTAATTTCGTGGGTTTTTGCGTGAATGGATTGTTTCTTTTCCAATCGGCGTCGTTTTCTTCTTCGTTGTACGCGTAGTACGCGTGCGCGTACGTCCACTTCAAGAGCTTTCGGCACTCGATGATTTGTCGCTGCGCCTCGACGGCAAACGTCATTTCTCCCGGGCCAGCGCCGTGGTTTCTTCCCACATCGTCCAACTTTTTCGCGATCAAAGTTTCCATGTCTTTCTTTGCCCGTTTTTCCGCGTCCTCGTGCGACGCCCAGCGTTCGTGATAGTGCGAGTATCTTTCAATGGCCATGCGGGCGAGTCTCTTCTTCTCGTTCACCGCTCGTTCCTTTTCGCTCACCTTCGATGGATCTGAAGCGCCCGTCGTGCGGAAAGCGTTGCACGAATAGTATCCGCCAGTAGATTCGCCGTGCTTGCTCCACGGTTCTAAGCACGTCCAGCAAAAATCGTATCGGCACTGCGAACACGTCATGTGCATGCACCCTTGGTTCTTTTCAATCGGTCTCGAGCACTTTGGGCACGGTTTCGTAAACGTTAAAATCCAGTTCTGGTTCTCGGACTCCGAGCTGTTCTTAGCAATCCAAAGCTGCGCGGTGTCGCATCGCACGGGAATGTGCTCATCCTCTTGACACTTCCAGCAAAAAACTTTCCCGCACTCGCACACGCACGACTGAATCTGATCGAGAGTCAATCCGTCCTTGTTCTCCAGGAGTAGGAAACGATCGCACCCGGCCGCCGGGCAGTGCTTCACCGCCGAATTTTGCTCAAGAAAATGTTCCAGCTCGAACGCGTGGTATTTTGCGACTTTCTCTGTGTCGCCAAGAAAACGTAAAACCTTCTTCGTCGATACTCTCTTTCCGCACCCGTGATCCGGACAGCGCACGTCTAAAATCCCAGTCTTCCCTTCTTGCAACTTCGAATCGCAATAGCCTTCCCAGCACTCGTCGCAGAAAGGATGCACTCTGCATGACGCAGTCGACACCTTACTCACGGGAAAATCTTCGAAGCAAATTCCGCACTTTACTTGCACCTCCTTCTCTTTTTGCTCCTTTGGAACAACCGCCGCCTTTGCCGTTTTTGCCACAGAGCGCGTAGTTCTTCTCGTCGGCGGCGGCGCCGTCGCAACCACAGCTGCGGGTTCCATTTTCCTCTCTTTCTCTTTCTCTTTCTCTTTCTTTTCCACCGCTAACTTCAACACGTCGTTCTTTTCCGCCTGTTCTTCCTCCTCTTCTGTTAACAGACCTAACTTTTGTTTCGTTCTCTCCTCGTCGCCGAAATACGCGTCGTGTATTTTATTCGTCTTGGCGCCAAAAGCGTGAAGCAAATATCGAGCCAAATCTTCTTCGCAATACAGAACAGTCGTCAAGCCTTCGATGGCTTTTTTGTACGACTCCTCGGCTTCCTTGCGAGTGAACACTCGGAACAAACGCTGTTGTTGACGTTTCGTCGCGGAACTCATTTTCGTACTATCCATATCGATCGATCGATCGAGAGTACAAAAATCTTCTTCTTCTTTGTCTTCTCTTTCTTCTTCTGCAGATGAGTCAAACGTTTTTTTCAATCTAAAAACGAGAAGAGTAAGAGAGAGGAGGAGGGAGTGTTCAAGCGCGAGAATGTTTTACGAAGGACGAAGGAGAGAAAGAGAGAGAGAGAGAGAGAGGGTGGTGGTGGTGGTGAAGGTGGTGGTGGAATGTGCGCTTGTTTTAAAGAAGAAGAAGGAAGATGATTGCGACGAGATTAACTGTCGTCTTGTCTTCTTTCTTCACTCAGTTCTTCTTCTCGGAAATTGCAAGTCGAAAAAAAAATCAAAAAGGACAAAAAGAGATGGTGAGAAAATTTTTATATGATAAAAGGTTCGACTTTCGTCAGGTCATTACAAACAAATAATGTTTAAGCGCTAAACTCTATCGCCGAAAGCGAAGAAAAACCACACCGCGAGGAGCTAATCTCTCTCTTTACATGCGTCGTGTACTTTTATTGCACTCTTTTTTCTTCTCTCTTTCGATCGGGCGACCGCTTTTGAACGACAACTCGTTTGCGCCGACGCGGCTATAAAACAAAAGGCCGAGGTTGTTTTTAAGTAGCTACAATTTCTCTCTCTCTCTCTTTCTTAGATCATCTTGTGATCAACCTTCACTCTACCAGCGATGCGATCTAAATCTCTCATACCCGAAGCCGTGATGACTCTGCCTCCTTTACCGTCTTTTTCAACCACGCCTAAACTTTCGAGTTGGTGCAATACCGCTCTCGCCACCGAACCCGAACCAATCGCGCGGTGGTGCTTGTTGTGTCCGTTGTTCTTGGAACCAGAGTACGACTTTCTCAACGCTCCAACGCCCATTCTGCCGTGAACGTAAATCTTTCTCGCCGTAGAGGCACATCTGATGTAAAACCAATCCGGGTCGTACGGGGCGTGCTCTTTGAAGGTGGCGGTTTTGACGATATCAACCCATTGCGGGACTTCCATCTGTTCGAGAAAAAAAGAAGTAAATCGGTGAGTATTGCGCGAAACAAATAACTAAACGCGCGATTCGATCGAGAATGAACGCATTCCACGGTCGCGTGCAGAGAGGTTTGAACGCGCGCGTTCGCGATGAGAGACCATTTTGTCCGCCTTTCGAAGAAGGGCTTCCCTCAATCGAAAATCAGAGATTCTCATGCGCGCTCAAACACGCGCTCGCGAACGCATAAAGCGAACAAACTGATCGTCGTAGCATCCATACGCAATGAATGCATGCGAATGACTCGCGAACACATCTAAAAGCGCTCAGGGAACCGCGCGATACGGGTTACAAATCTGCGATTCTCTCTTTGTTTTCCCTTCGTTGACCCGCTTTGACAGGGGAAAAGGAAAGGAAAGGCAGACCAACTCAAAGAGTGACACGAAACGCTAGGAGAGAGCGTTTGAACGACGACGTACCTTGCCCGAAGATCGAAAGTATTGCGCTAAGGAGATGACGAACTCATTCGCCGGAGTATCTTTCACAGTTCTCGGTGCGTTCACCATGATGTTGGAGAGATAAATCGGGGTAGTGTAATAATGACGAGAGCTGTGAGACGTTTTGAAAACAAAGAAGAGAGAAATTTTTCAACGATTTGGGGAGAGCTTTTTTTTGGTCAACACAAAAAGAACGCGAACAGAAAAAAATACGACGAGCGCACCTGTACCCCCTCCTCTCTTTAGAAATCTTATAAAACTTGAAGAAGAGCGAGGTTTTAGCGATGAAGGCGACGACGACCACCAAGAAGAAACTCTCGAACAACAACAGCAACAAGAACAAGACGAAGACGAAGAGTAAGACAAAGACTCGTGACGAAATAAAGCCCGAGGAAGGAGGCGCTTCTATTCCCGAAAATATTTGCTCTCTTTTTCTCACCCAAGGCACTTTGGATATAATAGTGAAACAGAACGTATTGACCGACGGAAAAGACAAAGACAAAGACGAAGAAGGAAAAGCAGACGCAGACGCAGACGAGGAGGAAAGCGAAGAGAAACCTTTTAAGTTATTAGAGGTGAAGAAATGCGAGGTACTCAAAGACGTTCGATTCCGCGGCGCGATCTCGGATTTTTGTTGTTTGAAAGAACAGCTGATAAAAGAGGAGAAGAAAAACGAGACGGTTTTCAACGAGGAAACGTTTGTGTTGCGAAGAAATGAGGAGGATAAGTACGGGGACGGGAACAATTTCGAACTCGCATTGACCTCAGAACTCGGCGAGATGTGGAAGAAAGAAGCTGAGGAGGAAAAAGCCGAGGAAGAAGCGAAGGCGAAGAAGACGTATATGTTCGAGTACGAGCCAAAACTTTGGGTAGATCTCGGGTCGGCGCTGGAGATGGAGATGGAGAAGGAGAGAGAAAATGAAGAAAATAGCGATGATGATAACAACTCAGATCAAGATATAGACGATGACGATAACGAGAGCGACACCTTTTTTATTGCGCACGATTTTGGTATCCAAAGTACGGCAGAGTTGGAAACGAAAAGTGTTCAAGTTTCGCCACCCGCTCGAGCAGAACACTCTTCGCAATACGAGTTCAGAACGTACAAATCCGACGGGGTGGACTTAGAACGCGTACTAAACTCTAAAAAGCTCGAGTTATTCTTGAAATCGTGCGAACCTTACGTGGAAGAATGTTTGAAGGAAAACGAATCATTTGACATCCTTCAGACCGAAATCGAATCTTTGATTGTCTAATCTTATTCAGTAGTAGTTATATTAATTACTCTAAGTTATTTATTATTGCTTTATATCTGCGCGCTTCCTTTTCCTTCGTCCTCTTCTTACTCCATCGCATCAGCGCCGCCACTTTTACCCTCGCTTTCTTTCTCTTTCACTTGCTCTTGAATAGCCTTTAAGAACGTGCGCAAGTCTGCAATCGGCGAGTTTGTCTCCGCTTTCAATCCAAACTGACCCAAATCCATCTGTCCAGTTTGCAACGCCTCCGAAAATCGTTCCAATTGCGATCTAAACTGCGGCGTTTGAATCAACTCTTCTAAGTCAGCCGTTTCTCTGTGCTCTTCCGGCAAATGCACCAACAAACGGTCGCGCACTTCCTTGTTTCTCAATATTGGGCCAACAATCTCCGGCTTTAAAACATCTCTTAAACTGCCACCATTCTGTTGCTGTTGTTGTTGTTGTTGGAGCGGAGTCATCTCTCCAAAAGCTGGAACTCGAATTCCAGACATAGTGGCAGCCATCGCGGCGGCCATTTCAGACGCAGTTGCGCTCGTTCCTACACCGCCTGGAAGAGTAGTCGCGTCTTTCTCCTTTTGCGGCGCTTTCGGCGCCGTGTTCGAAGCTCCCACGAATGGCGTCTCCATATCCATCTCTGCGTCATTCTTCTCATCACCTTCTTTCTGTTGTCCTGTTTGTTGTTCTTGTTCTCCGTTTTCTTGCTGTTCGCTTACGGGAGTATCTGGCGGCATTTGCGACGCCGCAATGGCATCTCGCAACTGTTGTTCAAAGTCTGGCTCATCCATCGGTTGATGACCTCCTCCTCCCATTCCTCCACCGTGCGTCGGTTCCGTTTGGTTCAACATCTCGTTCAGTTTCTGCAACAACTCTTTCTTCACATCCTCTTCCCCTTTCTCTTGGAACCAAAAGTACATATCTCTCGACGAGTCCTCGATGAACTTCAACGCGAAACAGTTTGGTTGTTTCATCATTTTGCTCAAACACTCTTGCGGAAATATGATGATATCCTCGCTCGGTTCAAAAGGCGTCGACGGGTTTCTCTCCCCGTATTGTAATCGAGTTAAAGAATCGATCCCTCGAACGACGCGTAACTTCCCTTTCGTCGGGTCTGGTTTCATTTTGTTTTCAACTTTATGTAATCGTCCGCATCGAATGACGCACAAGACTTCTTCCCCGTCCACGTCCATCCCGGTCTCTTCCGCGGACTGTTGGCCTCCCGCGTTGCCGAAGAAATTTGGCAACGCTTCCATGACGAATAGCGTACAAATGCGTTTGTCTTCTTTTTCTTGCGACGACTGACGACGAGACTTAGACGTCGTTTCGTGAGCGGTAAATTGTTTTGAAAAGATCTCTCTTTCTTTTGTTTTCTGTGGACTTTTTTTTTCGACCGTGTGAAAAAGAAGTGAAGACCGGTTACTTGCGCGAAGGTATACACAACAAACAGTTGCTCATCACTGTTTCCAGAAGGAGATGTTTCAAAATTTACGTATAGTTATCTGTAAAACATACAACTGTGCTAAAAGGACTAAGTTCTCTCTCTACTATTATATGAAGCTATATAAACACCAGTGCGCTTTCGCCACCCGCAACCAAGAAGGAAGGAGCGCGACGAGAAGAGTATCTACAACCTGGTATCCATCATGAATGACGCAGGCAATAGAAACTCTCACGGCGACCGATTAGTTCACTTTATTGTGCTTCTTGCAGAACTTTTGGTTGCGGAGAAACTTCGGGTCCATGCCTTTCAAGGATTTCTTCGCGTGCTTCTTTGGCTTTTTGATGCCTAAAGTATTTTGAAAGGAGAGAAGAAGAAGAGAGACGAAAGTTAGTGGTGTCTTGGAGAAAGAAAAGGGTTAAAAAATGCAATAGAAAACGCGATGAAAGACACCCATGGAATGACGCAACGTCCAATATAAAAACGCATTCACGCCCTACAGAACACGAATCATCCATCCGAGGCGAAATACTTTTCGTTTCCACTTCGAAAGCGCGTCTCTCAACCCGGAATCGCGGTTTCATTTAAGCGCTTAAATCTCCCTCTCAAGGCAAAAATTCCGGTTCCGCGTGTAAAATCGACCACCAAAAAGACGCGACAATACGACGCGAAAAAGATTTCCACATTTTTAATCACGCACCGTTTCTGTGCGCTTTATACGACTGATTGTGCGCCGTGTGGTTCGTGGACTTGGCCATCTTGACTTTTCTATTCTCTCTCTAAACGGTGATTCTAAAGTGCCGATTTTCCTTTTTCTCTCTGTTCCTTTCTCCAAGGAGGAGGAGTGTCGAAAGCAAAAAATTAGGGTACAGAAGCTCAACACACAGGAGAAAAAAAGCAGCCGCACGACAAGAAAAGACGGCAGAGAAAAACACAGATATGAAAGCGTTCACCATCAAAGGCGTCGACGCCGCCAACAAGAACAACAAAAGCAGAGGAAGAAAAGACGACGATGGAGGAGAAAAGAAGAAAAAGAAGCGCGACCGCCGCGCGAATATATTCTCTCGTGTAAACTTCCTCGCGGTCATCGACCCGACGAAATTGAACGAACAACTCCGTCAAATTCAGGAGAAAATTCCAAAGCAATTCGTGGACGAAGAGACCGGGAAATTCAAGTTGCCCGATTTTAAAGCGGCTTTAGAGGAACTCAGAGAAGAGAGGCAGCACATGGAGTATCATCCCGATCGGAAGAGATTATCCTCGGTGGCGGATTTTTTCAAATACACGGAAGAGGAAGGACTCAAATTCTTCGAAGAAGAAATAGACGTGACGCAAACTGGAAAAGTGACCTTGGACGATTTGAAGTTTGTCATGCGGAGAAGGAAACTACCCAACTGGTACGCCAAGAAGTTCTTCGACCGAGCGAAACCGAATTACTTCGCGAGGTCTTTGTCGTGGGAAGATTTCAAAGCGGTCATGAACGAACGCGAATCGAAAATGTTAAAAGCGTACAATTCGTTATCGGTTGGGAGATCGGGGATGCTGCGAGAAAACGACGTGAAACTATCCTTGGCAAAACTTGGGTTACCGGCGACGGATGAAAACGCGAAGGCTATGCTGCGACACATGGCGCTTAGCGGGAACCAGAAATTCATTTCCTACGGGCAGTTTAGAAATTTTATGATGTTATTGCCTCAAGATGTGGTGGCTATGGATTCCGATCCATCCAAGGTGTGGTTTGAAGCGGCAACGATGGTAGAGTTTGCAAAACCTCAAGGTTCAGGAGGGACGTTTTCGATGGCGCTGAAAGCCGCATTGGCCGGAGGGTGCGCCTCGGCTATGTCCACATCCACGTTACATCCGATAGATACGCTTAAAACGAGACTCCAAGCTACAGTTGGAAAAGGCCCGGGGATGATTGGAATATTGAAATCAGTTCCGAGAAATCCAGCCGGGGTGAGAACGTTGTATCAAGGCATCTTACCGTCCGTCACCGGGAATTTTTTTGGCCACGGCATGCGCGCGGCAACGTACGAGATGGCGAGATTAGTTTTAGGCCCATTGACGCTATTACCGTTCGTTTCTGAGATTACTGTACAAGGCATGTCTGCAGGTGTGGGAACATTAGTAGGCACGTGCGTGAGAATCCCGTGCGAAGTGTTGAAACAAAAGCTTCAAACCCAACAATACACGAACGTTTTAGCTGCGGTGAAAGGCGTGACGACGAATGGGCCGAGACCACTATTTGCCGGTACCGCGGCAACGCTCACGAGAGAAATTCCGTTTTATATGATTGGTATGACCGCATACGAGCAGTTCAAAGTTCTCGCTCGCTCGATCAAAGGAAAGGAGCTCTCTTCGCACGAGTTTATCGCCATTGGCGGCGCTGCCGGGGCAGTTGGTTCCTTGTGCACGACGCCATTTGACGTGTTGAAAACTCGAGCGATGACTGGGCGAAGTCCCGTAGGCGAGGCGATGTTAGTCACCATCAGAAACATTCTCGCAACTGAAGGTCCAAAAGCTTTGTTTAAGGGCGCGCTATTTAGAATTGCGTGGATTGCGCCGTTAGGTGCGATGAATTTTGCTGGATATGAGCTAGCAAAGCGTGCCATGGGTGGCGAAGAAGAATCATCGCCTCCGTCGACGAAAAGTAGCAGCAGCAGCGCCGCGAAAAGTGATGAGGACTTTGTGGTTTTGTCTAATGAAGACAAAAGAACTATCGATAGAGACCTCGCGCGCGAAGACGACGCGTATCCTCCAAGGCAAGGAGCAGTAAATCCTTACGTCGAGGAGCAACAACATCAAAGCAACAACTACCCGAGCGAGGATGATTTCGGCGACTTTTTTGATGACGAAAACGACGATAGTCATCGAAAGAACAAATAAAACATAGCTTCTTAGCCTCCAGAGTTATTTATCTTTGCTACTAATACTACGCGTATCTGTATTCCTACAACAATCTAAATATCATCTAAGTCTATAACGTCTGGATCTTTGACGACTGGAGGGGGAGGCGGAGGAGGCGGTGGAGGGTATTGAGTGCCCATTGGAGGCATTCCTTGCGTTCCCGGCAAAGTAAACGGCCCCGCGCCTGGAACTCGATATCTCGTCGCCGAAGAAGAAGAATACGGTTTGTTTCCAAAATGATCTCCTCCCGTGTCTAACTTAAAATCTAGCTCTAACATCTCCAACATCTGAACCGTTTGCGGGTTCCTTTCGACTTTTTCCGGAGGTGGTTGTCTCGCCTTCACGCTCGCATCGTGCGGTGAAACCGTCTCCACAAATTCAGGCATCCTGATTCCTTCCATTTTGTTCCTCACAAACTCAATTGAATTGGTTAAATCAACCGATTCCGGCACTCCATAATCGGGAAGTTTCGCCGGCGCCTTTGTGAAGGATTGAAAAGCATGGTTCGCTTTTGTAATCGCCAACCATTCCATATCTAATTGAAACCCTCCATCCGAACTCTTCTCCGGTAAATCGATCACCTGTAAGAATTGTCTATTCGGTGCGTGTGGTATGCATTTATCCAAGGCTAAAAAGTGCGTCGATGCTCCGTTCTCGTGACTTATCATCGCTTCAAATTTTACGTGCAAATGCGCCGAAAACGAATACGTCGGTTTCAACTGTTTCAAAATCTCCATCGCAGGAACCGATCCTAACTGATTCTTCTGTATATCTTCCTTCAAAAACTTCTTCTTCCTTAACAAATCTTGAATGTCACCAAACTTTTCAATCCCTCTCGGCCAATCGTGAGACAAAAACACATCCACCGGTTCCCGAATCTGTTTCAACTTGAACGCGTCAAACTCTCGCACGTGATACGCCGTTTTTACTTGCTTATCCTGCGTATAAGGCGGTCGTTCGAAGTGTCCTTTCCTGTAATCGTACTGTTTATATATTCCAGACAAACCAGCTATGCGTAAATCGCCAAACTTAATGCATCCAGAGTGTCCTAAATAGTAAATATTTGGCGCTCCGAAACCGCCGTAATAGAGTTCCCACAAGTAATTAGACGCCTCGTGATTGCCTCCGATGAACAGAGTCGGGTACGGCGCTTTCAACTCTCCGCTGTAATACTTGTAAAAAGTCCCCATCTCGCGATATTTAATCGGCACCGACATGCACTCCAAGTCGCGCTTGTTCCGTATGGCTTGAAAATCACCGCAACATATCAACAAGTCGATTTTGATGCCTTCTTTCTTCTCAATTTTCTCCATGGCTGCGTAAATGGTTTCCAGTTCGCCGTGGCAACACCCCTCGACCGCAATCTTCATGTTTGCTCCGCGTTATATCTCGCACAACAATTTGAGAGTGAACGCTGTTTCTTCGATTTGATTTAAACAAGTAAGTGATCTCTCTATAAATGTAACGAACTTCTTTATGCATGTGAAAAAGTGAAAACGAAAAGAGACGGGGGTGTATATTCATTCATTCTTCTTCTTCTAATAATAAGTAGTTACAATTTCTCTCTCTCTCTCTCTCTTTCTAAGTGAACTTGTTTTGAATCAATCTGTGAACGTGACAGAGAAACTCTACGTAAGACATTCCCGCAACGCTTCTATCTTCGATTAAGCGGTTATAAAACAACGTCTCCATGGCGTCGTTTCGCTTCAAGATGCGCATGCGCAAATATCCAGATCGAGCTTTACGCATGGAGTTGATGAAGGCGTTCATGCGTTTATTTCTTTCGTTTGGTAAGTTTGGCGGAAGCATGGATCGTCGAGCGTCGAGTTGGTCTACGGTGTCTACACCAAAGACTTCTTTTAACCGGTCTTGCGGGTAGTTTCGTCCGACCCAAACGAGCATCTCGCCGCCGTCTTCGAGAAGGTATAAGCCATCGCCGTCGAGTTTTTCAGCGGAGAGCCATTGACACGGTGGAAATGGCGGAAAGGAATCGGTAATGCTCGCCGCCTGGTCACCATCGTCGTGCCTCTGCTTTTGGTTCGCTTGGAATCCATCGTCCTCTAAGATGAAGTGCAACGGAAACAGTCGCGGATATACCGAAGGCGTCGTTTCAGACGGATCGCTCTTTAGCATCCTAAAAAGCCAGTTCGCGCGATCGTCCGCCGAAGCTTCTGATCGCAAGCCGTTCGATTTGTACATGCCAATTGTGTACAGTGGTAAAGTCTTCAACGCTTCAGGTAAAATGAGTTGCCCGGAGGCGTTGTTGGAGGCGCAGTATTTACGATAAGCGTAAAGGGAAGACACGCATTGCGCCAAAGCGGCATCTTTTGCGGCTGCAATCGTGTGTTTCCCACCCAAAAGTGTATTCGCAGCTTTCCGAACCATGAAGCAAGTTTGCGCATCTAAGTCTGCGTTTCTAAATAACGTGCCGAGAACAGATGTCACCGGTAACGCGAGCGTATGGACACGAATTCTGCGCTCTCCAGTCATCGTCGTATACAACAAGGCGCACTGTACGTACGCTTCCGCTCCGTCTACTAACTTGTCTTCGTATCTTAAGTTGACCATGATTGATTTCTCCCCATCCAAAACTGGCAAATCAACATCCGTCGGCGTGCGTTTGCAGAAATATCCGCCGTATTCGGCGACGCCTAAACCTTGAGAAGCTCTCACCCGCATCACCGCTTCCATGCCTTGTGGTCGCAAAAAGTTCCATCGCACATCGTTCAGCAACTGCGCAAAATCTAACTGCACGTTAAAGTTCGGGTATCTATACAATGTGCCACCAGTTGTTCTCGTCAAAACGCCTAAAGTTGCCAAATCTACAGGTTGCGAACCGCACACGAAAATGTCGATGCCGATTTGATATTCTGCAGCTTCCGTTGCGCAATCTTGATAGCATTTCTCCGCCGGTTTCATAATTTTCAGAGGTTCTTTTTCTACATTTCCAGAGTGCGTACGCACTTCCAGTTTTCCCCATCCACCCGAACACATCGATCCGAGAAAGAGCATAACTTTCCCTCCCTTATACTTCAAAGCGTCGATGGCAGATTTGATAGCCGCGCCGCTCGCTACCGCCGATGGACGCGAATTCGCAAACATCTCTGGAATTTGTTTCAATAAAGTCTTAAGTGTTTCTTTGTTCTTGTTCAAATTCACGAGTAGATCTTTCGGCAGAGGCGCATAGGGATCGTCCACGTCTGGAACGATGAGCATTTTCGGCGTTTTTGTCGCGCCGTTTGACGTCGTCGGCTTTTCATTCTCCTGATTTTCGTTGCTTGCGTTGTTGTTCTCATCGTCTCCGCGAATGGCGTAAAAGTGCACGGTACCATCGAACGTCGCAATCCCCACGCTCGCGGTGTCGCCGCCTTGAATGTTATCCAAAGTTCTAGAGATGACTTCACACGCCGATACCGTCACGCCGCTTTGGACCGCCGACGGACTCGCATCGATAACAAAGAAGTAGCTTGGTCGCATTGGCGCTCGAACCATGTACTCTTCTGGAGCCATATATTCTACGCTTCCACGGCATAACTCTGGACGTTGCATCCAATCTTGCCTTTTCCCGTCAGATCCTAAAGCGCACGCGTATTCGCGAGGACACTCACTCACGTGAGCGCAAAAATTGCACGCAAATCGGAAATGATCCACCCATCGCATTCCTGGGTTCACGTACGCTTTACATCGCAAACATCTCACCGGACCCATTCCTCCGTTATCTACGATCGGAACTTGCACCTCGTCGTTTTTTAAAGTCGCCAAAGGATTGACAAACACCGCCAACGGCATCCCGGACGTTTGTAACAAATCAGATTGATTCGGAATCGTGCTCGTGGTCGATCGAATGAACCTTGGATTCGCGTTCCCAACATCTCTCGCCATAAAATTCGAAGTCGCTCCTGGTGGGTGCATCGGAGCACCCGTTTGTGGGTTTCTAGTATCAAAAATAGTTCGATCCGCGTGCGAGTCGTGCCGCGGTCTCGGAATCTGCGAAGGATCGATTTTAGAAGCCGCAGACTGTGGTGTTGGCTGCGGACCGTACCGCTGAAACCCTTGATTTAAGCTGTGCGGTGCTTGTGGAGGATTATACCCGCTACTCGGCATCCCTTGCTGATAATGTTGCTGCTGTTGTTGCGGTTGTCCTCCTCCGTACTGCGGTTGTTGTTGTTGCGGAGCGCTGCTCGTTGTCCCGGGATACTGCGGATACGTCCTCGCACCAACACCACCAACATTCTCTTGCTGTTGCGGTGTTTGTTGATACCCTTGTTGCGTCGTTGTTTGCGGCGTTGGGTTTGGGTATCTGCTGCTTCCTTGCGATATACCTCCTCCCATCGCCGCTGGAGGAGCGGATTGAAAATTCTGTTGTTGTTGTTGTTGTTGTTGTAAAGGTGGTTGACCACCCATCCCCGACGAAGGATATTGCGCCTGCCCGGGCGGCTGCTGAGGATACGACGAGAAAGACGAAGCCGGCGGTTGTTGCTGCTGCTGCGCTCCTCCTCGAAACCCGGTATTCGTCGAAGTCGACGACGATGTTGGTGGAGGAGGCGTCCCACCGAAATGGACTCTCGGAGGTGCCTGCGGATGCGCGTGTAAAGGAGAATTATTATTTTGCAAATTCATCCCCGTCGGAGGCGCAGAAGAGGGATACCCGGCTGTTGCGGATGATCCCGGTGGAGGCGCAGGAGCCGGAGCGTTATGTTGTTGTTGCTGATACCCTCCGTTGTGCATCGGTGGTCCCGGTTGGTGATACTGATGAGACGAAGGATTAGGTGGATTCATACTTACTACTAATTCGGATCTCTTCTTTTTCTTTTTGTGTCCGTTTAATAATTTTTTGTAAAGGTTTCGAGTTTCAAAACACCAAAAAAGAGAGGAGCGTTTTTGTCCCCCTCTTCACATACTTTTTTTGTATCTCTTTTTGTCTCTGTCATCCCACATTTCAATCACACACACACACAAGAGACTTCTAACCACGCTTTCTTTCCTCTCTCTCTCTCTCTCTCTGTATACGGGTAGTTTTCAATAACCGTAAAGTCCGTTTTATTATATAAGAGCGTCGTTTGAATAAAAGAGAGAAAGAAAGAGAGAGAAAGTAGTACCATCGCTGTTGCAGCTGGTCGATTTCTCTTTCTTTTTTGTAGACGAAGAGGAATTCACCAAGAAAAGGCAGAGGAGAGAGAAAAAATAATATTCCTTCCTAAAAATAGCATCACATTTAAATCCTTTCTGTTGTGGTTGTTGTTGTTCTAAAAAATGGCAGCAGGAAGAAGAGCGACGACGACGACGATGAGAATACCGAACGCGAGAAGAGCGCGTTCGAGACTGTCGCAGAGCACGAAGGAGCGGTTGAGGTACGTTTAGTATGAGCACATGGATTCGAATTTTTTCAATCGTCATCACCCGTTCGTCAAACGGTCTTTTTCTCCTTTTTTCTTTCAAGGAAGGGGTCGGGGTAAATAGTATTCGTGTCGCGTACTCATGAACACACGCACTCTCTCTCTCTTTCTCTGATAACAACAGAATGCGCGCTTTCCTGTGCGGTTTCGCTTTGTTCGCGCTTTTAGCGACGCTCTCGGCGGTCTTCTCGTCGTCGTCCTCCTCCTCCTCATCGTCTTCATTTGACTTGGTGTCAAAATCGGCGACGACGACAACCGATATGGGTGGAGGAGGACGACGACTGTTGTCCGCAGGTGGCGGCGAATGCAAACCAACGAAAGATTGGGAGAAAGTTGGAGGATTAATCGGGTATTTTGTCGGCGTTTTGTATTTATTCTTGGGGATAGCGATAGTCTGCGACGACTATTTTGTCGCGTCGTTGGAGGCGATATCGGAAGCGTTGGGCTTGTCCGACGACGTCGCCGGGGCGACATTCATGGCAGCGGGGTCGTCTGCACCGGAACTTGCGAGTTCGTTGATGTCGTTGGTGAATGCGAACGCGTCGTCGTCTATTGGCGTCGGTACGATTGTCGGGAGCGCGATATTTAACATTTTGATAATCATCGGGATAACGACGATTTCTGTCGGCGACACCTTGATTTTAGATTGGAAACCTTTGGTAAGAGATTGTACGTTTTACGGTGCCGCGGTGGTTGGGATTGCGACGACGTTTTCAGGAGGCCGGGTTGATTGGTGGGAAGGTGGGATCTACGTCGGTTTGTACGGCCTTTACATTTTGTTCATGACGTATAACGAATTTTTCATGCGCAAAATGGATTTGTTGTGGCCGGAGCGAGCAAAGACGCTCATGGAGTTGAACAAAAGTCTACAAGCAGAAATAGAAGCGAGCCAAGCGGAAACCGGAGAAGCACCGAGCGACGGAGGCGAAGGGCGACCGAGCGAAGAGGGAGCAACGCCGAACATATCGGCGATTCTCGCGGCGAAAGCGGCGGCAAACGTCTGGAGAAAAAAGACGAAAACGTATCGCGACAAAATTCGCGAAGAGACTGGAAAAGATCCAGACGATCGCGTCGGTGTTAGTATCAGCTCGAGCTATATTTCGAAGAGTGCGATTCGTAAGATGCGATCAGACGCGCTTTTGGTTGAACATGTTCTGAAGATGCGCGAAAAGAACGGGTTGTCCTCCACCGGCGACCGTTCGACAAACGTCGCGTCGGTACTCTCCATTGAAGACGCCAGAGAAGAAGAGGAACTGTCCTTCGCGCTCCCGGAGAACAAGAAACAAATTCCGATGTATTTGTTATCCATGCCTTGGTATTGCGTCTTTGCATTTTGCATTCCAAACTGCCAGAAAGAAAAGTGGAAAACATGGTATCCGATGTCGTTTCTCATGTCCATCGTTTTTATCGGATTCATCACGCACTTTATGGTTGATTGGTGCACTAGAATCGGTTGCATTTTGAAGATTCCTCCAGTCGTCATGGGAACGACTGTTTTAGCTGCGGGAACTTCAATTCCAGATGCTTTGAGTTCAATTGCGGTCGCGAAAGATGGCTTGGCGAACATGGCGGTTGCAAACGCCGTCGGATCGAACGTGTTTGATATTTGGCTCGGATTGGGATTGCCGTGGCTTTGCTATTTATCGTGGCAAACGCCAAATTATTTGATCGTAACGACGAACGAGTTGATCCCAAGCACGCTTATTTTAGCCGGGGTTTTGTTTATTTATTTCGGATCAGTGGCGGCGGGTGGGTTCACGCTATCGCCTAAGATTGGATGGGTATACATCGGGTTGTATGTGTTATACGCCATCTACAACATCGTGTGCGTGTGGATATTAGACATATACAAAATAGAGTAGGTGATTGTGAGATTGAGCGAAAGAAAAAAAGCGCGAATATATATGCTATTATTGAAAGTATCTAATGTAATCTAAAATCTATTTGCGTCTATCTCTTCGCGTTCAATCGGGCGCTGATTTCTTGCGCGCGTTTTGCGGCGCGTTCTGCCGCCGTCATAAGTTTTCCAGGTTGGTCTGGTTTCATCCTTTTTTGCGCTCGAGCGCGCTCTAATAATATCTCCTCTTCAGTTTTTCCCTCCAAGACTTTCTGCATTTCGATTTGATGTCGAACGTTCGGATTGGAATATATCGGTTTACTCTTTTCTGCCGCTAATATCTCTTGCGCTCGCGCTCTTTCTCTTTCCTCTCGCACTCTCTCTCTTTCCTCTCGCACTCTGTCTCTTTCCTCTCTCATTTGATTTCTCGCGCGTTCTTTCTCCTCTCTTTCTTTTTCCTTCTTTTTCTGCTCTTGTTCCAAAGCCAACTGTTGCTGAGGTCCGTAATGAATGACAACATTCGTGGTCGTCCCGATTAACCTCGATTGCTTCGAAAATTCAACTTTTAAACTTCTGCCGCCTATTTCCATGCCGTTTAATCCTTTCGCCGTCCTTGCCTGTTCGTGCGACAAGAACTCAACGAACGCGTACGTCTTACCTTCACCTCCCATTTTGGTTGCAACTACAGTTCCTACGTGCGACATGAGCTGAACTAACGCATCTTGATTCATCGCTATCGATAAATTTGCCACGTGGACAGTTCTCTTGTCGTCTTTATCATTTTCCACGGAGATACCTCCGCCGATATCAAATGACGTCGGGCCATCGATACCAGTCGAAGGAGCGTGCGCATCGTTTTGAGCAGCATTCGAAGTATTCGCATTCACATTCGTCTTAAAGTCACCTATGTTGCTGCGTTCCCTTTCATTTTCACCGATTCCGTTATGAAGATGCGCTCCTCCCGTATCTTCAGAATAGACCGGAAACGGCGACCCTTCAATCTTAAACCGTCCGTTATTCTTCGGATTTCTTTGCTCGTTGAACACCACGTCCACATATACGTTGTACGTTCCTCTCTCCAACGGTCGATACTCTCCGTAATACACCAAGGACTTCCCATCCATAACCTTCAACTCGAAAGTATCAAACTCTTCCTTCGCGGCGTTCTCTTTCGTCGTCGAAGCTAACAAAACGCGTCCTTCCACCGTCATCTTTCCGCATTTCTTCATCATCTCCACTTCCTCTTTTGTCGGTTTTGTCAGCGCGTTTCCCATCTCGTCTCGCATTTGCACGTATACTTTCGCCGTTTCGTTCTTCTTACATCCGCTCACCAACGTTCCCGTGGCGGTACACTTCAACGGGTCGATCAATCCGTACGGCGATTGCAATCGAATCGGATTCGGTGGTGGATTTTTCAATTTTATAGCTTCCGACGACGACGGTAGCATTTTCCCTCGCTCTTCGTCTTCCTTCTCGTCTCCGTTCCTCAACCCAAGTGTCTTCTTTTTGTCGTAATTCGCGAACGTGGCTAAAAACGCCTCTCTCGCCGTCAGTGCTAACTTCTCCTCCTCTTTCTCCGTTTGGGTGATGATTTTCTCGTCGTCGTCAGCTTTGACGATAAACGTCGATATCGCTCTTTGCTCGTGCTGCTCACGCTGAATCGTATTATTACCCATCGTCGCGTTCGGAGGAGGCGGAACGTTGACGACGTTTACTCCTATTTCTTCTTTCACTTCTTCTTCTTTCGTCTCATCAGTTTGACGAATAAATGAAGGAGGAGGAGGTACCTCTCGAAGAGGAGGAGCGGCGGCTAACGCGGCCGCAAACACCGCGTCCACTTCCTCCTTGGCTATCTCGCCAGCGTCAGAAGCTGCCGGGGCCATTTCCGTTGTTATCTTCGTCTTCTTTCGATTCACTAATTTTCTCGAGAGTTGATTTTTGCAGTTTTGTGTCTGTCCCCCACTTTTTTAGTACGTAAAGTTGTGGAAAAAGAGGGACTCCAACACTCACTACACAACACATGCGCGCATAAAACGACACGCTTTCGCTTTGTAAAAGCTGCTCGCGCTGCTCATCGCGAGAAGAAGAAAAGAAGAGAAGACAAAACGATACACACGCACGCGCACGAAGTATACGTCTCAAAAAACGCACGGCATTATTATGTCTTCTTCTTCTTCTTCTTCTTCTTCTTCGAGTAAAAATACTAATGTTGGAAGAACAGCGTTCCGTCGGAACATCGAACCTACGGAAACCTTAGCCGGGTTGTGCATTAAATACAACATCGCCATGGCGGACATCCATCGAGCGAACAACGGAACGTTGGTGAACGAAAACACCGCGCACGCGAAAGGGTGGGTGATGATTCCGTATTTCGATCGAGACGGGAAGAAAATAAATAATGATTCCGAAACGAAACCATCTACTTCGTCCTCGTCGGAAAAAGCTATCGATAAGTTGAGGAGACATTATTCGCTTCCCGGAACGCCGGAAAAAGGGACGACGACGAAAACGAACACGAACACAGCCAAGGACGACGACGACGAGAAAGAAGCTCATAAAAAAGAAATTGAAGTGATTGATACGATACGATACGAATACAAACCGGCGGAGAAGAAAGGAGAGTATGGGAAAAGCGAGACGAAAACGAGAAAGAAAGAGAGAGAGAAAGAGAACGATGTGAATAGTAATAGTAACGATGCGTCTCAAAAAAGTCAGCACGCGACCGTAGCGAATGGGTATGGTCCGAGTAGTATGTTTGCGAGAGATAAACCTCTGTTTACGCCGCACAAGGAGAAACCTGCGGCGGCGGCGGAAGCGATTACCATGGAAGGTACGGGAATACGAGCCGCGATGAAATATAAGTCGAAGACGTTGTTTTCAAAGTTGAAATCGAAAGCGCTTCACTTGACGGCGGATTTGAGGGAGGAGAAAAGAGCGGATTCGCCAAATTTTCGGGAGAGTTTGAACGATATTCGCGGGCCGCCGCCGAAAGGGAAAGGCGATTAGAAGTAGAGAGAAAAAAGGATAGCACCGCGTAGAAGAATAACGTAAAGTTTTATTATTATTAGTTGCGTAGATACAAAATTAAAACAGTTCCAGAATAAGTATACATGTATACATGCGAGCGTTTTATCATAAAAAATATTTTCTCATCGGGTCCACCAAATCATGCGAGACCCGCCGGGTACGTGTCCTCCTCCATTTTCTTTTTGTCGCGGCGGCGATAAAGCTTCAAAGTCACCGAGTGGATCTGGGAGGTTCAAATCCTCTTCGCCCAGAGTCGGGAAATAGCTCGAGCAAAACTGCGAGACGGCTTTTTCCATCTGCCAAATTGGCGACCACAAACCACCACCACCGCCGCCGCCACCGTTCGTAGTTTTATTATCACCATTAGCATTATTATTATTAGTATCATGAGCAGTGTAGGTGTCAACGTTGCTATTGTTTAGCGCTGGAGCGCCAGCAAAATTGGCAGCAGGTTGCTGCCCTTCTCCGTGATCGCTCACCGCGGGAGACACTTGATACGAGTTCGTCTTACTGTTGTCGTACACGTCTGCTTCGTACAGTCTCGAGAAAGCGTTGTTTTTTCCAAGCGCGCCGCTCCCTTGCTGCGGCGGCATTGACGGTGGAACGAGGCTTCGCGCCTTCTTCCTTTCGCGCGCGAGTTCTTTCAATCGCTGGGTCTTTTCGTTCATTTCGCGAACTTTCTGCGCGGCAATCGCGGAAGCTTCTTCGTGTCGCATACCTTTCAAGATGGCTTCGCAATACGTCTCGGCGGCTAAAGCCTCCGAAGACGTGAGTTTACTCTTCTTACTTTTCTTCTTGGAAATTTTACCACCAGATGCGGTTGAACAAGACAAAATTTTGTTCGCTTTCTTGGCATCTTTGAAGGATGTCTTGGCGCCCTTGGGAGACTGCAACGGATTGTTGTGCACTTCTCTCTTGGAAAAAGCGTGCAAAACGGTCTCTTCGCGGCTAAGCGCGCTTCCGGATTCATCCTTGTCCAGTAACATGCCTTGTTCTTCAATGAACGGTAGCAGTCCTCGCCTGGACTTTGCAATCGCCTTGAAATCTTTCTTGCCAAACTTTTCAGGCGTCGCGTCAATGTTCACAACGTCGACGTCGTCTTCCTCCTCCATCGCCGCCGATGAGAATCGTTCTTTCTTTCTTGCGCACTTTGGGGACTGTTGATAAACGAGCGGACCTGGATCTTCGACTTTCTTCGTTTCGTTCTCTTCTTCGTCTTCACCTTCTTCTCCTTCGTCGTCGTTTCGTTCGTTGTCACTTTCAAACGGCTGCGGCGCGTTTGTACCACCGACTTGCTTCTTCTTCTTCTTCTTCTTCTTCTTCTTCCCTTCGTTGCATTCGTCCGGTGAAAGCATTTGTCGAAACTTGCAAAAATCTTTCGCGCCGGTGAACACGTTGCTCACTATTCCGGTCAATCGCGGCGAGGTCAAGAATCCGGTAATCCCACCACTTCCACCTCCTCCTCCTCCTCCTCCTCCTCCAAAGTATCCGTGATTGGTACTCACCTCGATATTCTTTGGGCGCTGTTGTTTCTTCGTCGCGCTGCCGGTAACTGCCGTCGTCCCGAACCGTGCCTGAGTCTTGATGTTCTCACCCCCGCCGCCGTGCGGATTTCCGGTATCGTCGAAATACGAGCCTTCCGCTTTATCCCAATACCCCGGCGATAACGGCGCTTCCTCCATGGAGAAGATTGCCGCCGCCATCTCTCCGTCGCTTCTCTTCTTACTACTATCATCTCTATTATTGTTATTCTCATTAGTATTCCCGTCTTCTCTCTTCTCGTTATTTTCTTCTTCTCTTCTCGCGAGTTTCGGCGAGAGCGCTCTCAACGCCGCCACCAGCGGGTGGGGCGGCGGTCGATCATTTCCTCCATCATTTCCTCCATCATCATCATCATCGTCGTGGTAAAACTTCCTCGCCGCTTTCGGTGCTTTAATCTTCTTGTAGCAACCACCCACACCTCCTAAAGATGATATCGATCCCGGCGGACGTCCTGTTCGAAGAAGAGAAAAATTTAGTTTTCAACCGTCAGGACAGAAATGAGAAAGCAGTCAAATATTTTTATACGAAACGAAGACAAAAAATCAAAGACGAACAACTGCCATGCGGGCGAGAATGGGTTGATTCTTACCTTTACTCTTCTTCTTTTCCACCTTGTTGGGTGTGCCGATGATATCTTTCTGCTGCTGTGACTTGTTTTTCTGCTGACTGAGCAATAACAAGCTCGGTTTCTCGTGATTGTGCTGGTTTTCGTACTTCGCGAGTCCGTTTTCCACTTGCTTCCTGGCTGGACAATCCGGTTTCGTGCATCGGTAGTAACTTCTCGGGAACGAGGCCGATTTGATGTTCTTCTGACCGTATTTCCGCCACTTGAATCCGTCTTTGATGTCGTGTTTGATCATACTTTATTATTATTATTATTATTAGTGTTGATGATCGCAACACTACTTTTATTCCTTCTCTCTTTCTCTCTCTCTCGCGTTTGAAACCCAAGAAGAGCACAGCGCGCGCGAGGAAGACGATCGGATGGGAGATGGGAGATGCGGTGTGTTCGAGAAGAGAGAGAAAACGACCAACAAACGCGACGGACGAAGGGAGAGAAGAGGAGAAAAAAGTGTCGCAAAAATCTGGAAATCTGGAAAACGAACCGACGCAGGTTCTTCGGTTTTTGCATTTTTTTCCTCCTCTTTCTTCTGCTTGGTGTTGTCCTCTCGCTCTGAAGGTCTGCGCTTTCTTTTTGAAGAAGGCACACGAGTTTTTTTGTTGTTGTTTTGTGCATCAACTAGGAATTAAAACTTTCTAAAACTGCCACACAGAATGTGGCGGGTGATATGTTGGTTTCAAAAAGCGGTTTCGAGCCCCGCGGAACGGAGTCGCGACGGTCCACCACGCCGTCTCATGGAAACATAAGACTTCGCCTCAGCAGGACTGAGACTTTGAAACGGGTTTTAGTAGTGCCGCCGACTAAAATACGCATATGGACTTAAACACATATGGTATATATATTTCAATCAAAAATCAACGTACTTCACCTATCAAAGTATCTTCGATCGATCTCATGAGAGCCGAGAGTCATGATAGGCTGAGCATCGCAAATGGATGCTCGAGAGACGTTGTGTTGTCACATGTTTCTGCAATCCAAAAACATGTTTTCCATCCAAAATCAATCCCAAAAAAAAAGGAGAGAACTCTCGATTTTAATCGATACAAACTCCCCAAACGGTACTGAAACTCCTTTTTCAAAAATGAAAGGCTTGGAATTCTTTCCCAAAAAATGCTCTTTCCTCCATGTAAAGTCGTCGTTGACTTCTTCTTCGATGAAGAAGAGAGAAGATATGCAATAACACGACGACAAAGAAAAGAACACAAAAAAGGAGAGAAACTCGCCCGCGCAAGTCAAAACTCTCCGTACTCGAACCCCCTTTGTCCGTTCTTTCCCAGCTCTTTTCATTCATTCATCTGCCATGCGGGAGGAGAGATACAAAAACGCTCGATTTGTATCTCTAAAACAGAAAGAAAGCAAACGATGAAGAAAAGAGCTCCCACCCTTCCACCCACTATCATCGATAGAGGTCTATCGATGATAGCAATGCGTGTGACTTTCTCGCGCGCGTGCGCGCGCGCACGCAAAAAAAAAAGTGATATTATATGCGCGCGCAAATGCGCGCAAATGCGCGCGCGAGAAAGTGAAGAGGAAATGAAAAAAAAATGCGTTTTTTAGATACAGATACAAAAGTTTCTCTTTCTCTTTCTCTTTCTCTTTCTCTTTCTCTTTCTTTTCCCCCAATTTTCCTAGTTTGTGCAAACACACTCGTTTGCGAGATATAAAAAACCCCTCGACGCTTTGTTGCAGTTACCATAATAATTAATGGGCGTTTTAAGAGTCAAAGGTAAAGATTTGATCGCGTTTCGTCGCTGAAACTTTCTCTTTCTCCCGATCCGAAAGATCGCGGCGCGCTCGTTCTCGTTCTCGTTCTCTCTCTCTCTCTCTCAGAAGAGAAGAAGAAGAATTCATTCGATCGTCGAAAGAATATCTCTCTCGTCGTTCCTGTTTTGAAATTTCATCGTATTCACACTTCTTCTCTCGTTCTTCTCAAATACTACTACTCAAACCATAATCAACATTAAAAACATCAGTGTTGGAGCTGGAAACTCCGGCTTCGGACACGCAGAACACGAAATTTTGCGCGGTGAAAGTGGAAATACGAGACCCGGTAAATAAAGATGCGCCTCGTCAAAAACGAAAAACGGAGATGAAGGAAGTGTTCGACCACCGCATCGACTTCGCGGACGCGTTTGAGTTTTCCATCGACGAGGAGAAAAACGAGGAATTGAGAATTTTATTGTTTAAACAAAAGACGAGTTCGTTTATTGGCGGGAAGAAAGCGGTGGCGAACGCGGCGTTTCACGTGAAGCAAATCGTGTTGAACTGCGAGATGTTAAACGGAGAAATCGACAAGAGTTTCAACTTGTTCAATCGAGACGGAAACGCGGTTGGTGGGCAAGTGAGGTTAATTCTGACGTATTATCCGGATAAAAAGACCCCAGAGAGAACTGGTAGAGATGGAAAAGGCGCGATTCCGGATTACAACGACAAGGAGTATTCCAAGGAAGAGGAAGCGGCGGCGAAGAAGATTCAAACTTCGTTTAGAAAGAAAAACAAAGCGAAGAACGGACAATCCGGAGGAGGTCTTGGTGGAAAAGCGAAACTCCTCTTGGGTGGATTGATCTCCTACGGCCTTTTGGCGTTCATCCACAACAACCAAGAGGAAGAAAAAGCGAAAAAAGATCCAAAGTATAAGAAGAAAACGTTGAACGAAAAGCTCTTCGAAAAGAAGAGCGCGCCGGCAAACAAAAACGGTAAGAAGAAGTAAAAGATAACAACATGCGAAGAATAACAACAACAACAACAACGATATTAATAATATTACTTCGACGACGATGACGACGGACGACGACAATGGTGTTCCAACGATGAGAGAGAACAGGCTTCCTTTCGATCTAATAAATGAGGCGCGCGTGTATACATTCATATTTTTTTTTCACTGTTCTTTCCTGCTCCTGCCATATTTTCTTCATCTCCCTTCCCTCCTCAGTTTTTTAACGCTCACCACAAGTAATTTCATAAACATCATGGTAAGTTTTATTCCCTCGTGTTGTTTTCTCGTCGTCGTCGTCGTGTTATGGAGGTCACATCGCGCGCAGAATGCGGAGTGTGGTGCAATTCATGCCGCGTTTAGCTTCCAAGAATATCGCGCGCGCGAGAGGGAATAGGCGCGATTTACTATTAAGCGCCTTTTTTCCGAAGAAGGGCGCGAAATCGGGTGTCTCGCGGCGGACAGCGAGAGCCGCCGCGCAGGAAGGATCGCGCCGATTAGTATTGAGCTTTTATAACGGCTCGCATGCTTCAAAGAAGAAGACTTTCTCGATACGAACGAAGCGTGAATCGCGTCGCGTGTCCTTCGCGAGGATCGATTTCGAGTTTAGGATTTTTTGCGCGAAGCCCTGTTGGGGGACGACGACGACGAAGTCGATTTTCTCCTCCTGGACCGAGACTCTTTTCTCGAACTCGCTTATAGAAGTATTCATTTCGCTGACCTACTCCACCTCCTCTCTCTTTCTCTCTCTCTGTTTATCATCACAATTTCAGCCGAAACAAATTGCTGATATCAAAGATTTTCTTTTGAAAGCGCGACGCAAGGACGCCAAGTCGGTGAAAATCAAGAAAACCGGTTCCGTCACAAAGTTCAAAGTTCGCTGCTCCAAATACTTGTACACGTTGAGAGTGCAAGACCAAGACAAAGCGACGCGATTAAAACAATCCTTACCGCCGGGAATCAACATCATCGACATCTAATGCGTTGAACGTTGGATTTCAAATTATTATTATTGATAGTTGTGGGTGGTTTAGATAGGTCATAGTTCGTAGTTACGATGAGGAAAAGCTTTGCAATAAAAATATTTTCTTCCTTTTCATATTCATTACAACAAGACAGTCTATGTCTTCCCATCGTATTCTGCGCGTCCTAATCGCACTATTTGTGCCGTTCTTCGCGGCGCTGTTAGCATCCGCACAGTCGGACGAAGAACGTCCTAAAATCAAGCACGCGGAACGTCTGCTCTCCAGACTCGATCCCGACGGCGAACTGTTACGGCGAGCAAGCGACTTGACGAGGCAAACAGTCTCGGGAGCTCAAACTCTGTTACCTGAAGCCACGGAAAATTTCCGAGAACGCATACTTCAATGGGCGCGTAAACCGAATATCGCTGAAATATTACGAAATCCTCCCAGTGAGTCCCAAGGTTTTACCTTCGAGCGTTTATCGCGAAAAGTGAACCAGAACCTCGATGAAAGACTTCGGAGACACGCGACGAGTGATAACAGCTTGTAATACACAATGTTTTAAAATTTACATGTTCAACGTTTGCTCTAACAGCTCTCTCTCTAAAATAAGCATCAACTGCTTCAACCACTGCTCCTCTCGCGCGACTTGCTCGGCGTATTCCGAAGGGTCACCGAAGAGCCATTTTGACATGTCTGGAGCTGTATTCGGAGTTCCGTCGACTTCGATTGCCACCGCGGATGGTTTCCCGCCTTTTTGTAATCGTTCGAATTCCTCGTCCCGCCAGGTTTGGTATTTTTGGAGCTGTTCGTACGCTTCTTTGTATCGTTGCGAGTGATACAATAAGATACCGTAATCTCTGATGTTCTCCGGTTCGGCCACGAGCGCTAAACGTTCAGTCGCTCGGATGGCCATTTCCAAGTCGCCGAAGGGTCTTCCCGTCGGTTGAATGATCCCAACACCTTTCACCGCGGTTTGCATTCTATCTTCGTTCCCGAACACGGCCGCTTTCAAAGCCAATTCAATGCCCGTATCTCTGCGATCGTCCCAAGTCCACGGCCAAAACGCCCTTTTCAGCGCTCTTAATTGCATTTGGATACTCATTTTAGGCGTACACCACCTCGCGTCGGCGGGTATGCCGAGATTGTGGTAATCGTCCTTGGTGATACCCCACGGCGTGCGCGGTAGAACATCCGGATCTAAACCTCTCGAGCTGGATATCAAAACGTACGCTTCGTCTTTCAAAATCTCTCTCGCTCGTAAAATCTGTACGCACCCCATATACAACGCCGCTAAACTCGCCGGGATGCCTACTTTTTGCGCAATGACGTTGTGAAAATACGTTCTGTACGGACTAAACGCCTCCATCCACCCGACTGGAGGCCTGTACTGATGTTCTTCGTACAAATACCTTTCCAACGCTTTTAAAACCATCCTATCGTCGTACTGACCGTTGAAATACGCGATATCCCGCATCTCAAACTCGTCCATCAACTTTCTCAACCTTTTCACGTACGCCTCCTGCGGAAGACACACCGACGTCCTCGATTTAAACGCGTCATCTTCCACCGCGATGAACAAAGACGCTAAAACAGCGTCGCAATCGAGCATCTCTGTGCTATTCTCGCACTTTTGCATCTCGTCTAACAAACCAGCTCGCGAGGCTCGGACGAACGGTTCCCACGTCTCTTTCGCCGTGGACACTTTGCCGAAATCACCTTGTACGAACGCTTTTTGCGCTCGCAACTCTTCCTCGGAATACTCCGTAAATTTTCGATTGGTTCCCGAGCGACCGGCTTTGGAAAACTGTCCTTCTTTTTCTTCGCGATTGCTGTTGTTACCGTCGTTGTTGTCCTCGTTCTGTCGTGCCATCGTCCTCGTTTTTCTTCTGCTTCTATATCGGTTCTGAAGATGATGATTTTGATGACGACGATGATTCTGTTTTTTCTGCGTTAAAAGCGCAGCAACAAAAACGCCGCCGCTGCTACTGCTCGACAAAGACGACGACGCGCACGAAGAGGACGTCGAGGCCTGCATTGTTTCTCTCTCTCTCTCTTTCTGTGTGTGTGTCTGCGCGCGTAAATCAAGCGCACTAAATGTTGTGTGAGTTTTTGCAGAAATTCAGAAGTTTTATCCACTTTTTCCATCGCACTTAATTGGGCGGTTGCCACACAAACGCTCTCGTTTCCGACGCACGAAGAAAACTTCAGAACTTTTCTCGTTGTCTCTCGTGAAGATGATGACGACGACGACGACGAATAAGACTTCTCGGTAAACGACGAAAGAGAGGACGGAGGAAATGCAATTTCCACGCGGGGGAGTGGGGTTTCTTCAGCAGCAGCAACAACAACAACAGCGTTTGGAACAATCATCATCGCGCATCAAAGAGGACAAAAACGTCGGGAATCGAAAACGAGCGATGTTGAACGCTTTCGTCGTCTCGTTGACGGTGGTTTTTGTGATTTTGTTCGAGGAGATATCGGTGGTGGCGATGAAAATTCGTCGTTTTTCGAGAAATTCCTTTTCTTCGTCCGCGCATGTAAAACGAACTTTTCGGGAAGAGAACGAAGAGGAGGAGCGAATTCCTCCGCCTTCGGGTGTTGAGCGTTTGCAACCAACGACGAGTGAAAAGGAGGAGGAGGAGATAGTACTACTCACCGAGAAAACATCAGCAGAAGAAGAAAAAGAAGAAGAAGAAGAGAATAACGAGGACGACGATGATGACATCGACAGAAACGACGAGGACAAAATGAATGGCGTAAAGAGTAACGGCGGCGTGTACGCGCGTTCGTACGCCGAGTGGATGGTGCGCGAGCGAGGCAACGAAAAGCCAAGGAGTCAAAGGAGGAAACGCGCAACGAGTTCGTCAATTTTTGATTTGCGCGGAGACTGTCACGAAAAGTGTTTCAATGGCGGCAAGTGCGATTACTTTAGCGGCAAGTGCGATTGTCCAGTTGGGTTCAAAGGCTCGAGTTGTGAAGATGAAGAGCAGACGTTCCCGTGCAGCGACGGATTAGAGTTGCGGTGCTCTCACGCGTGCGACGCGACGAGAGGTTTGTGCGTGTGTGGAGAAGGCGCGAGACATCCCCAGAGAGTTTTGCATCAGTGGCCATTTTGTAGTCCAGATATGTCAAAGTATGGAAAAGAAGACTGGTGGAAAGGAAATGGAGATGTAGGGGACGAGTACATTGTAAATAGGAACAGTAAAAAGTTGGACGAGTTAAAATTGGGTAGAAAAGAGTGGGGAGGATTGCCGACGTTTGCGATGGTGTTCGGCAGAGAAAATCCGAGCGCGACGAGTTTGAAAGTAGAAGCGCCGTTTCTCGAGCGCGCGCGAGAGGGTATTTACGATGATAGCGACGAAACAGAGCAAGGAAAGATAACGAAAGGGAGAGAGATCGCAAAGGAACTCCCGTCGTGGTGCGACGCAGACTCTATTCGAACGTTTGATCCAATTCGAGAGAAAGACGAGAATCTCAACGTGCATCCTCAAGCCGTGAGAAGCTTTCGAGATTGCATCAGTAAATGTCCAGGAAGCAGGTACGGCAAAGCGTGCGAAAAAATAATACCGACTTGGTGTCCAAATCAATGCAGTGGAAATGGCGAGTGCGATGATGGTTTCTGTAAATGTAAGAAGGAGTTTTGGGGCGCAGACTGTTCGCTTACGGTGCCAAACAGCGTGAGTTTATCTTCATCGCGAATGATCGATTCCGTGAGATCCGTATACTCGAAACTTGAAAGTAAACGTCCCTTCATATACGTGTACGAAATGCCATCAAAGTTCACCTCACATTGGACGAAATACGTCAACAGAGGCGAATTTGTGTGCGGCGATCGATTTTACGAGAAACCAAACGACATCGACAACGACAACGACGACGACGCTTCTCCGCCGCCATTCCCAGAAAGACCGTCGAAGTGGTTTTATTCCTTGGAAAATACACTTCACGAATTCTTACTCAGGTCGGCACATCGTACAATCAATCCCGAGAACGCGGACGTATTTTTTATCCCGCAATACGGAACGTGCTATCGTTTAGCATACCAAACGCCTTCGCCGCAAGTTTCGCTGTCGCTGATCAAGACAAAGCCCGGCGATCGCTCGCATGCGGCAAATCTCTTTCTAGAACGAGTAACAGAGTACGTTCGAAATATTCCATTCAATGTCATCAACAACGAGAAAGGTGAGATACAGTCGTATTTCGATAGGAATGAAGGTCGAGATCACGCGGTAATCGCCGCGTACGATGAAGGCGCTGTGCACTTTCCTGACAGTATTGCCAATGCAATTTTCATCACGCATTGGGGAAATACAGGATATCCACGCAACAGTTCGCACACGGCTTACTCACCGGATAAATGGGATGAACTCGTCAAGCAAGGGGTTGTTACTGGTGCATGGCGCGCGTACAATCGGAATAAAGATATCGTCGCCCCTCCTTGGTCGCAGCCAAAGACTAACGAAGTCCGCGAACCCGCAGACGTGAATAGTTGGACACCAGCGACTCAAAGAACGACGTTTTGTTTCTTCAGCGGAAATCTTGGTTTGGAAAAACCATGGGGTGAAGACTACTCGCGCGGTTTACGTCAAAAAGTTGCGAGAAGATGGCAAAACGTCTACGGTTTCGATATTCTCTCACACACGGACGACTACTTGGGAAGAATACGCTCGTCCAAATTTTGCCTCGCACTTCCAGGAGATGGGTGGAGTGGAGGTCTTTCCGTTTATATTCGAAATGGCTGCATACCAGTCATCGTACAAGATGGCGTCGACATGCCTTGGGAAGGCACGTTCCTCGACTACTCGAAGTTTTCCATCCGCGTTCGCGAAGGAGACGTCGAAAACCGTCTCCAAAGCGTCCTCGAAACGGTTACACCGGAAGAGCTTCAAAACCTTCAAAACGGTCTCAAAAACGTCTGGCACTTCTTCTCGTACGACGTGCCTAAACAACCGGCATTTGGACCTCCGGATGAGAACTTTAAAGGTTCCTGGTCTCCTCCACCCGTCGATGAAGAAGAAGGAGACGAAAAAGGACCGACGCCTCGCGACGCCTTGGAGTCGCTCGTCCACGCGCTCCATTTCCGCGCGCATACGAATAGTAAGAAAGAAAGGTCATCGTCGTCTGCGTACGAGTACACGTACGCGTAGAGTAGATACTAATAGCGTGCATAATAGATGGTATTTAGATAGCGCATCGCGTTGTATAAAAAGTAGCAATTTTATTCCTTGTGACTCCTCAGGCACTCAAAAAAAGCTGTTGCCTCTGACTCGTTTTCACTGCATTTCTTTTTCTCGTCTTTCGCAACGAGAGACACGAATTGCACGCTTAAACAGCATGCAGACGACGACAAAAGATGTGGACGAGGACGACGACGACGAAAAGTTTAACGTGAAAAAGCTCGACACCGCGCTCGACGCCTCCCTTCATGGTCTTTCTCGCGTGAACAATCTTCGCTCACGGGAAACTCGTTTGGAACGGCAAACTGTTACGATTTATTGCGCGACATTCAACGTCGGCAATCAACCGATAAACGAAACGTTTTACACGGAATTTCTGAAGAAAAGCGAAGATTGCGATGTAGTTGTCGTCGCCGCGCAAGAAGCGTCGTACGGGTACTCGAGGAAAATCACGCAACCGGCAGACTTTGCGCGCTTGGCGGAGAAAAAAGTCGAAAACGATTCGATTGTGAACAAAAAAGAGAAAAAAACGTTCTGGGGGTCCTCGAAAGCGACGAAGATGGTGGCGACGTTATCGGGAGGGATAACCGGTGGGGTCGCGACTGGACCGTTAGCACCGGTTGGGTTCGTGGTTGGAATGGTTGGAGGGTATTACGGAGGGAAGAAGATCGCGGAGGAGAGTAAATGTAAGCAGCACTGGTTCGCGAGCGTAGAGGCGTGTTTGAAATCGAAGAATACTAGGAGTAGTAACAAGTCGAGCGAATATAAGAAGAACGAGGACGGAGAGAATGACGACGAGAGCGAATACGTGCTCGTGCAAAGCGAAGTGTTGATGCAAATGCGATTGTCGGTGCACTGTAAAAAGTATCTAGAGAAAAACGTGAAAAGCGTCCGAGTGGGCGTGAAAGCGACCGGCATGGGGAACGTAGTCGGGAATAAAGGAGGAATTATGGTGGAGATTCAATTTTACGGGGGCGAATCAATCGCATTTATAGGTTGTCACTTAGCCGCTCACGAGGAAAAGAAGTTCTACACGAGACGAATAGAGACGATTCGGTCGATTTTAGGATGCGCATGGAGAGATAGAATCGAGAAGGCGTTTGGATGCGAAGGCAACGGCCAGAGTTGGGAACATTCGATTAAAGCAGTCGCTGAGGCTTCTGGTTTAATGAGTGGAGATAAGAATAGCAACAATAAGAGTAGTAATATTAGCAGCAACATCGACAATGCGCGACGCGAAGTAGACGAAGAAGAACAGAAGAAGCGAAGGAGATTGCCTCCAGATTTAGAGTTATTAGAATCGGCGACGCATACGTTTTTTATGGGAGACTTGAACTTTAGAATCGATCCTGGTCCAACTCAAGCGCACGAGACGGTACAAATCAACAGCGCGAGTGAAATGGTTGGAGCCGATGACGATGACGAAAATAGCGTTTGGAATTCGTGCTGGTCAAAGGCAGATATCGTCAAGGAGACGTCCGTAAACAGACGCGCAAAGCTTCCGGGAGAAATTGAAAGCGGGGACGAGGATTCTGAATCAGACAGTCAAGTGAACACGAGGAAGCAGCGGGAGAATGTTTCAACGGGAGGAACGTCGCAGTCGTCTCCATTCCACGTCGGATGGAAATTTATAGCGGAAGCAATCAAACAGAAGAGTTGGGGAAGATTATGGATCGGCGACCAACTTTTGCACGCGCAACGGCAAGGCAAGTGCCTTTTTGGATTTCAAGAGTTACCTCTGCAGTTCCCACCTTCGTTCAAACGAGAAAAAGGTCGAAATGATTCGAATCCAATCGATGCTACTGAAGAGTATTATAGCAAAAAGCGTATCCCAAGTTATACCGATCGCGTGCTCATCAAATCTCTTCCTGGATTCGAGGCGACCAGGAAAGCGCATAAATACGAAGCATGCCACGGCGTGACGTCGAGCGATCATGCGCCCGTGTGTGCGACATTTTCTGTGAATCTTCTGCTCGGCACGTCCGAGCACGAAGACGCCAACGACGAGGTGCTCTCGGCACGACAAAAGGACGACGACGAATACTTTGCCATTCTGACTGTTGAAAAACTTCAACTAGAAACGCACGACGATAGATTGATTTTTGCCACCGAAGAGGAACAAAGCGCGTCGCTCTTGAAAGTACATCTCGGAAAACTTCGCACGAACGCTCTCGAAGTGGATGACTTTGAAACCGCGGAAGGAAGTCGTTGGTCTAACGCCAAAAGTATTTCAAACGTGGTGTTACTACCATCGAGATCGTTCGCAAAAGACGAAGGTGAAGACGAAGAGGAAAATATTAGAGTTCGATCGCGCTCCTCGTGCGTATGGAATTCACGGACGCTGAGACGAATTGGAAACGACGCGCTCAATCCAGACGTTTTACCAGTGGTGAAGTTACCAAAAAAAAGAGCAGAGCTTCAAAATGCGCCGTATTACGTGATATTTACCGTCGTAAACGAAAATACAAACGCGAGAGTAGGAACTGCAATTATAAGCGTTCCCACGGACGGTAAGAGATTACCTTTCGAAGCCGATTGTACGTCTCGCGGACGAGTGGTTGGTAAGTTACGAGGAGAATGGGCTATTGATTTGAAAGTGACGTAATGACAAATTAAAAGTGTGCGTATGCATGTATGGATGGATAGAAATACTTTATGTTTGTTATTATAGATATCTACGGCGTAAGACGCTTCGGATCTCTCGGAAACATGCTCGATTTACGAATGTTGTTCAAGCCCAAGTACAACATGACGACTCTCTCTAAACCGACGCCGCACCCTCCGTGCGGCAACGCGCCGTACCTGAACGATCGAATGTAGCTCTCCAATTCTTCAACTGGAATGCCGAAGTGTTTCGCTCTCTCCGTCAACAACTCCGGGTCGTGAATTCTTTGCGCGCCGGAAATAATCTCTTCGCCTCGGATGAAAACGTCAAACGAGTTCGTGTACTCCGGGTTAGCTCCGGGTTCCGGCATCGTGTAAAACGGTCTTGCTTCGATCGGGTATCGGGTCAAAATGTAAAAGTCCGTGTCGTACTTCTCCTTGACCAATTTCCCTAAAATTCGTTCGTGTTCCGTGCTCAAATCTCCGTGCGGATCCGCCTCCGTGATTCCAGCTTCGTGCAACATTTTAATCCCGTCCGGGAACTCCAATCGCAAGGATTTTCTCAAATACTTCAAAGGCGCGAACGGGTACTGCGCATTAATTACCTCCAATTGCTTCGCGCACCGTTCGCTCAACCCGTCGAACATGTTTACGAACAACTCGTCGATGACGTCCAAAACTTCGCTGTAGTGTTCTTTAATCGTCATCTCGAAATCCAACCCGGTAAACTCGCACAAGTGACGGTGCGTGTTGCTATTTTCCGCGCGAAATACAGGTCCAATCTCAAAGACCCCACCAAAATCCGCCATAATAGCCATCTGTTTATACAACTGCGGCGACTGTGCCAAACACGCCGGCTGCCCCATGTAATCCAACTTGAACACGCTCGCGCCGCCTTCCGAGGCGCCCGAAATCAACTTTGGCGAATGAATCTCTATCATATCCCTCTTCCTCAACGTCTCGCGAAACAACGCGGACACTTCACTTTGCACTCGAAAAATCGAGTTATTCGCCGGCGTTCTCAAATCTAAAATCCGGTTATCCAACCTCGTATCTTGGTTCACTCTCGAGTACTGCTTGTCCTCCGGCGCGTTGTCGATGTCCGCCTCCGACCGGGACAAATCCGAAATTTCCAAGGGAATCTGTATCGATCGCGACACGCAAAAGATTTTCGGGCACGTCATTTCCACGATCGTGTTCGAGCAACTCTCGATGGGTTGTTCCGGTTTCACCAACTCCCCGGTTATGTCCACGACGGATTCTTTGTTCAGGTTGCCAATGTACTTGACCATTGGTTTGCTCACTCTCACGTCGTCCACGAAGAACGCCACTTGCAAGGTTTCCGACCCTTGGCGTAAAATGAGAAACGCCCCTTTCCCTTTCGCTCTCACGGAGTGCACGCGACCTCGCAACGTCGCCGTCTTCCCGATACAACGCTCGTCCAACTCTTCGATGTTTGTCCACATCGTCTCGGTAATCTTTTGCGATTGAACCATCTCCATGTCTCCGTAGTTTTCCGTGCAGTTATCCGGCTCGTTCAGCTGTTGTTGCTCTAACTCCGCGGCTAATTCTGCCGCTCGAGCTGCTTTCTTCGCTTCTTTTTCCGCTTTCGCGGCGAGCTTCTTCAACGCTGACTTGGATAAAGGTTGGCCGTTTTCATCCACTTTTGGGATGTTGTCCGCCATCTTGATGAGATGATGTCGTAGTAGTATTATGAGTAGTAGTGCAACGTCTAAAACAGACGTATTACGTAAGAAGGAGGAATACTATGCTTCGTTCTGCCCTTAGTATTGGTGTGAACAACAACTGTTTAACGCGATGCTGTTAATAGTAGTATTAATACGAATTACAACGCTTTCGTTTCGTAATAATAATGTGGAAAAAGACCCATCCGAACCTAAAAAACGGAAGAAAAGTTTCCTCTTAAAGTGCTTAAAGGGATATTGTATGACTTCCAGCGCAATGCGAGTAAGTATTATTATATATTACAGAACAACTCTCTCTATCGGTATTATTATTCTTATTATTCTTATTATTAGTATTGTTATCATCTTCTTCTTAAAGTATTATTATGTTACGTCAAGCTATGCTTCCGCCAGCCGCTGCGGCGGCGACGACGTGGAAAGAAGAAGAAGAATACGTTTGAGGAGAAGACGAAGAAGGCGCGAAGGAGAAGACGTTCGCTAAACCTCTCTCGACGCTGCCTTTTACCGTGAACGTTTCTTCGCGAGAGCAGACGTCTGGAACGACTTCGCCGTCAATCATAACGCGGCCACCTTCGTATAAGTCGGGAGGTGCAGATGGCGCATCCGGATCTTCTCCTCCGTCGACGCATCCGAGCGGGTTGGCGGCGTTTGATCGGGAGGCGTTGGTAGAACCGCTCACACCTTCGGTTAAATCGGATCGACCGAGTAACGTGAGCTCGAATTCGCTCGTTTTTAAGTACGTGACGGCGTCGTTCTTTGCGTGCGATCCTTTCGTGTCAAAGTCGAGGAGTAATTTGAGCAAGTTTAGTTTGCTCGTCGGGTGGACGATGATGATGTCGAAGAATCCATCGGAAGGCGAAGCGAGCGGCGCGGATTTCGTGTCGCCGCTGCCCCAAGGGAGGTTCATAGCCCATATGCCTAGGATATTTTCGTCTTTAATCGTTCTGAATTCGCCTTCTTTACGACCGAGGAGTGATTTTCCCAGTCGTTCGCAGACAGACTTGGTCTCTTGTGAAACTCTGTACGTTAAATCCATCTTGTACGTTCTCAGGTTGATGAGTCTGGCAATCGCTTGGACGATGAAGCGCGTTCCTCCCAAACAACGAAAGCGTTCGGATTCCAAATCAACATCCGCGAAAAACCCCCACGATACGCTCAGTAAAGCCGTGTTTTGATACACCGCTATTCTGTTGTTACTAATAGTGTTGTTGTTCGTGTTGCTGCCGTTCTTCTTACTGCCGTTTCTCCTGTCCAAACTTAACCTCCTCTTGCTGCTGGTGCTTTTTGTCGTATCGTTCGTCGTATCGTTACTGCCGTTCTCGTCGTTGCGATAAATTGCCAGTCTCGCTCCATCCAATCGAATCGTTTGGCCTTTAGCGATGAGCAACGCCATCGTTGTCGCATCGTTCACTTCTTCGCTCTGTTCCGCTAGAGAAACGCAAATGGCGTTCCCGGAACCGGCGGGAATGGCACCGATTGGAATACTTTCGTGCGTCCCGAGCTCTTTTTGCGCTCTCTCCACGCCCGCGTACGCTTCGGCAATGGTACCATCACCTCCGATGGCGATAATACCGAGAACTCGGGCATCTTCGTTGTGAGTAGTAGTATTACTCTCGTATCCTCGACCTCTCGTTAACAACAAGGACTCTTTACTTCTCTCGTACGTTCTCTCTTCCGTCTCTCCACTCCTCGTCGTCACGATTGCCTCCACCACGCAGTTTCTCGCGCACTTTAACACCGGCTCCACGTGTTTTTTGAACACTTCTTCCGCCTTCCCTCTTCCCGCGGCTGGATTTATAAACACCAAAAATCGCCCTCTCTTGTTCATTCGCTGATGTTCCAACCCGCACTCCTCCTCTATTCGTTTCACGTCCTCTAACGCTTCGTCCAAAGACTTGTATTTGACCACGTGAACGTTCTTCTTGTGTCCAAACCGTTTCCCACTGTTCCCTTTCGCCGCGGCGGCGCTAAAATCATCTCCCGCGTTTCTCGAAGTAAAAGCGCTCGCGGAGGAGGACAAAAATCGAGGCAACACCGCGTAGTCAATCAACCTCTTCTTTCTCGGAAACGAGGTGATTACGATTCGATGTTGACGTGTTGTTTTCGTCTCCGTCTTATTCTTCTTCTTTATTTTGCTGCCAACGACTAACTCGCACGACACGATGTCCCTTTTTCGAACCACGCAGAATTCTTCGTCTTCGTCTTCCTCCTCCTCCTCCTCCTCGTCAGCAGAGGATTCGATTCCATCTTCCTCCAAAGTCGTTTGCAGTCGCATCACTTCCCCCGCGGCGAAGACTTTTCTTCGTACGTATTCGTCCCCGCCTTTATTCTTTTCCACGTCGTCGAAGGATATTCGGCTCGTTCTTGCTTCTAAAACTCCTCCTCCTTGACCAGTTTTTGTCGTCGCTCCATCCATCGAAGGAAAAGTCGTCCCCGTCCTCGATGCGGAGATCGAATCCAAACTCATCGTCGTCCGTTCTGTCTCCTCCTTTTGTTTCCTCCCTCTCTTTTCGCCTCCTCCTCCTTTTTTAGTGGTAGTGTGAGTATCATCGCGCGCACCACCGAGTGCACCCCCCGCGAAAGGGGATAAAGACGAGGACAAAGAGGACCCCGACGGCATCCTTGTCAGCACACAGATGGATGGAAAACTTTTGTGAGGAAAGCGGCGGCTTTTTCCCCATTATTTTATTCATCGCATCACTCACAAAAGGGAGCGAGAAGAGAGAGTATTTTTGACTTTGAACGACGACGACGACGATGATTCAAACGACGACGACGAGAGTTTGGTCTTCTTCTTCGTCTTCTTCTTCTTCTTCGCGGAAGAGCAGCAGCCATCGCGGAGGAAGAAGAGTCGTCGTCTCGTTGAGGAGAATTCCTTCTCAAACGTTTTCTAATTCTTCCAACGCTTCTTCTCTTTGCCGAGGCGTTGATGGCGGGAACAGCGGCGGGTTCTCGACGCGAGAACCGGAAGACGAAGACAGAGACGCAAAGTTTGCGCTTTTGTTCGCGGAAACGTTTGAAAACGCGTCGTCTGAATCGTCTGAATCGTCTGACTTGTCCTCGTCCCCTGCTCCGAAGAATTCGCTGTTGGAACTTTTAGAAGAAGAGGAAGAAATTAAAGAACCGCCGGTTTCTTCGCTTTCATCGATTTTGATGTCGTCCTCCAATCGGCTCGAAATCATCGAAAACGGCGATGGCGAAACGACGCGTAAAGCTTCTCTTTCTTCGACTTCCTCGACTGTGATCGCCCGGTGGATTCTCGTGGCGAAATACGGCCACAAAGCCGAGTGCGTTCAGATGTTGCACGAGTGGGCGGACACGGTAGGGCGAGCGGCTGGATTGGACCCGACGCGCGATATTTTACTCGTATCGGGGAATATTGGCGCGAACGAGTCGACGATTGAGTTGGAAATCAGGAACGGGTTGAGCTCTGTCGGGGATTTCGATCAGTTGATGCGGAATATAGACGTGACGATGCACAGAGAATGGGGGATGCGATTCGCCGAGCACGTCGTGGACGGGACGACGAGGTGGGAGATTTTCACCACGCATCCGTTTGTGAGTGGTAGTAGCAGTACGAGTAGCAACAGTAGTAATAGGAGCAATAGTAAATACTCCAGGCCTGGGGTGTCAAGAACGCAACCGAGACGCGTGCTTTCGCCGCAAAAGAAGACTTCGACGGAAAGTAGAAGTAGCGCGAACGGCGTGCGCCCGAAATACGAAGACATACCGGAGGAGGAGTTGATGAAGTACATAGGGAAAACGTTACCAGACGGACGCCGGGTGGTTGAAAACGCGTTCGGTGTTCCAATGGTTATCAACCCCGGAGATATCTTTTTTGATTGAAATGATATTTCTATATAGTACGTGTGTGTAATATATAATTAAAGAAACACGCATCTGCTGCGCGATTATTAATACCTGTGTATGTATGCTTGCATTCTAAAATACTATTCCTATTTCAATGGTAGTCTGATTTTTGCGATTGGGAGAGATCCATGTCCAAATCGTCCATATCGAAATCGTCCTCGTCCTCGTCCAAATTCTCTGCTTTGGCTAATTGTTCCGTGAGATTCGACCTTTGTCGTCGATGTCGATTGTACGCTTCGTCTCCGCCTCCGTTCAAAGGAACACCTCGAGGTGGGAGCGGAGGTTTTTTATCCGTGCTCGCATCGCCACTCGCTACTCCAGAGCTCGTTCTTCGTAAGCTTCCGCCCACAGACGTCCCTCCACCCACTTTTTCTCCGCTTCCGCTCGCGCTCGCCGGCGACGTACCTCCCACGCCCGGCGGACACGCCAACGGCGTTCTCGGTTGTTGACTTGGCGTCGATAAACTCATCGAATTCGTCGGACTCGAGCTAAATACCCCGGCGGCCATCTGCCTCCTCAACGCCGCTGCTCTGACCGCCTCCCTCGCCGCTCGATTTCGTTGGACCGCGTACGCCCTCCTCGCGGCGTCCGGATCCTCCTGTTCCATCTTCGCCTTCATCTGCCTCACGTGATCCGGTGTTAAACCTCCCGGTAAACTCTCCCTACACATCGGACACTGCGAAAAATCGTTCGCGCGACACTCCCCCAGACAGCTCCTGTGAAATCTGTGCGTGCACGGTAAAGTATAAATCTCTTTCTTCTTTCTTTGCTGATGTTGTTTCGTTTCGTTCTCTTTCCCGTCCTCGCCGTCGTCGGTCGTCGTCGTAGCGGTACTCACAACGAGACTCGCCAAATCTTCCCGACTGACTCTCGGAGACTCCACATCGTCCAGTCTGCACATGCATATCGCGCACACTTCGCGTTCTGGAGACGACGACAGGTTTGAAAAAAATGGCGACCCTCCTTTGCTCCCGTTTGATGACGATCTCGGCGATACGCTCGTATTTCCAATACCTCCAGGCATTTGCAGTAAAGGAGGGGACATTCGAGCTCTCGTCCTTAACTGCGATAAATTCTGCGGCGTTTGAAACGATAACGAAGGAGAGGTGGAAAATGAAGCAGCAGTTCTGGCATCGTTCTCCTCTGTAGTAGTGGTCCCAGGAGTCGTGTCCGCATTGTTCGTATTCATCATCAACTTTTGCGCGGATTCAAATTCCCCTTTTTTCCCACGACGGGAGGGTGTGAAAGATGAGGACGCTAATAAATCCAGCAATTCGTCGTGCGAATTCGGACGCGAATGAAGCGCATCATCGACTGCAAACAACGACGACGATTCAGACGCCTTCGTGGTCATTGCAACGGTGGTTGTGTCTTCCTCTGCCGTCATTTTTATGAAGCGAAATTTTGAATTTTTAAGTCTTTTCCAAAGCGGTTTGAAATCCTCGAAGCGGACACAAAACGTGGTGTGTTCGCGATATGGTAGTACATTACGCTTTTATTAAACTCTTTTCTCTCTCTCCCTAAACCCTACGCGTGGTAATAGAAGCTATTCTATCCTCTCCCTCTCGAGTAGTAATCGTACGCGTTCGGGTTATAATTCATACCGCCGTTGAAGTTGTTGTTGTTGTTAAAGTCGTCGTCGTTCGACGGATATCTAGAAGGCCTGTTGTTGTCGATATCCTTTCTTTGCTCTCTCACGCGACTCTCGTATTTATCTTCCATGGTGAGATAAACGTCGGAGAGAAAGATGATCAACAGAGCAAGGATGAGCCCGAGGAAAATATACGCTCGAAAGCGCATTAAAGAGACGCACGTGGAGTGGAAGCAGTTGGTGTAGGCGAGCGCCACGCACGGTAAACACGGGACTAAGAAGCAAAAGAATTCGCACAACTCAGCCGGTCGTCGTCGCGGGCGCGAAAAAGTGTGCAAAAAACCGTCCGAATCGTGAAGCGCAAACGGAGAAGACCTTCTCGAAGTCGTCGTCGCGTTTAAAACCGGTTGAATTTTAGTCGCGAATTCAGACATTGGGCTTTGGCACACCTCGCACAAGGTCAGCGTTTGGTTCGGTCGTTGCAGATTTTTCAGATATTTTATCCCGCACTCTCGGTTTAAGTGGATGCCAACTTGGGAACATTTGCATCCCAACAAACACGCGCTGTTGTTTTCAATCATCACGTCGGATTTTCGTATCGGTTCTAAGCACACTCTGCACGACGCCACGATTCTGTTTTCCTCCTCTGTCTCCTCCTCACCATCCTCTTCCTCCTCGTCCTCTTTCCTTTTCGCCTCCTCGTTTTTTTCTTCTTCTCCTTCAGCGCTTTGAGAACGAGGCGAAGAAGCAGAAGACATTTCCACTATTACTTCTTCTCCTTCTCGTCGTCCGCTCGTCGTCGTCGAGTTCTCCCTTTCCTCTTCCTCTGCTGTTTCTCGCGCGCTCGATGATGATTGCGCGTTGCCCATCTTTGTCGCGCAAACAACCGCTCGTTGTTGTTCTTATTCGTGCGCGTATTTTTGAAGATACGAAAGACTTTTCCCCTAAAATTCTCTCTCGGAAAGCGCGAGAAATATGCACGCGTGATGCGCGCTTGGTTGTCTTCTTTGTCTTCTCCTTCTGCTTCTGGGGCTTTTTTGTCCTCGTCGACGAGGAACCACTGCTGTTATTACGTTTCCTCGTCTCGATTGAATTCGAAGCGCAGAGCGGTAAAGACGAACAACAACAACAACAACAACAACAACAACAACAACGTGAAAGCGTTCTCGTCGTCTCACGTGAATTCCCCTAAGAGAAGTACTCCTCCGAACGAAAGTAAACATCGCAAAGCAGCGGAACGGAGGCAAAGAGAAGACGAGAGGAAAGAAGAAGAAGAAGACGATGCTGTGAAAAATGCGCTCTCAAAAGTGAGCGGCTTTTATGAAATTGGAAACGTGGATATATACCGATCCATAGATGCGTGTCAGAAGAAGGTGTTCAAGATGTCCGATTTTAAGACGAGTTTGGCGGAGATTGGAGTGTATCACGGAAAGTCATTTTTAGCGTTAGTTTCCTTGCGAAAACAAAACGAGAGATGCGTATCGATCGATTGTTTCGAGAACCAAGCCGAGATTAACAGAGACGAGAGTGGAGTGGGTGATTACGAGAAGTTTCGGAAGCACGCGATGAAGTTTTGCGAGGCGATGAAGGAAGACTCGAAATTCGTATGGGACGGAGTCGTCGACTCGGACACAAAGATGCCGAATTTCATCAAAGTCATCTCGAAAGACTCCACGAAATTGACCAAGGAAGCAGATTTTAACGAAGACGACGACGGTCCGGTGCGAATCTTCTCCATCGACGGATCGCACACGGTAGAGACGACGTTGCGCGATTTATCGTTCGCCGCCGACGAGTGTTTGCACGAACAAGGCGTCGTCATACTGGACGATTGTTTCAACCCAGATTGGCCCGGGTGCATCTCAGGACTCGCAAAATATCTCGACTCATCCAGTAGAATCGTCCCATTTGCCATCGCCTACAACAAAGTCTACCTTTGCGCGCCTTCTTTAGTCGAAACGTATCAAGCGCACGTAGCGAGAGACCGGAACGTTTGCGTGCGTAAAAAAGCGAGTCTCTTTGGACACGAGTGCTTGGTGTGCAAACACGGCTGGTTGCACACCTTTCACGGGAACGACGACACGTACTCGTAATACTAGTGAAATAGTAATAGTGTAATAATCATCAACGCGCGGCAACTGTTGTAGCAGATTTATTTCTTGTTTCTTTCCTCAGAAAAAAACACTCAAATGCCGGACGACGACAACGACGATGAGTTGTTAACTCTGAACATCGCCGGCGCCTCTTCTTCTTCCGACGTTGGCGAGGACGATAGAAGTCTTGGTGGTGGTCCTAAAGGTAATCCGCGCAAGCGAACCGTCGCTCGAGGGAAGAAAAAATGGCAAGGCGGGAAAGAGAAGCGGCGGGGAAACGGTGATGCAGTCGGAGGAGGAAACGGGGAGCGAAGAAGAAGAAACGACGACGACATGAACGAAAAGAGAGGAGGAAAAGGAGGCGTCAAAGAGACGACGACGGCGATAAACAGAACAGGGCGGAAACGACTCGTTCTCGACACCCGAGCAGAGGAGGAAAAGGAGGAAAAGGGGAAAGGTGGCGGCGGCGTTTCCACTTGGGTGAAGAAACCAAAGACGATTCAGACGACGACGAAAAGTAAGAACGGAGAGGACGAAAGAGAAGAAGAAGAAATGACGGCCAAGGAGAGGTTCTTGAAAAACTCTCGAGAACACAAGGAGAAGTTGTTGCTGAACAACGCGGGAAAATCATCGAAAGAGAAGATGAGCGACTTGGTGGAAGTTGAGAAAATGGAAAACGAGAGCGGCGACGAGGAAGAAGAGGCGTTTAATCCCGCAGATTGGGCGAATTTGATGAAGAAAGCGACGAGGAAAGACGAAGATGACGATAACGGTGAGTCGAAAGAGGAAAAGAGGAACGGAGAGAATAAGAACGAGAAGAGAGACGCGGCGCCGCATCGGGATCGGGTGTTTGATAGCAACGCGACGACTGCGAAATCGTTCGCCGAGCTCGGCGTTCCGGAGACGCTGATTAAAGTCATGTCTGAGTCTGTGGATTTACAGTTTACGACGCCAACTTTGGTACAACAGTTGGCAGTGCCGTCGATTTTAGCCGGGAAGGACTGCTACGTTCGAGCGGAAACCGGGAGCGGTAAGACGTTGGCGTACGTTTTACCGATAGTTATTAGTTTAGGAGTAGCGAAGCCTAGAATCGAGAGGAAAGATGGAACGAGAGCGTTGATTATCGTGCCAACGAGAGAATTGTCCACGCAAGTTTCTTCATTTATCGAGAAATTATCGAAACCGTACCATTGGATTGCCACCGGATCGGTTCACGGCGGCGAAAACAGAGCGAAGGAGAAGGCAAAGTTGAGAAAAGGGTGCGTCGTGTTATCCGCCACCCCGGGGAGACTGTTAGATCACTTGCAAAATACTGCCGCTTTTGTATTCGTGAATGTCAGTTTTGTCGTTTTTGACGAAGCCGATCGCGTTTTAGATTTAGGATTCGAGAAGGATATCGACGCTATTTTAGATATCATCGAGCGAACGAAAAAGGAAGCGCGGGCGGCGTCGGCGTCGCCTCCATTTTCACAAATGACGTTGCTATCGGCTACTTTGACGCCAGGCACAGACCGTTTGCGAATGAAAATGCAAAATGCGGTGACAGTGGACGTTAATCCAGAAGCTGATCGCGAGATTGAGTTTGTTCAAGGAGAGGACGACAACGAGAACGACGAGGACGAAGAAGGGTTGATGAAAGCAATGGCGAGAGCTTCCGGGAGAGCAGTTGATGGCGACGATGGGAAGAATAGAAAGATTCGCGTGCCTTCACAGCTCACGCATACTATATTTGAAACGCCACCGAAATGTCGAATGGCAGTTATCGCCGGTTTACTCGCCGGATGGGCGATGTCTGATTTGAACAAAGTCATCGTGTTCCTCGCGAGCAGAGAGTCCGTTGAGTATCACTACGAAATCTTGTCCTGGTTAGCTGGGCAGAAGAACGACGGAGAAAACGATGAAGAAAACGACAGCAGCAGCAGCAGCAGCAGTAGTAGTAGCAGTGGCAGCGCGAGCGGTGAAAGCGATTCAGACGACGATTCGGACGATTCGGACGATTCGGACGACGACACCGACGCAAAGAAGAAGAAGGAGAAGAAGAAGAAGAAAAAGAGCAATAAAAAGAGAGGAAGCGGCCTCTACGAAGTCTTTCGTTTACACGGCGCACAAAAACAATCCGAGCGTCAAAAGACAGTCTCTAGATTCCAGTCCCAAAAAAGAGGCGTCCTTTTGTGCACCGATGTCGGCGCTCGCGGTTTAGATTTCGACAACGTCGGCGCGACTGTGCAAGTTGACCCTCCGGCGGACTCGAAAACGTACGCGCACAGAGTCGGCCGAGCCGCGCGTCTAGGCAACGACGGCGAAGCCGTTCTTTTCCTCGGTCCAAAAGAATTGGAATTCGAAGACACGTTAAAAGAAGATATCGAAGATCTCACGTTTTCAAAGGCAAAGTTAGGGGCTGTTTTGGACGTTCTCGCGCAAACAACCATGCGCAAATATTGCGGCAACAACAAGAATCCTTCCTCGCGAAACAACCCAACGGAGCACATCGCGGTCAAAGCGTTGCTTTCCGCCGCGGAAAGAAAGATGCAATCCGACCCAAGTCTCAAATCTCGCGCCGAAGACGCCTTCCGCTCCCACGTCCGAGCCGTCGCCGCCTACCCGTCTGCGCTCAAACACATCTTCCACGTCAAACGCTTACACCTCGGCCACGTCGCCGGCGCGTTCGCTCTCCGCGAAGCGCCAATCTTGGTCGGTAAAAAAGGCTCCGCCGCGTTTTCCAACGCCAAAAAGCTCGATAAAGTCACCACCGAGCGTAAAAAGAGAGAAAAAGAGAGTCAAACGAGGAAGAAACGCCTGCTCCGAAAGTTGGCGACGAATCCCAGTAAACGAGGTCACGCCCCCGTCGGCGGTCAGATGTAATAGTATTTTGTTCCTTTACGAGATTCGAACTGATTAGAAACGGATATATGTTGGAACGTGAATACGTTCTGGAGACTTTCCTACTTTTGAACATCTCAGACAACATCTGCTTCTCATGCGGCATATAAAATTGAAGAAATACAGAGACTCACTGTCTTCGCTTTCGACGCGCTCGTCCTATTTGATTTCACACTTTCCTCGGTGTAAACCAAATCTACATTTTTTTAAATCTTCCCTTCCTTTGCTGAGTCACAAAAACCACACGAAAAGCTCTCACTCACTCTCTCTTTCTCTCTTTCTCTCTTTTAACGGACGAACGTACGAATGACACCTTTACTCTCCTTTTCTCCGTTCGTCGTGTCGTCGTCATCGATGCGTCGGAGACAGACGTCGTCGTTTACGTCTGAATCGTCTGTATCGAGAACAAAAAGATTGATTTTAAAATCATCGAGCAAAGGTGTGGGGGATGGAGGCAATCGCATCTCTCACGTGATGATGATGGTCAATTCTTCGTCTACGTTTTTTATGAACAACCAGAAGCGGCGACGAGGACGAGGAGGGCGAAGAATGACGGATGAAAGACTCGTGATTAGTAATAGCAGTGGTAGCGCGACGGCGGGCGGAAATGATGACGAGAACAATGATAAAAGTAGTAGTTGTTCCTTGAAATTCATCCAAGAAATCAAAGAGAAAATGGACGACCCGTTAGCCGAGTCCAACGCGACTGCTTTGGCGTTAGTCTTTTTAACCGTGTTAGCGGTGGTTGGATACATCTCCAGTGGGTTAGGGTCGTTAAACGCCACGAATAACATTCAAGTCGCGCTTCAGTTGGTCGTACAAGCGGTCGCGAAAACTGGGTTTACCGCCGCGTTTGCGTTGATTTTTATATCGGAATTGGGAGATAAGACGTTTTTCATCGCCGCGTTACTGGCGATGAGAATGGGACGAATGCCGGTGGTTATTGGAGCGACTTCGGCGTTAGGGTTGATGTCAGTGATTTCAGTGGTCATTGGAAGAGTGTTTTCGGCGGTACCGGCGAGCTTTTCGAATACAATTCCCATCGGCGAGTACATCGCGGTGGCGAGTTTGTTGTTCTTTGGGTTGAAGTCGTTGAAGGACGCGAGCGACATGCCAAAGAAGACGAACGCGGGCGGAGATAACAACAACGGAAATATTAAAGTGGATAAAGATGGAGTGATCATTGAAGGCGCGTTGGCGGAAGCGGCCGAGGACGTGTGCAAAGCAGAATCGAAGATCAAAGAGTCGGACGGGAAAGGGACGACGAACATTCAAAACATCATCGAAACGTTTTGCTTAATTTTTGTCGCCGAGTGGGGGGATAGATCCATGTTGGCGACGATTGCTTTAGGCGCGGCGCAAAATCCAGTCGGCGTGGCCGTAGGGGCAACGGCTGGACACTTATTTGCGACGTTCATTGCGGTCATCGGCGGAAGTTTGATTTCGAAGAAAATTTCCGAACGCTTCGTCGCGTTTTGCGGCGGGTGGTTGTTTCTGCTTTTCGCTTTGTTCACCGCTATCGGCGTCTTTTAATTCATATATTATTATAAATCTGTGAGAGTCATTTTCTATTATTTATTATCATCTCGGTTGTTATTCTTAAGATTACTACTAACCACACCGTACCAGGTATATAATTATTCCGGTAAAATCTTCGACAACAGCGCAATCAAGACAACCCCTGCTAACGCCCCGGCTAAATGCGCGACGTGATTCACTCCGCCCGCTCCTACGCCTCCAACTTTTCCTATCATTGCCGCTTCGTTCAAAAATCGTTCCATCACAAACTGACCGAGCACGACGACTTCCAAAATCCTTTTCCATTCAAACTTAAGCTTGACTAAAACGCTCACGGCGAACAGACCAAACACCGCTCCCGAGGCGCCCAACGAGACCGTCGCCGCCGCGCCCATTCCTAATACCCCACCCACTGACTTTGGCAACATCAACCACGACGCCAACGACGCGCCCGTTCCGGTCGCTACGTACGAACACCACACACCAAACGCGCCTTCCTCTTCTTCGATCAACTTGCCGAATATGTACAAGAAGAAAATATTCGACGAGAGATGATCCCAACTGGCGTGGCAGAAGGTGCACGTGACGAATTGCCACCACGTCGGATCCACGTGGTTCAAATAAAACATTTTCATCATTGGAAGTTGCAACCAATGGTCCAACGCGAAGAATAAAAAGTTGAAGAAGAGTAAAGCGAAGACGCCGTTGTATTCGTTTTGTTTGTTATTTTGGTTGTTGTTTCCCAGGACGTTGACGGCAGTGCCGACGACTTTTGTCACGTCTTTCGGGACTTCTTTGGAGTATTTCTTCATGATGTTCGAGACGTCTTTGAAACCGTCTCTGTTGTCGTCTTTGCCAAACGCCGCCGTTGGTCTCCTCGGATTCATTCTCCGTCTTCTTCTTCGTCCTTCTTCTTTGTCTTCTTTGGAGCATAAAAAAAGCGACCACGGCGGCGACGATGAAAATGCATTCCCCCGAACAGTATTCCCCTCGTCGCTCTTGTTGTTCCGCAAAGCCACCGTTTCTCTTCCCCTCACTCGGCCGCTGCTTTTGCCGCTGCTTCCGACAAAAAGTCTCGTCTGAATCGTCTGAATCGTCGTCATCGTCAGATGTTTTTTGTTGTTCTTTTACTCCTTTGAATGTGTGTTTTGTGTGTTTTGTGTCTTTCTTCTGATGCTGTTTTTGAGCGGTTCTTTAATAATACACTCGTCTGCCCTTTTGACGCTTTTTCACAAGAATTTTTAATCGCAAAAATTGCAAAAAAGGCAAAAAAAAGGCTGTGATTTTACTTTTACACACCTGTGTTTTCGTCAAATTTTATTGAGAGATAAAACACACGTAAAAAAGTGACGATGAGGGCATCGACGCCATCATCATCATCATCATCATCATCAACCTCTTGTTCGACATCGTCGTCGCAATCGTTTCCTTTTGAGAGAAGACAAAGAAGAAATACTACGACGCATCGTCGAGGTCTTCTTCTTTCGCTTCGTCGTCGGGAAAAGCAGCAGAAAAGGCGACAACAAAAGACGGGGGTTCTGGACACGAATGACGTCGTTTACAACGTCGCGCGAAGATGCGAAAGTGGTGACGACGGTGATGGACGACGAGGACGACGACGACAAAAGACGCGCTCACATTCGCGCGACGTGCGAACGTTCTCGTCGTTATCATCGTCCTCCTCTAATAAAAAAGTAGTCTCCGCGGCGACCGCGTTTGAAAACGCCACCACCTCAGTCTCCATCGATTGGAACTCGCAAATACGAAAAGCGAAAGACGAACGAGTCGGCGTTTTGTTATTAAACTTAGGGGGACCGGAAACGCTCGACGACGTCGAACCGTTCTTGTTCAACCTCTTCGCCGATCCGGATATCATTCGCTTGCCGAGTACGTCTTTTATTTAGAAAGAGAATTTAGTTTTTGTTGTTGTTGTTCTTCTTCTTCGTGATGAAGATGATGTGTTCTTTTGATTTGATCTTCGTTGTTGCGTACTTCTCTCGTTTCGTTTACGCGCGAATTATTTGTGCGTGTGTATGTGTTTGTGCGCGCGATATCATCGGAACTTGATGACTCGTGATTATTTAACTGACAAACGACGCGTTTTTCTCCTCTTACAACAACTCGAAAAACAGATGGTTTACAATTCTTGCAAACGTTCGTCGCGACGCTGGTGAGCAAATCGAGAGCGCCGAAGAGC
>Ga0255756_1000173_pt1 | contig 76695 bp, 54 predicted proteins | sample 011ome_20_FD_179956 | JGI IMG/M metagenome (GOLD analysis project Ga0255756, IMG submission 179956) | Coastal salt marsh microbial communities from the Groves Creek Marsh, Skidaway Island, Georgia - 011509CT metaG (version 2) | ecosystem: Environmental > Aquatic > Marine > Intertidal zone > Salt... | reverse complement strand
TCCCGATCCAATAAATCCAACTTTTGTGTTTGAGTTGCTCATCGTCTTTAGTCTAAGTACTTACTCAAGTTTAATGTTGTTGTTGTTGTTGTTGTTGTTGTTGTTGTTGTTGTTGTCGTGTGTTGGTTTTCAAGAAAGAAGTTTCTTTGTGAATTGTGGTGTACTGAAGAAAGGGGTGACCAAAACAACAACAACACAATTTTTCGTCTTTTTGTTCTGTCTCGAAACCTTTTTGATTTCACCACACAAAAAACTTTCACATCATCAGAAAAAGAAAAAGATGGCGGATACTTCGATGGACTACTCGGAGTATTCCGAGAACGAAAACAGCCCAATGCCAGTGGCAAAGGTACGTGAGTCTATTCGTATTGAACGTTGAACACCACCACCAAAAAGTTGGTGGGTGGTACGTTTTCGTCGTCGTGTGTGTCTAACGACGAAGCTGATGAGATATGAAATTTTGGAAACTTTCTTTCTTTCCCCCCAAATACAACAACAGAAAGATTTTTCATCTCTTTTGAACACCACGCGCGCACTTCCTTTCCTATCATCGAAACATTGTGTTGTACTCTTCTCCGTTCGTGATGTTTTCTTGATTTTTCACTCTTTCAATGTTTAGCGGTTCTTTTTCGATGCATCATTTGACGACGAGTCAGCGCGCACGTGTACTTTTACTCACATATATAATTTCTCTCTCTTCAAACAAACAAAAAATAGGGGAAGAAAGCTGCTGTGGCGAAGAAAGCGCCGTTGGCGGACGGCAACGTTACCGCCGGTGGTGGTGGTAAGACGACTAAAAAAGTTGCCATCGAGGACATTTACCAAAAGAAAACACAATTGGAACACATCTTGTTGAGACCGGACACGTACGTCGGGTCGTGCGAAAAAGCGGAAGAGACGGCGTGGGTGTACGACGCCGCTGAGAACAAGTTGGTGCAGAAAACCGTCGCGTTTACGCCGGGTTTGTATAAAATCTTCGACGAGATTTTGGTCAACGCGACAGATAATAAAGTCAGAGATCCGACGATGAAAGAGTTGCGAGTGGATATCGACAAGGAGAAAGGGACGATTTCGGTCATGAATGGCGGGAAAGGGATCCCGGTGGAGATGCACAAAGAGGAAGGCGTGTACGTCCCGGAGCTTATTTTTGGACATCTTTTGACGTCGTCCAACTATAACGACAACGAAAAGAAAGTCACCGGCGGTCGTAACGGTTACGGCGCAAAGTTGGCGAACATTTTCTCGCACGAGTTCATCGTGGAAACGTGCGATGGTAGTCGCGAGAGACAATACAAGCAAGTGTTTAAGAACAACATGAGCGAGAAAGGGGAACCGATAATTACCAAGTGTAAGAAATCCGACAACTGGACCCGAATTACGTTTAAACCAGACTTTGAGAAGTTCGGGATGACTGAATTGGAAGACGATTCCATCGCGTTGATGTCGAAGAGAGTGTACGATTCCGCAGGTATCATCGGGAAGAACACGAAGATCTTTTTGAACGGCGAACAGATCAAAGTCAAGAGCTTCTCGGAATACGTCGATATGTATTTGCAAGACACTGAGAACGCGCCGAAAGTTTACGAAGCGCAAGGCGATCGTTGGCAAGTGTGCGTGACGGTGTCGAACACGCAGCAGTTCCAGCAGTGCTCGTTCGTGAATGGTATTTGCACCATGAAGGGTGGGACGCACGTCGCCAACATCGCCGACGGCATCGCGGGCGAGTTGTTGAAGAAGATTCAAAAGAAGGAAAAGTCGTGCAAGAACTTGAAGTCGTTTCAAGTGAAGAACCACTTGTGGGTGTTCGTGAACGCGCAAATCGAGAACCCGGCGTTTGATTCGCAAACGAAAGAGACGCTCATCACGAAAGCTTCGAACTTTGGCTCCAAGTTCTCCGTTTCCGACAAACTCATCAAGCAGTTGATGGCCACGCCGTTGGTTGAGAACATCATGTCGTGGGCTCAGTTCAAACAATCCAAGGACTTGAAGAAGACCGATGGTGTCAAGCGATTGCGATTGACTGGTATTCCGAAGTTGGACGATGCGAACAACGCCGGCGGACGCAACTCGAAAGACTGCACGCTGATTTTAACCGAGGGGGATTCTGCCAAAGCGTTGGCGGTTTCCGGTTTGTCCATCGTCGGAAGAGACAACTACGGGGTGTTTCCGTTGAGAGGGAAGTTATTGAACGTTCGCGACGCTTCGTTTGATCAAGTAAAGAACAATGTGGAAATCACCCACATCAAACAGATTTTGGGCTTGCAACACGGCAAAACGTACGACGAAGATTCCATCAAGACGTTGCGATACGGGAAGTTGATGATCATGACGGATCAAGATCACGATGGTTCGCACATCAAAGGTTTGTTAATCAACTTTCTGCACGCGCACTTCCCGTCTTTGTTGAAAATTCCGGGTTTCTTGTTGGAGTTCATCACGCCCATCATCAAGGCGACGAAGGGCCAACAAACGCGCGTATTTTACACGTTGCCGGAATACGAAAACTGGAAGCTCGTCAACAACGACGGTAAAGGCTGGGCCATCAAGTACTACAAAGGTCTCGGTACGTCCACGGCAAAAGAAGCGAAGGAGTATTTCGCTGCGATTGAGTTGCACCGCAAGACTTTTTGCTGGGAATCCGACGGCGACGGAGATTTGATCGACATGTCCTTCTCCAAGAAGAGAGTCGAAGATCGTAAAAGGTGGTTGTCCGCGTACGAAGAAGGAACGTTCTTGGACCAAAGCGGCGAGACCGTTCGGTACGATGAGTTTATCAACAAAGAGTTGATTCTCTTCTCCTTGGCGGATTTAATGCGTTCTATTCCATCCGCCATTGATGGTTTCAAGCCTTCGCAACGAAAAGTTATGTTTTCGTGCTTCAAGAGAAAGTTGAAGTCGGACATCAAAGTCGCGCAATTGAGCGGTTACGTCTCGGAACACTCCGCCTATCACCACGGCGAAGCGTCTCTTGCGTCGACAATCGTTAATCTCGCGCAAGATTTCGTTGGGACGAACAACATCAACTTGTTAGTCCCGAGCGGTCAGTTTGGTACGCGTTTGCAAGGCGGGAAGGACCACGCGTCGCCGCGTTACATTTTTACGCGTTTGGCGCAGTTGGCCAGAGTTGTATTCCCGGAATGCGACGACGCGTTGTTGAACTACAACGACGAAGACGGTCAAAAGATTGAACCGACGTATTACATGCCGGTTATTCCAACTGTTTTGATTAACGGCGCCGAAGGTATCGGAACGGGATGGTCTACTTCGATTCCAAACTACAACGCGAGAGACGTCATCAGCAACGTTCGCGCGATTTTGAACGAAGAAGAGCCAACGCAAATGATGCCGTGGTACAGACACTTCAAGGGTGAAATCACCGAGGAAATCTTCAAGGGCGAGCGAAGATTCATCGCCACTGGCTCGTATCACATCCGAGACGAGTGCACGTTGGAAATCACCGAGTTACCGTTGCGCACGTGGACGCAAGACTACAAGGAGTTCTTGGAAGAACTCATTGCGCCAAAGGACAAGAAAGCTCCGTTCATTACCGATTACAAGGAGTATCACACGGATACATCGGTGCATTTTGTCATCACCATGCCTCCGGCGAACTTGGCCAAGGCTGAAGAAGAAGGCATCGTGAAGAAGTTCAAGTTGGCGTCGAAAATTTCGTGCTCCAACATGCACGCGTTCAACGAGCACTCGATCATCACCAAATACGAGTCCGCAGAGGATATCATGAAATCGTTCGTTCCTTTGCGATTGAAGGCGTACGAAGAGAGACGTCAAATGCTCATCAAAGTTGCCGAGTCGGAACTCAAGCGTTTGGCGAACAAGACGCGTTTCATCTTGGCGGTTGTCGAAGGCTCCTTGGTGGTCAACAGAAAGAAGAAGGCTGAGTTGGTCGAAGAGCTCGAGATGATGATGTACGATAAGTTACCAAAGACGAAGACGTCTGCGTCTGCGGCGGCGGCTATCGTTCAAACGGACGAGAACGACATCGCGGCGGATGAATCCGACGACGCCAACGCGTCCTACGATTACTTGCTTTCCATGCCTTTGTGGAACTTAACTTTGGAGAAGGTTGAAGATTTGGTCACGGAAAAGGAAGAGAAAGAAGCCGAAGTCGCGCTTTTGAGAGGAGCGACGGATAAGGACTTGTGGTTTACGGATTTGGACGCGTTGGAGGAGAATTTGGATCAACTCGAAGACGACGACGTCGCGGCTGAGGAAGAGATGCAAAAGCAAGTGCGCGCGGCGGCAAGAAACAACACCAAGGCTGGACAAAAAGCGCTCGCGAAGAAAAAGAAAGCGATCAAGAAGAAAGCCATGGACTTTGACTCGGACGCTTCGGATTCTGAGATCGACGAGGATTTCTCGGACGACGACTTTGAAGTCACCAAGCCGAAGAAACGAGCGCCGGCGAAACCGAAAGCGGCTCCCGTTGCCGCCGCACCGAAAGCAGTTCCAGTTCGCGCTGCCGCCCCTGCGCCGGTGGTTGCTCCTGCTGCGGATTCCGACGACGACGACGTTCCTCAGTTATCATTGGCGGAGCGATTGTTACAAAAGGCCTCCTCCGGTTCCGTACAAGCCAAGCGTCAAGACTCGTTTAACTTTGACGCCGTTTCAAAGATGGTCAACGAAGTCGCCAACGAGAAACCAGCGACTGCGTCGGCAGATAAGCCAGCTGCGACGAAAAAAGCCGCTCCGGCAAAGAAATCAGCCGCTGCTGCGAAGAAACCCGCTCCGGCAAAGAAGAAGAAGAAAGCCGAGGATTCGGACTCGGACGTTTCGTTTGGTGACGACGACGACGACGACGCGGAGGATGTCGTCGCGGAAGTCGCTGCGAAACCGGCGGCGCGCGCGGGGAGAAACGTCCAACGTAAATCCTACAAAGTCGACGATTCCAGCGACGACGAAGAGGAGAGCGATTTTGACGACGACGAGGACGAGGAGGATGATTTCGACAGTGACTTTGAGTAATTTTTTGTGTGCTATAATAAGAAGAATTAAAAAGTGAGGAGGAAGGTTTTTAGGAAATCAAGGAAAAAGAGAGAGAGAAGAGAGAGAAGAGACTGTAAACTGAAAAAAGAACGAACAAAACACCAATTGAAAATTGAAAAACAACAAAAAACACATCATTACGAAAAGATGCGCACCTCCACCACTCTTCCCACCGTTTCTTCCTCCTCCTTTTCCTCCTTTTCCTCCCGCTCTCGTCGTCGCCGTCTTTGCAAAAAATATTTTCCTTCTTGTTCTTCTTGTTCTTCTTCTTCACGTAAAGAACAACCCCGAGAAGAAGAAGAAGAACAAGGAAAAAAAATTTTCTTTGCGTTTGGTTTCGGGTATTGCGCCATCGGCGTCGCCAACCAACTGCTCAAGAAGACAAAGAAGAAGAGTAATAATAATAACGAGATTTTAGGAGAAAAAGAGGAAGATTTTGAGTGGATTGTAGTGGGCACGACTCGATCGCGAGAGAAAGCGGAGGCTTTGAATCTTCGCTCGAACGGCACGTGGTGCGAAGAAGTGTTCACGTGGAAATCAGACGACGGGGAACCGTTACAAGAGGAGTGCGCGCGGTGGTTGAAGAAAGCGGACGTTATTTTAATTTCGACGCCACCGAATGGTGATTTAGATTTAGACCCGATATTATCAACGAAAGCAGTCAGAGAAATCTTGGAGAACGCGAAGAAGCGACAGATGTTTATCTATTTGAGTTCGACGGGCGTGTACGGAGGCCATCTCGGCGAGTGGGTGGACGAAACGACGGAACCGAATCCAGATTCGATAGTCGCTCAAAGAAGGTTAAACGCCGAAAAGGCGTGGACAGAGTGGATAGTCAATGGTAACAAAAGAAATAATGTAAAGTCTTCGTTGCGAATATTTCGATTGGGTGGCATTTACGGCCCTGGAAGAAGCGCTCTCGATATCGCCTCGAAACGCGAAAGAGAGCGACAATTCCAAGAGAAGACTCGGAGGAAAGAAGTAGAGGCACAGAGTGAGGATAATAGCAATACTTATAGCATTAGAAATAGCGATAATGCTAATACGAGATCGTTAACGCCGACGCAAATATCTCGGAGGAAGAAGATGTACACGTCTCGGATCCACGTGGCGGATGTCGCCAACGCGCTCGTTCGGTGCATCGAAAAAGAAGTAAGCGACGAAGAAGAGGATACCGTTTGTATCGACGACGATAATCGCGTCGCCATATACAACGTCGTCGACGATTATCCTTCATCTCGAGACGAAGCCGTCGATTTCGCGGCAACTCTTCTGAGTTCCGAAATAAATAACGAAGGCAATGAGAAGAGTGGTGAAAAAGACATCCTCCTCCCCGACAAGAGCGAAAAGCGAGTCAAGAACGTAAAGCTCAAACGCGCGTTCGCATCCTCTTCATCCTCCTCTTCATCGCTCCTCTTTCCCTCGTACAAAGAGGGACTGACGGCCATTTACGATGGAAATCAAATCCCGTTCGATTGATGATGATGATGTGTTATGAGTAGGAATAGCAGTTAAAGTTTTTAAGTGACCTTTTTCCTCCGAATGAGAACAAGAAAATGACACAAAAAGCAGATAGAATTTTTACTTCATTTACTCTTCCTCGTCGTCCGAGACTTCTCACTCTACATAGTCTTTTTACAAAATCCATTCACGACGACGAGAGAAGGATGGATCATCGTTACTTGAGTTGGCAGGACGTCGCCAAGCGAAGAACGCTGTTGGACTTCTCTTCTTCTTTAACTTCTTCCTCTTTTGAAGGAGATGAAGAGGTTGAACCATCATCCGTTCTCGAATACGGACGATTTCAACTCGGTTTATTCCTCTCCGGCGTATTCATCGTCGCCTTATACGTATACGCGGAGTTTTTACACCACGTGAGAATGAAACGAATGCACAACGGTGGGTATAATAAAGGATTAGCGGAAGACTCGATCGAGATGCGAATGGCTGGAACGAAGAAGTTTGATGTTTTATTGGAAGGAGGTGGAGGAGGAGGAGGAGGAAATACTCCAGACGGATCGATGATTTCTAACTCCATGCAAGATATGAGCGACGAGGATAAGAAACGCTCGTTTGCGAATTTCACGGACAGCTTTGGACGACAAAATTCTCAGAGCGGGAACATGAGCGATGCCGTCGGTGCTTCTCCATCTACCGGGGACAACGGCAACGTAAAGTTCACGAACATTGGCGCAATGCGGATACTCCAAGGCGACGCGGATGCCATCGAGAGGGCGAGATTGATTTTGCGCTCTTGGGCGGAACTATTCTTTATCCTGTTCGTGTTTTACGTGTGCGATCGAACGAATACGTTTCCCGAGAGGACAAAGTCGTATTCTAGAGACTTTTTCATCGCCATCTTTGTTACGTTGGCGGCGTACGGCTGTTATCAGACGTTGCGACAAAGCAAGACGAGTGCACCGCTAAACAGAGAGCAAACCGAGGAGTGGAAGGGATGGATGCAAGTCTTATTTTTGCTCTATCACTACTTCAAAGCTTCAGAGATTTATAACGCGATTCGTATCTTTATCGCTGCGTACGTCTGGATGACTGGATTTGGGAATTTCTCCTACTATCACGTTCGCAAAGATTTTTCGGTGGGGAGATTTTCGCAAATGATGTGGCGTTTGAACTTCTTCGTCTTGTTCGTGTGTATCGCATTGAGGAACGATTACGTTTTATACTATATTTGTCCCATGCACACGCTGTTCACGCTCTTCGTGTACTTTTCGCTGTTGGTTTTCAAGGAACACAACACATCGACGAACATGATAGTGGCTAAAATGGTAATTTTGATCGTACTGGTGTACGTCATTTGGGAAGTGCCGGGCGTATTCACCGTCTTGTTCAAACCGTTCGAGTGGTTGCTATCTTATACCGACCCGAAAAAACCAGACGTCAATCCAATGCACGAATGGTTCTTTCGCTCTGGTCTAGACAGGTACGTTTGGATTTATGGCATGGTGTGCGCATTCGTACACCCAAAGTACGAAGCGTTTGTGAGATGGGTAGACGAGAAACCAACAAAGGAGAAAACAGTCATCCAAGGGTTAATTTTAACCGTCAACACAATAGCGGCATACTGGTGGTACACAACGTATTATGTTTTACCAAAGTTGGAATACAACGTCGTGCATCCGTACACGTCGTGGATACCGATTACGATATTCATCATTTTTAGAAACTTCAGCCTGACGATGCGAAGTTATTTTATTCACATTTTTTGTGAATGTGGGAAAATCACCTTAGAAACGTACATTTCTCAGTTTCACATTTGGTTATCGTCGTCGGTACCGAATGGGCAACCCGGGATGTTGTTAGGATTGTTGCCAGAAGAGTATCCGGTGTTAAACTTCATGCTTTGCACAGCGATTTACGTGGGCATTTCGCAGAGAATTTTTATGCTCACAAACGATTTAAAAGTAGCGTGCGTTCCAAATGCAAACAATAGATTGTTGAGTTTACACGCGTATTTCGGAGTAGCGTGGTTCATAGGAATGGGAATTGCAGGAAGTGCATTATTAATGGCTATTTAGTTTTGTGATTTATTGATATTATTGATATTATTATTATTTTATAAGTACAATTCCCACTCAGCTTGCGCAAAGTGTGTTATTAATGTATTTCAACAAACAACTTAGTTGCGTTCGTATCCACCCGAACCTGCTATAAAGACGTGTTGCAAACGATCGCGAAGCGCGGCTCGACAGTGATACCCTCTCCACCATTTCGCGATGATAATCTGAGAATGGGCGCGAATCGTCTCCTCGCGTTCAAACACAGTCTGACCCAAGGATTCGCTGACGCGTTTGCTCGAAGAACCCAACCGCGATCGTTGCGCGTCTTCAATATTCCTTACTATATCGGGGTACTTATTTGCTGTCGCTTCATCTATAGCTGTTCTATCGAGTCTATTTGTGAGTGATGCGTTCGCACCAAACTTCAAGAGTAATTGGACAGCTTCAATATTACCTATGCGACACGCGACGTGAAGCGGCGTATCAAAGCTCGTATTTCGTTCGTTCGGATTTGTTCCGGCACTTAAGAAGTTCTGCAACACGCTATAATTCAAATTTTGAACCAATTCGCACAATTTTGCTCCTAATGGTTGACCGATTGCAATCAGTGAAGACGTTCTAGCGAGCACTTTGATAGTGTCCACGTGACCGGAAATCACAGCGAGACCAAGCGCCGAGAAACCAAGATTATCTAAAAGCGCGTGATTTGCTCCAGCATTGAGGAGGAATTCGCACAACGTTCGGTGTCCGTAGTACGCACCGACGTGTAAAATCGACCGACCGTCCGATGGATTTTGATAGTTGATGTCAAACTCTTTCGTTGCAATCATAACTTTAATCGATCGGATGTCTCCGTCTCTCGCCGCCGAGAATATTTTCGTGTTGATTTCAGAAACGAGTTTGGTCATCGCAATGGTCAAGCCCGCATTTACCGAGCGTATTATTCTCAAGTACGTAGTCTGTTCATAGTGGCCGATTCTATCGCGCACGGATAAATGGCTTCCAGCATCCGAAGACCCGTCGTGTTCGGAAGAGGTATCACTCCCCTGGAATGGGTAAACTTCTCCTTCTTTCGCGTTTCCTTCCGCCGAGGGCAGAGATTCCTCGATTCTCTGAGAAATTATGTTGCTCAGATTGAATAACACCGTCGACCAATCTGTCATGTTTTCGCTTAGTAAGGTGTGTAACTTCGCGCAATCGATGGCGATGCATTTGATTAAGCTCGCGCTTGAGACGCTCCACTGCGCTTCTTTTTGAATCAGAAACGATTCGACGCCAATCCAATCGCCTTCTTTCAAATAGTCCATTACCGTAAATCGGTCGCTCAAAACAATCGCTTCGCCTTCAACGATGCAAAACAATCGCGTCGACTTGTATTTACGCGTCATAATCAAAGACGCGGGATTGAAATACTCCCACTGACAGAGTTTCATCAAGCCAAGCATGAAATCGCGAGAGCATCCCATGAACAATCTCGAATTTTTCAATCGGTCTAAATACATCGCCGATCGAACGTGAGAGATCAGATGTTCTGGACAGTGTTCCAGAGCGTCGGAGTCGTCTTCTTTCGCTTTTCGAAAACTTAAATGAACGTGAGCCATGGCGTGTTGTTGAATGTGCAATGGAACTTCGTGCCTTCTCATGAACCGAATGAGATTGGCCATGTTGTCTCTAAATCGAGAGAGCTTTTGGTCGCCTTTCGTAATTAGCGTCGTCATGGTGCCAATGACGTATGCGGATATGCACATGTTCATCAACATTATTACCATGGTAAACGATCTTTCCGTCGGATTCCGCGGCGATATATCACCGTAACCTACCGTCGTCAACGTGACCAGAGCCCAGTACAAGGCGGTATTGTACTGTCTAAAAATGCTTTGCAATCGTAACTCCGGATCAACTGCATAAACCCACGTCGTCTCATCAAATTCTTCCGCTTTTGCTAAGTACCAGAGCAAGCATCCGGACCAGTGACCGGCTAAGAGAAGAATGGCTGAGTACTTGATGAAGGAAATCCTCGTGACGGATACGTGCGGATCTCTCTCCACAAACCCCCACGCCTTTCGCACGTGGTACAATCTCAACAGCCGAAACAATCCAAGCAACTCTAAAAATCTCACACCATCCGCGTCTACTAAAGGCGAGAGCGCCGTGTCAAACGGAAACGATCCTAAAAAATCTACGAGAAACCATCCGGTCAAATATGTGTACGAAACCACCCACGGATCGTCCACTAATTTCGATTCCAACTCCTCCTCCTCAAAAAACGGCGCGAAAAAGTTTCCAAGCACGTCAAAGCAGAAACATATATCCACAAAAAGGAGTAATCCGTCCAAAGCCGTTCCCAATTGCTCTTTTTTTTGTAAATCTATGTTCTTTACCACTCTCAAATCTTGCTCGAATCGCAACGCCGGCATGTCAGAATAATTAAACGCAATCAACGCCGGTAAAACGAAGCACACCATCATCACCAAACAGTTGATCATTCGTTTCCAGAGAATATAAAGAGGCGATTTCGGATGCAACAACGTGTACCTGCTCAAAGCCTCGTTATCTTCGTCCGGGTCCACGCATCTCAAAATTTCAAACACCCGTCGAAACTTAACGTTGAAATTCGTAATCAAGTCGCTCCCGAGCGCTTTAAAATCGACAACTTGACGAAACCCCTTCGCAAAGCCTTTCTTTGGACGCGTCCTCTTCGCCGCACTGGCAGCTTCCCTGACCGTTCGAACGCGCTGAATAGCCGAAGCGACTTTCGATTGTCTCCTTACCGCTTTTTTCTCCTCTAGCGAACGCTCTTCCTGGTTCTTTTTCTTCGCCGATGAAAAAGAGAGGAATCGACCGAGCGATTTTCCTAAAGCGTTGTCCTGTTCACGATGTTTCAATTTCCTCGCCAAACTCTGTTCTCGTTGGTAAAATCTCGACGGTTCTTGTTCCTCGTCTTGGTGGTAGTCCTTACTCGGTTGTTGTTGTTTTCTCTCTTCAAAATAGGTATTGGTATTGTCGTTGTTCAACAACGGGTTTTTCGTCGTAGACCTCATGAACGACCCGCTCACTCGAGCAAAATTATCGACGCCTTCACTCGTCGTGCTCACTCCCATAGAATGCATTCGCGCTAACGCGGGAGACGGTTCGCGCTGAGGAGGTGGAGGAGGAGGATCCTCTTTCGTCATCTTCTCCCCCTACGTTTTTGGGTTTGAGAGAGATGATGTTGATGAAATGATGATGGGTCAACAGACAAAAAGAGAGATTCCCTAATTCCAATTTAGTAGTTTTGGCGGCGGCGGCGTTCAGTGTGAATCTCTTTTCTTCAACAAATTTTCCAACAACGTTCTCTCTCTCTCGTTCTCTCTCTCTCTCTGCGAATGAGGAGGCAGAAGAAGAGCTTCTTCGCGCACCACGCGAGACTTGACGATTCAGACGAAGAAGACTTTGAAGGGGTTTTGAAGAATTGAATGGTAGAAGAATTTGTGAAATTAAACAATTTTTTGATGACAAGAAGAAGAAGAGGAGTATTTGAAACGAAGAGAGGTGTGATTTTTGAACACACGATGATGGGAATTACTTTCGATTGAAGACCGTTCGTTGCGCGTGCCTTTGTTTCTGAACCGGCAAAAAAAAACTCCTCTACTTGAGAGTATAATAATAAACTCTCTCTCTCTCTCTCTCTCTCTCTCTCTCTCTTTCTCTCTTTAGAGACTAAAGCGAGAGAGAGAAAAAGACCAGCGCGCTTCCGTCGTCGTCGTAGTATCATCACACGCACGCGACACGAATACTAATAATAAGATGAACTGGTGCGTCGTCTGAATCGTTTTTCTTTCTCTCTTCTCGTTTTTCCAAAAACCGAACGGCACGCGCGCGCGATTCAAAAAAAAATGCACAGCTCTTCTTCTTCCTCTTCTTTGTCTTCTTCTTCTTCTTCGTCGTCGTCGTTTACGTCGCGTTGATTCTCTCTCTCTCACTCGGTGTGTTCTTTTCACTCGGGTGCTCCTTTGTATCGCTTGGGAACTCACACTCGCTTCTTCTTTTGTATCTTCTTCTTCTTTCTGGAAAAAAACAAAACAGGTTCCTCATCGTGGTGGTTATAGTCGTGACGATATTAGTCGCCATCGCAAACTTATACGTGCTGATTAATTTTCAACACCCGGAAGACAGAAACCAAGCGTGGTTTCCGAAAATAATCGTCATCAGTGGATTAACGATAGCCTCGGGGGCGATATTATTGCTCCCGTTAGATGTAGCGAATAGGGCGTCGTGCGACGCGAGCGTATCTTTGTCGGCGTGCGAAACGACGTTACCGATGGACGAGATTTGGTATTCGATATATATCATCACGTTAGTGTACGTGGCGATTTTAATTCCGTTCACTACGTTTTGGTACGAGTCAGATTTTGATGCCACGCTTTCGCAAAAGCTGTACAACAGTTTATTTTGGGTCGTCATGTCCGCCATATTCGTCTCGTTGGTGTTGTTTTTGTGTTGGTATTACACGGGATACGCGGATTTCTCAATCACGTCTGTAAAGAGTGGGATGATGTTGCTCTCGCAATTCGATACATTGCAAGGAGTGCACTCGTGTATTCGGGCTAATCCATACCCGGATGGGAGTAACACGTATTCACCGACGGACTTTTCGGGCGGGACGAGTTCCCCCTATTTAAGCGGGGACGCGTGCGACTCGGGAAGTTCCGAAGCCATCACGAAATCGTGGACTTTAGACGTTTCGTTTCCAGCGTACGTTGCTGCGTTGACGTCTTTCGTCGGATGGTTCTTATTCGCTCCGTATGCGGGAATAGGCATGGCTGCAAACCCAATCGATGCGGTGACGCGATTCATCCAACGACCGAGGAAAACCATCGGCAAATCCGAATACGATCGAAGCGCTCAACAAATCGCAATAAAGACGTTAGAAATTCACGAAAAGGTCAAAGCAGTACGAAACGAAGAAAGAAGTAACGGTAGAAGTCGCAAGATTCGAAGCGAGTTGAAGAATTTAAGCATGGAGTTGGAAGATATAGAAGACGAGGAGAGAGAGTTGCAAAAGCTCTACCCGAGAGGCGAAAATAGGGCGACGTCGTGGACCTTCACCGTCTGGGGGTACTGGTGGTCCTTATTCTACGGTATCTTAGCCTTTATTCTCTCCATAACGTGGATATTGCACGTCGGGTTATACATCTTAGCAAAAAACCCGGTGCATCCGTTTTTGAACTCGATGTTTGAGGCTCTGGATAGCGTCTTCAACTTGTTCGGCACGGCGATGTTTGCCATATATTGCTTCTACTTAATCTCCTGCGTGGTGAAAGGCAACGAGAAGCTCGGTTTAAAGTTCTTATTCGTTTTTAATGCGTACAGAATGAAACTCGGCGCGACAACAATGACGGGTTTGCTCTTCAATACCGGCTTAATCATGCTCTGTTCTATGGCGGTGGCCCAATTCTGTTCGCGAGCGTTTGCGAGTTACGCCAAAGATACCTCCGCGATTAAAATGCTCTCGGTCAACGCCGACCACTTACAAAACATCGGAGTTATGTTTCGCAAGGACGTCTTCCCGGCCATTTTTGTCGCCTTCAGCTGCGCCAGCATGGTGTTTTACTTCGTTTTAAAAGGCTACTTTGGCTGGTTCACGAAACAAACTAAAGGTCGATTGAACAAAGCGGAGCTGAAACGAAGAGGACAACGGATACAGGCTGCCATGGGTAGGTTGAAAATACGAAGGAAAGATGGTGAGAGGAGTATTCCTGGTACTAGCGGTAGCGCATAATATAGACTTGTTATTGAGAGAAAGAAAAAGAGCTCTTCGCGTTTACAACATTTTTTCTGTTTTTCAAACAACCTGCTGCTGCATGAAAATCTTGTTCCTGTGACTCGTACAAACGTCCCCAGAAATTTCTCTCCTTTTGCTCTTTCAGCAAGCACACGACACGCTTTCTTTTGGACATCATCATCATCATCATCATCATCATCTGCTATTCTTGCTGTTCTTGTTGTTTGTTGTTGAAAGAAAATACCATCGCATTGAGAGAGAAATAAAAACATTTGTTCACTCACGTTTTTGAAAGTGTAACAGTATACGATTCGTAGAAGAATGTCGGAAAACATGACGACGACGGCGACGACGACGACGGCGACAGAAACGGCAGAAACCCAACCGCACGACGGTGGGAGAATAACATATTTCCACGGACAAGGATCGTTAGACGAACTGGACGAAGAAACGCTGCTGAAACAGTCGCCGTTTCCAATCAAACCGGATGATTTAATCGCCTTAACGAAACACGTACTCAACGACAACCTGTTGTGCCCTGAAGCGCACTTAAAATGCGGGCCTGCACTGTCGGAAGATTTTCAATACTGGTCGTTCGCCGTCGGCCCAATCAATAAGAAGAGCTTTATTGAGTATTTGAAAATGAATTTGACCGATGCGTTTCCGGATCGGAAAATGAATACGTTTGGGTATCGAGTCGATCCGATGGAATTTAACCGCGTGTGGTTCAACGCGAGATGGCAAGGCACGCACACGGGGATGTTGATGAACAAAATTAAGCCCACGTATAAGCAATTAGACTTACCACCACAAATCGTTTCATTAACGTTCACCGAGGAAGGAAAGGTTTCGAAATACACGCAGTTCGTGGCGGATAGATCGTGCGGGAATACGCACGGATACAGCGGTGTAATGGGCATCTTTCGAGCGTTGGGAGAGAACGTCCCTATCCCCGACGTCGTCGAGAATTACTTGAGAAAAGACAGTCACAGGCGAAGTGAGCCAGGTGTGTATTTCAAACTGAGAGCGTGGTTTTGGCAGAGGAAAGTCACGAGACGGACCAATCGTAGGAGCGAAAAGGACACCCGTAACGAGCGATGATAGTTTTGAAAATCTGACGAGCGGTGATAGTTTTGAAAATCTGAGCACTTTTTACCGCCTGCAAAAAAGTCGAATCGACGTCACAACTAATCCAAAAGGAGTTGATACTTGATACACTCATATACACGCACACACACACGCACATATACGCATTCACTGAAACGCAGCAAGATGATGATCCGTTCCGCGTTGCAATCCGTTTTACCGAGCTCGTTTGCTTCTTCATCATCTTCTTCTTCTTCTGTTGCTTCGACTAATCATCGCATCGTTCGAGCAGCTGCGCACCCGAATCCATCGTTGTACGACGTCGTGGACGAGGAAAAGATGTTGAGCGAATCGACGTTCCCGATTAAACCGAACGAGCTCATTGAACTCACGAAAGAGAACTTGCGAAAAGGGTTCGCCAATATCGATTTAAGCGAAGATTTCGAATTCATCGGCCCTGTTGTCGGTCCGTTATCCAAAGACACTTTTGTGAACGCCGTGGCTGGTTTTGAGCTCGCGGAAGGTTTCCCAGACATGAAGTCGCAGTTTCATCATTTCAGAGTCGATCCGTTTGAAACGAACCGGGTGTGGTTTCAGAATAGAACGGTTGGGACGCACACAGGGGTTTTGGCGGGGAACATTCAACCGACAGGGAAGAAAGTCGAGTGTCCGCCGCAAGCGTTGTCGCTGACGTTCAACGAGAAAGGCGAGGTGACGAAGATTACAGTTGGCGTCGTGATGGACAGAACGTTAGGTAATACCGGCGGTCTCGGCGGGGTGTTTGGGTTATTTTACGCGGTTGGTGCCGGCTTGCCGTTTCCTGAGGCGCAACCGTGGAAGAAGAGTAAGCGGTATCGATTTTTCACTTTGTTAGGCAACTTGGCCAGCAAAATGAAGAAGTGAGAGAGAGAGCGGGGGAAGATGGTTAATTTTGTAATAAAAATAAAGCGCTTCATTTACAGCTGTTGTTCTTATTTTCAGCATTACACCTTTGTGCTTTCGAAGATGGCATCCGCGTTGGCGACTTCAAATCCATCTCGTCTTTTTGATTCGTCCTCTTCTAAGTTTTTCCTACTCTCTATTTCAATGCCTTCACCCTTCGAAATGTACTCTCGATAGGCGAATTCGATGTACGCGCCGCAGCCTTTCAGTTTTTCACCCGTTCCATTTACCGCTATTAATTCATCTGATACCGTCGAAAACTGCCACAGTTTCCTATCCTCGGATACATTCATCACTCTATTCTCCTCTTCTCCGTTCAGTTTCGCAATCTTTGCAATCCTCTCGACTATTTTTCTCGACATCTCCTCTCCGGATGAAACGCGAAACGCCTCCGAGCGACATCGATGCATCGCCAACGCGAAATGGTTCACAAATTCCGGCCCGTTTATTAGCAACCAAGCTGCATATTCGCTCTTCTCGGCGATGTACTCGTACTCGTCCTTCGATACGTTCTCACACAAAGAAAACCTGTCCCGTTTTTGCTCCCAAAAATCATCCTCCAAGACCGCGCCTTTTCCTTTTCCTCCTTCTCTCGACGATATCGCTTTCCGAACGATAGCCGACATCCGCTCGTCCTCGAAAGCCTCGATATCAATTTCGCTCAAAAACACTCGCGGCATCAGCGGCGTCGGTGGTTTCAACCACGTCGCTTTCAGTTTCTTCTTTGGAAATACCAAAGTCTCTCCGCTTTCGCGATAGCGAAGTTTTTCCATCAGCATTTGTTTCACGTTCACAAATTGATGATGTTTCTCGTCCCCGTCGTGATGATGTAACCCTTTAAACGTTCGAAACGCCACGTGGTCGAGTAAAATCGCCTCCAAAACATCCTCCTCCTCCTCGTCTCCAAATTCTTCTTCCTTTTGAATCTCTTTTAATACGTCTTTGATCCTCGTCGAAGCGTGTGATTCCAAACTCTGTTGTTGTTGTTCCCGGTATCGTTGAAACAGTTTTTGCATCTTTATGTTGTGTTAGCCATACTATTCACATCTCCTCTTGTGATGATGGATTCCCCTAATCTCTCTCTCCCTTTTTTATTTTGTACGTACGGATAAGCACCATTTTGTATCATAGATTTAAGTGTCTTCGCCATTTTTCTCTCTTTTGAATAATAGTAAAACCAACCACACAAGAATATTAACACAACATCTCACTGATAATAATAATGGTGGGGCTTCGAAGCCCTTTGTCCTCTTCTCTCTCTCTGCAAACACAAAAGATCTCTTCTAGACGTTTGCGTCGTCAACGCGCGCTCGTTTTGTGCTGGTTTTTCGCGACAGTTCTGTTCATAAACGCGTTCGTACCGAAACAAAGTTCAATCAGAAACGAATCACAGTTACACTCGCACGGGAAAAACGTTTTGAATGCGGACGCGATTCTTGCGAGTTTGTCGTCGTTTAATCACGTCTTCGGTGGAAGAGGAAGAGGAAGAGCTTCTTCAAACAGCAACAACAACAACGATGAGTTCTTGCGATTGCAAATGGAGAAAGAGAGAGCGTCTGGGACGTTGAAATATAAAATGGAACGAGAACAGAATAAGAATCTGATGCACAGCTCTGGACAAAGTCTGAGCGAGTTGACGAACGACAACGCTGGGGAGAATAATTTTATGAACAACAACAACGGCGAAGACGTGGGAACGCTCGCGCGACCGAGAATTATACCGAAGACTTTACGGGACACTTTAATTCACGACGTGGAAGCGAGGGAGTATCGTAAGTTTAAAAAATGTTCGGTGATCGGGAACGACTCGTCCATGCGCAACGCCAAGTTAGGTGTTGAGATTGAACGCGCGCAAGCTATTTATCGCATGAATTTTGCGCCTTTGAAGATGTTTGAAGTGGACGTCGGGGCGAACACGCACACCATGTGCGTCAATCCAGAGAAGATGAGGAGAGGTTTAAGGAAAGAGTTATCGGATATGGAGAAGAAGATGGATGGGATCGGAGGGTATAGAAGCAGCAGCAGTAGTAGTAGTTTTAGCGGCGGCGGCGGTACGAGTCACGGGCGATGGGTCACCGATAACGGCAACATACCGGAACGAGTGTTAGTCGTCGGCGACGTCCCGGGAAAAGACGCGAAAACCGGCGACTCGGAGAAACCGTGCATTGAACGCTCCCAAGGCGGTTTGTGCATCGAACGCACCAAAGACAAGAAAATCAGAAACATGAAACCTTCCGTCCAAAAACTCGCCGAGGAGTTACTCTACACCTTACAAGAAGGCGTCGGCGAAGAAAACGGCGTCCCGACGACTGGTTTATACTGTTTAGTCTTAGCGTTAACCGAATGCGAATCCGTCGACGTCTACGGCATCGGCGTCGGCACCATGAACAAAGAAGACATGAAAGATTTAGAGTATTTCAAAGACGACCATTTTCGAGGTTGGGACGCTCGACACAACGCCGAAGCCGAACGTACGCTTTTGCGCGTCCTCGCCTCGAAAGTCTGGAGGAACGCTTTGATGAAACCGTTGGGTGAGTTGAAGTGGCACAACCCGCTCATGAGTTCTGAGTTGGTCAACGCGAACTTGTTGAGTCAAACCGCCTGTATTAGTGGCATTAGATGCGTGTGATAAAAATGAAGAGAAACACATTTTTAACAACAACAACAACAAAACAACTTGTCCTTTTTCGTCAAAAAAAATGAACATCATCTCTACGAGTACTGGTTTTGTCCTCCTCTCAAAACTCTTATCCCAGGCGCTCTTCTCAACCCTTCATCCTTTCGGCTTTGAAGGCGGAAAAGGCGGCGTGGTAATCGCGAGACCACGTGTTAAAAGACGAAGTTCCTCCCTCGATTTTGTTTCGCATAACGAGAAGAACAAACTCCTCGCAGAGAGTTTGTTTTTTCTCTTCGTCGTTTCGTTGTTCGTTTTGAGTTCGAGAACGAGAAAAAATACACAGAGGACACAGAAGAAGAAGACGCGCTGGTGCGCGGTACTCGTCGAGAATATTGAGTACGAAGCTAAAGAAAGAGCAGAAGAGGGAGAAGAGAGCGTGATAACGCCAACTTTCGAGGATGAATGTGAAGAAGAAGAAGAAGACAAAGAAGAAGAAGAAGAAGAAAAAGAGGACGAGTTTTTGACTTCAGACGACTCAGAGTCGTCTTTGCAGTGCGAAGACGAAGAACTCGAGCAGCGAGATCAAAGGTGGGAAATCGTCGCGAAACTTCCTCCCGTTGTCGCTTGTGAGGAGAAAAGGTCTTCATCTTCATTACTGGAGGCGTGGATGAGTGCCGTGCCGAGAAAAGGCAAACGGAAGTTAAAAGCCGTTGGATTCGGCCGCGATACGGGTAACGGTTTTTTCAAGGATCTCACGGAGTGCAATTTTCGCGTGGAGGTGTTTCGGTGCATCGACGAGAGACGTGCGAAGAGAGAGGAAGAGGGAGAAAGAAGCGACGGATCTTTCGAGAAACGACGACGGGTGGAAATTGATGAGGAGGACAACGACGACTGAGATGAAGAAGACTTTCATTTCTTCGAAACGATACGATACGATACTCTTTGGACAGAATAAATACTTCTCTATGATAAAGCTACTACTCTATAAAACTAAGAACTACATCTCTAACTGCTAATATTACCACGCCGTATTCTAGCCTCTTCTCGTCTTCGGTTCGCTTGCTTCTCCGCGATGCACTTTTGAATAACATCCGGCCCTCCGAACGCGACAACCTGCCCGTTCTCGATGTACGCCGCCAAATCCGCCTCTTTCAACTCCTCCAATCTGTGCGTCACCCACACCGCGGTCACTTTATCCTTTGCATCCTTTCCTTTTTCATTGCTCGTTTTCAAAACGTTCTTGACTGCTTTCAATACGCTTCGTTGATCAGCTTCGTCCAAAAAAGTCGTCAACTCATCTAACAACAACGTCTTTGGGTCCTCGACCAACGCGCCGGCGATGGCGACTCTTTGTTTTTGTCCTCCGGATAAGGTGGAAACTTGTCTATTCAACGCGTTCTCGTACCTTTCATTGCTATCATCGACGTCTTCATTTTCATCGTCCTCTTCGTTGTCTAAATCAACCTTCAACATGTTCACCATCTTCAACGTCTCTCTCACTTTCTTTTCAATCTCTTCGTTCGATAACCGAGGCGACGACGACGTTCCTCCTCTCTTATTTTGTTTCCGTCTTAAACCAAACGCGACATCGTGCGCGACCGTGGGCATAATAACTTGATGATCTGGATTTTGAAACACAAACGCTCTCGGTTCGTTCACTCGCGCATACCCGCTCTTAATTTCTTCCGTATTCGTCAATCCGGCCAACGTTCTCAATAAAGTGCTCTTGCCAGACCCGTTCGGTCCAAGAATCATGAACAACGCACCGCGAGGGATTTTAAGCGTGACCCCTCGCAACGCGGCATTATTCTCTGCATCCTCAAACGAGGAAGTATTATTTGCGTATTTGACGACCAAATCTTCCACGTCCACGCCGTAGATGCTGTCGTCTTCTTCTTCGTTCGATACCGTTTTTTTTGCTCTTAGGGGTGTCCTCGTTCCCCAAAATCCTTTTCCATGAGTCTCGCTTCTTCGGTCAAAATGAATGCTAGTATTATTGCTTCTCATCACAAACCCCGAAGTAAAGAAAAGACGATCGTTACCGAGCGACGTCGAAACCTTCATCTTCTTTTACGATAAAATCTAAAATCTCTCTCTCTCTCTCTCTCTTTCTTCTAAAGGTGCTTGAGAGATGATTTATATGATTTTGTCAAAAGCGTTGGTTCTTTTATTGTGTGGAATATGACTATTTTCAAATACAAAAGAGAACAACTAAACTATCATCGACCTCCTCTGCGAGATCTTTTCGCCGGCGGCGGTTTCACTTCCTCTTCCGGAGGTTTCGAGACGGCTCTTCTGGACGATCGACCACCCGCTTTAGGCGGCGGCGGCGTCGGCGATTTCGACTTTGCTTTACGTTTCTTCGAAGCCGCCGCCGCGGCTTCGGCTTCGGCTTTCTTTTTATCTTCTTCCGCTTCTTTTTTCTTTTTCTCCGCCGCGGTTGAAGATTTCGCACCGCGCGCTTTCGTCGCCTTCTCTAACACTGGTTCTCCTTCTTGTATGTCTTCTTCTTTTTCTTCTTCTTCTTCCTTTTTCACCGCAGCCTCCAACATTCTTTTCGTCGTCTCTTTCGCCTCGTCTTTCAACGCCTCTTTGATGATCGGCGGCAACGCACCCGCAGATGGTCTCCGCGTCGCCTGTTCCGCCTCGGCACGTTTCGTCTCTCGCACTCGTGCCAACATTCTCTCGACTCTGTTCTGCAACGCGCTTCGTTTCGCCTCTTCTCTTTGGTCGGCCAATTCTCTCTCGTGCAACACGTCCGTCGCTAACTCCACGGCTTCCAATACTTTCTCCGCGCACAAGCGTTCGTACATCTTCTCTTCTCGACTCGTTCTCTCCTCCTCGGTTAAGTTTTGCTCGTTTTTATTTCCTAGGGCTAAGATACTTTTTTCCGTATTGCTAAGGATATCCTCCGCGCGTTGGACGATGCGATCGAGTTCAGGGCAAACGACCGTTTCAATCACTCGCGGGCCTAACGAACTCAAACCGACTAAAGCGCCGAAAATAGTCGGTAACGGCGATTGCGTCGCCTTCAAACCCTTCTGTAAAGTTGCCGTCACTCGAGGTTGTAACGTCGCGTACTCCTCACCGTAACACTCGCAAATTTCCGCGACCGTTTTCGACGCCAACACTCGCAACTGCCAGTGATTATCCTTCTCCGGATTTTCTGATAATCGCTTCGCTACGATGCACGTCAGCACGGAAGGCATCAGTTGGTGTAAGTACAACTCTAAATTCGCGGTTGGGTTTTGCACCAACGCCTCGATCGCGCGCATCATCGCCAGAAGTTTGCGCAAGTTTCTTAAATTCGTTTGAACTTCCGTGCTTATAAACTTGGCAAAGTACGGAATCAAATTCGCCAACCCGGCGTCGGTTTGTAAAGTTCCAATCGCCGCGTTCAACAAGCCTCGCTCTTCGTCGTTCGCCCCTCCACCGCCTCTCAACAAAGCCGTAATTCTATCGAAGTACACTTGCAATTCTCTCGATAAGACGTGTTGCACGACCGGCGCGAATTTCCCTTGCTCTTTTTGTTGTTGCTGTTGCAAATGTTGCTGCGCGTCGCCCTCCTTCTTCTCTCCTGCTTCATCGCCTCCTTTCTCTCCTCCTTCCGTGGCACTCGGCAGCGGCGGTGGTCCAGTTACCGTCGGTTTCTTCGCTTTCGCTTTTGCCAACGTCTCCTCTCTTTCTTTCGCTCGCTCTTGATAATATATTTGCGAATCCAAGCTCGGATTTTCCGGAATCAACGGTTGCACCCCGTCGATGGCTAACCAGTGCGGAACGACGTTGATGGCGATCGAAGGCGGTGGTAACGGTTCGGACAAGAGTTTATTCACGTCCAACTCTTCGTCGTAGGTGTAAAAAACATCGTTCGTGCCTTTCACTTTGACGAACTCTTGCGATGGCATGTTCGATGGGAAGCCGTATAATGGTTCGCACATTCGTATGCGTAACGCTGCGTTTATGTCCTGTTTACACAAAAGAGAGTAAGAAGAGATTTGAATTGGAAAGAGAGAAAGGAATGTGTGTGAGTATTTCTTTTTGGACGAACGACGGAAGCGTTATAACCATCGTCGTCATCGAGAGTTGAACACAAAATATATTCGACTATATTCGACAAAAACGCGCGCGTGAGAAAGAGAGAGAGAGAAACATAAAGAAGCATACCTCTGTCGTTAACACATTTCGTCTCGATCGTTTCGTACATTTCAACGCCTCTTGAATGATATCTCTCAAGCGATACTCGACGTCTGGCGCGAACGCTTTGGCGACGTCGTCGGAAATAACGAACCCGAACGCCTCCGCGATCGTTTGGATCGATGCAGCGGAAAGGTGCGTGAAGTCTTTAGGAGTCGTTGCCATTTTATTGTTGTTGTTGAGGTACAGGTAAAAAGTGAAGGAAAGAAGACTCAGAGAGAGTTTAGAATTACACAAAAGAAGAGTGTTATTAGTTAAAATATTACAACTTTTTAGGTATATAACTTTTGTCTTTCTGATGCGTGCGTGTGTGTGTGTGTGTGTGTGTGTTGCGTAGTATACGTAGATTCGACGGAATCGACCTGCGTTCTTGATGTGTTTCAGGAGAGAGTGATGAGAGCGCCGTAAGAAGCGCTTTCATCTCACTTTCTTCCTACGCGCGCTCTTCCCGCGCGCGTAGTATGTTTTTTTGTGTTGTAGTTTACTTCGTCTTCGTTCTTCTCGAAGAAAGAAGAAGTCATTAAACGTGTTTTTTTGAATTGATGTCGCGGTCGTAAACGGATGCTAATGACTGCATACGACTGTAAAAAAACGCCGCAGAGTCAATCGCGTCGCGAACCAATGTTTGGCTATCTATGGGTTGTTTCTTCCTCATCTCTTTCTCTCTCCGTTGTTGTATACGTTATACATAATATATCTCGCGGCGGCGCGGCGTTCGAAGAGAGAGAGAGAAAAAGAACAACACCGCAAATGTATAGCTCTTTCTGTTTGCCTAAAAATAATCTCTATGTTGGTACAGCAGCATCCACCGAAGACTTCAAATCGAGCCGGGTTAAAAAAACTCGTTTTGACTTTACGCTTCGCGTGGTTTCTTCTTCAATTATCCATTACCGATGCGAACCGGAAAGTTTTGCCATCATCATTTGAAAATCGTGATTCGCAGGTTCCGGAATGTTGGGGTATTGTTGCGATCCGTCTGGACCTCTGTACGGTTGGAGTTGTATTCCCCCGTTCCCTCCTCCATTTCTATCGCCGCCGAACAGATCGTTCAATACGCTTTTTGTCGGTGTCGGTGCTTGATGTTGATGGTGTTGCGGCGGCGTGGGCATGCCGCCACCGAGCAAACTTCCAAGTAAAGCTTGGCCACTCATCGGCGGCCGCTGATGTTGTTGTGGAGGCGGCGAGCGGGAGAGTAAATTCTGCATCAAGCTGTTCGCGCTCGCCGTCGTCGTCGGCGGAGAACTCCCCGCCGAGGACGACAACGAGTTCTGCGAAGAATTTCTTCTCGCCATCGCCGCTTGGGCTCCCGGTATCGTTTTCAAAAAGCTCGGCAACGGCACGACATCTGGATCGGGCGAGTTTGTGAAACTCGCGCCTGCGTATTTCGGCTCGTTATAATCGTTTCTGGTGCTATTGTTGTTGTTGTTCTTGTTGCTCTTTCCTTTGTTGTTGTTGTTGTTTCCTTTCGTGTGGTGTCCGTTATTCGTGGTCGTTTCTAACGGCGCCGAGTTGGAGAGTTTCGCCGCCGCCGCCGCGTGCCCTCCCGTCGGCACTTGCGGCGCGCACACCTGGTGCGCTCGCAGCCTCGGATCTACTCCTACTAACAAAGGCGTCGAACTGTTATAATTACTCGTCGTGTTTTGATTATGCGCCTCGAAGTCAAAAGGCACTAAATCTCTCCCCGCCCCGGGTAAAGGTGCCGCGGATGCGCACTTTTGATCTTCGGACGCTTTGATTAACGCGTCCACCATGACGTCTCCATCGCCTCGAAAACTCATCGTTCTTTTTTTCTTCTCTCTTAATAATTGTCCGTCACACGACACCGCTTGATTTTTGCCAAAATTGCGCGCCTTCTTCGAGAAGAAGAATCAGTACAGAGAGTAGTATATATCGCGAACGAATAAAACGCCTCAAAAACGCAGATTCGTGCGAACACCGTAACGTATCGCGCAAAAATAGCGGCAGAAAAGCAGTCGTAAGTTGTGCGCGTTTACTTAATATAGTAGAGTATTAAACGCAGCAAGTGTGTTGTGTGTGTGTAATTTTTCTTTACGAATGAAGAAGCGTTCCTCTCGCGAACCTTCTTTTTTCGCGTCGATCTTTTTTTCTCGTTTTTTGCGTTTCTTTCGAAAAAAACGAAACATCTGCTTCTCGCCTCATTTTTCTTGGGACGCTCTGCTGCACAAAATGATGATTTTGATGATGATGTTATGTCGTGTATATTTTTAAGCACACTTTAAGAAGCTGCTCTTTGTTTGCGACGATGACGACGCGCTTGTTCTTCTTTTCGTTATTGTTCTTCTTTTCGTCTTTTGTTTTTGTCGACGGCGACGTGCAAACGCCTCAAAGAGAACTCAGAAAAGAAACCGTCACGATGCAACTGTCCTACGGGAACGTAGAGCTCGGATTTTATAAAGACGAAGCTTCAAACACGGCGGACCACATATTGAAAGCGTTTAAACTCGGCTTGTACGACACCAATCACGTGTTTCGAGTGGATAAAAACTTTGTCGCGCAAATCGCGGATTGCATGACGAGTCGAAGAGTTGGTTTGACTTTCGAGCAGAACGAACACGCGAGGAAGAAAATACGAGGCGAGCACGTCGGGCAAACCATCAAACACAGGAAAGGAACGCTTTCGATGGCACGGTTCAACGATCCAGACAGCGGGACGACGTCGTTTTCGATTTTATTAGGCGACGCGCCGCATTTAGACGGGCAGTATTGCCAATTTGGGGAGTTGATTAGTGGATTTGAAGTGTTGGACGAGTTACAAAAGCTGGAGACGACGAAAAGCGGGATCTTCGTCATGCCTAAGGAGCGGATTGAGATTATGAGCACTTACGTCACAAGTGGTGGCGATGGAGACAACAACAACTGCGTGGAAGAAAAATTGCGCGCGGAATCTTTGGCGAAGGAGCTGCACGACATCAGAGCCGCAAAGTTACCGAGTAAAAAATAGAGAAAGAGAGGTAAGGAAGCGGCGTATTATTTTTAAAGCTCTTTCATTTGCGCGAAGAACCGACTGCGTTGGCGTAGCAACAACGATGATGTCGCAAAAATATTACTAGTAGTATTATGGTAGTTATTATAGTTATTAGAATTATTTCCAATGAACGAAAGCGATGAACACGTATCTCGCCGCGAACGTAAATACTACACACGCGACTTGAAATGCTAACAATCGCAAACACAATTTCCTTTCCGTCGTTTTCCCGAAAACGCGTAAAAACAACGTCACCAGATTCATGTTGTATCGCGTCTCCGTCGCCTTGGACGGACTCAATAAACCGGTTTGCGTCTCAAACCTCGGTAATCGGTGTCGAGGACACGGCACAATTTTGAACAATTGCGGAATAGAGTACAAAAAGTTCACCACTTGCGGTAAACAAAACAACAGCAACGTTTCGGAGAAGTGGCCTAAAATGCCAGCCACGGCTAAAGTCATCCCGGCGAAGTACGTGTACGAATCGCCCACAAACACCGCGCTCGGGTACCAGTTTTGCTCCAACAAACTCACCGTGGCGGCAAAGAAAGGCGCGATTAACAACAACGAAAATACGTGCGGTCCAACGACTACATTCGACGTTGGATCTGTCAAAAGACTCCAAACGTTCAGAACGATGATCCCGCCGGCGATGACTAACGATTGGCCGCACTCTAATCCATTTAAACCGGCGTGGATGTTAATCGCGTTCGATAAAAAAACTGCGAGCAACCAGATAAACGCGATATAAATGTACCCAACGTCCATCAATCCACTCTTCATGTCCACTTTCATCGTTACGATATCCCGCACAATAGGGACCGAATCGAGCGCGCCTAAAACCGAACGCATATTTTCGCGAAACATGCGAGGGACGACGATAGACGTCGATCCTTGGTAACTTTGCGCCAACATCGTCGCGGCAAACCCGGGTAAAATCATCTTCGCTCTCCACGGCAAATCTAACACGTCGTCTACGAATCCAAGAAACAACATGAACCCAATCGTCGCCAACGCCGCGTTGTGTTCGCTCTCTCCGCTGTTGTCCAAAATGAACGCCGTGTGTAAAGTCCTCCCGATAACCAAGGACACGAGCACCGCACACCCACTCGCTAAACCCAACGCCTCTGGAATAGCAATCTCGCCCATTTTCGTTCCTTTTTTGTTAATATCTAAACCAAACATGTTTCGCTTCCCGAGCGTGCGTCGAGCGACGATTGGTATTAAGCGCGCTGTTGTCGCGTACGCCAACACGGACGTGAACGCAGCTAAAAGTAAGATTTTCATCGCGCCTTGATCCATATTATATACACTCACTCCACTCATATCTTCGTTCACGAATCCTTTCGCGAAAATAATTATTGAGGTTGGGAGTAAACAAAACGCAGTCATTTTAAGAACATCTCTGGTGCGTTTTTTTTCAATAACTTCGAGTATTTCTCGAGGGATGACAGACGCGTTTTCGTCGTCGTTATTCCTTCTCTCAGCAGCGTTTGGACTGCTTGTTCGTTGTCTCACCGACGACATCTTCGTTTACTACTTCTTCTTCTCTTGTTCTTGTTGTTGTTGTTGTTGTTCTAACAGTTTCTTTTCCAATCGAATCTTGTCCCTTCGAACGCCTTCGCGTAACTTTTCTTTCTCGTCTTTTTGCTCCCAGTGGACGTAGTATATCCCGGACGAGACCAAGGAAACGGTCAAGAAAAGTGCGAAAAGTCCTCTGGATCTTCCTTTAGCTAAAAATGCGTTGTTTTTACTCCCGATAGTCTTCGTATTCGTCGCGTTCGTCGAGTTTAGCATGTGTGCGAATATAAAGTGAAGAGGACTGCGACAGACCTTTTAGGTGAAAAAAACGCATAAAAATCACATCAGAACGAAGACGGATTAGACACTCTTTTTATTCACTTTATACTCTATTTATATACACTATATACACACAGAGAGAGAGAGTCAGAGAGTAATGCGTTCGTTACCGAGAACGTCCTGGTCGAGCTTACCGGACGTCGTCGCGTCGTGTGAGAATACTACGAGTAATACTACGAGTCCGACGATTCAGTCGACGACGGGGACTTCTTACAACAACAACAACAACAACAACACGAATAATAAGAAATTGAAAGTTTTGTGTCTTCACTCGTTCCGAACGTCCGCGGATATCGTGAAGTTACAACTCGCCATGGGCGGGTGGGATAAACATTTACAGGATTCCGCGGAGTTTATCGCAATAAACGGGATATTTAAAGCAACGGGAGAACCTCCGGAAGATGTGAAATCAGCGTTTCCAAACATGGGCAGTTTTCAGTGGTACGACGCGGAACGAAACGCGGACACGGGGAAGATGGAATACAGAGGGATCGAAGAGTCCGCGAAATTCGTGGACGAGATTGTGCAGCGAGAAGGAATCGATGGGTTGTTAGGGTTTAGTCAAGGCGCGACGTTAATCGGGGAGATGTTGAAAAGGTCTTCGTCCGATACCGCAAACGCCCCGGAAGGAGAAGAGGAAGCGATGCGGATGAAGAGTTTACGATTCGCGGTGTTGATATCAGGCATGCCGAGCAGAGCGGACGAGAAATTGAGGGAACAAATGCGTAGTAATAATAGTAATAGTAACAATATCGAGAAAACAATAGGTGCGTCTATCCCGACTTTGCACGTAGTCGGCCAACAAGACCGGGCGATACCCCCGGCGCTGACAAAGTTACTGCATAAAGAGTTTGGCGGGAAGGCGGTGTTAGTCGAACACGAAAAAGGGCACGTGATACCGAAAGTGTTTCCATCGAACGAGTTAGGCGAGAAAGTGAAGAAATTCTTCGACGAACGGTTGATGGAAAAGAATAGCAACGCGCGTTTGTAAGTTATTTTACTAATTTCGCAGCAATTTATAAAAACTATCTATCGCGCCTATAATAAATCTAATCTGTCTAAAAACTATCAAAACTAATACACGCGCATTGGGAATAAAACTTCCTTCACGTTCAAAACTATTCCGCGGTTCCAAATGTTCACCACGTCCACTCGTTCGCTCTTGGGCAACCTTTTATTCACTCGTCGCATGTGCGCGTATTTATACGTCTCGTTCGTCGTCACGTTCATCGAAACTAAGTAGATGTGGTACAAGGCAAAAACCAAAACGCCAAACCCAACCGAAAATAAAACAAACATCGAGAACATACTTCGCGTGTGATGATACATCAACGCCGGCAAGAACAGACCGAAAAAATCTTTTTCTTTCACCGAGTGCCAATGCTTCGGTATCCGCGTCATCACCCTGTTCCAACAGACGAGACCTCCGTGCGCGCACAACGCGCCGTTCACGATCAAGAACAACAAAAACCAACGCAAATTTCTCAAACCAATCGCTTGGTTCACCACCGCGCAGTAATGATCAAACTTACACACTCTTCGATTGGTCACCGCGTCCCACTTGCTCCTCGCCGGGATGTCGATATTCAGCGTTCGACAGGATTTCCCTTCCTCGTAGAGTAAATCATCGAACGGGAACATTTTATAGCACACCTTGTGATTCTTCTCCGTGACTATTCCTGGATCGGACTTTAGCACGAGCAAGTGCGAGATAATGCCAACTATCGCGTGCAGCGTGAACCAGAAAAGCTTTATTACTTCCTTCTTCTTCTTTTGATTGTTGTTGTTGATGTTTATGTTGTTGTTCTTACTAATGTCATCACCTAAGAAGTCGCTGAAGAAATCCAAAGCCAACAGGTACCCTATCAAAACGACGAGATAATACGCAATCGCGCTCAGTGGATTCCTTCTTTTTTCGCCGCGCTCTGTTCCTTTCTTTTTCTTTGACTGCCACCACCTTCGCCACCACTCTTTTAACGACGACGAGAACAACATCACGCGCGCGTGTTTGCCGTTTTCTCTTCTCGCGATTTAGGGGAAATGTTTGTGCGCAAATTCCTCATAAAAACACACACACACAGACGTAAACGTAAACGTAAACGAATGAGTTCCTCTCATCGGTGTCTGTCTGACCAACCATCATCACCGACATTAGTAGTATCACTCGGAAACAACAAAAGAAGACGCGCAACAACAACGAGAACGACAACTACAAGAAGAAGAAGAACAGAAACAATAAAGACGAGAAATTTCAACGCGTCTTCATTCAGCGAGAGTTTAACGAAGATGGAAAAGCGACCGATAATTTTTTTAGACGTGGATGGCGTTTTAAACCGAACGGCAACGGCACCTCAACTCATCGTGGAGAGAGATAAAGTCGAGATTTTGAACGAGATATGCGCGTCAACGGGGGCGGAAGTCGTGTTGACGACGTACTGGAGACACTTTGAAGAGTACATTGGATATATTTTTATGCGACACGATTGTTTGGAAATAGAGGTGGTTGGAAGGACGGAGGGAAAGCCTCACTTGGCGGATTCCGTGCATCACGATTTACACGTGTCTACGAATAGAATTCAGGAAATTAAGAGTTATTTAGACGCGAGATTTGTCGGGGAGGAGAAGTATCCCAAGTTTGTCATCGTGGACGATAAGGAAGTGGTGAGTGAAGGACACGCGTGGGCGAACAGGTTCGTAAAAACGAAATCTGAAATCGGTTTGACAAACGAACGCGCGCAACGGATGATTGAATCTCTGGAGCGGGTTTGAGAACGACGACGACGACGACTCCTGCATTAGTATGCTTTAGATTGTATTAGTAGATTTATTTATGTGGTTGTGTTATGGTTTGTTATTAAATATTACAAAGGAATCAACGCTGCAAGCTCGCCCACGCGTGCTTCCTTTTTTGCTGTTTGTTTTCGTACGTGTTCTTCTAGACGATGATTCGTGTTATACTAAGTTTCTTTCGGCATTGGTGTCGTCCAGAACTCTCCTTTTTGCTTCTCAAAATCTTGCGTCAATTTCACTTTCACTTGGTCGTTCGACATCATTTTCGTAGGTGGGGGTGACGGCATGATAGAATCTATTTTATGATGCAACATCCGTAACGACGCCAGCGTTCTGTGGTGCAAAATGTCTATGGCGTGCGAGCTGTATAAATCAGGGTTGGTTAATCGCAACGTCGAGGAAAGCACCGGAGTCACACTCGCTCGCGCAGAAATGTTTTTGAACTTCTCCCTCGTTTGCTTCGAACGGTAGCAACTTTGGATGAGTAAAACCGCGCGCATGCGTTTTTGCGCATCTTCAGAATCGGGATTAATCAAAAACGCGCCGTCGGCGCCATTTATTGTTTTCAACTTGTTCAAGTAAAATTGAGGACGTTCGTCGTACCATTTATACACGTCTGATTTTATGCCGTATAACATCAAAGCGTTGTACGCTTTAGAATACGCCACCATTTCTCTTCTGAATAATGCTTGCATTCGTTTCTTCTTCAGCATAACTTGTACGTCTGGATAGTGCTTCACTTCCTCTTCCAAGTCTTGGTACGAAAGCGAGTAGACGTCTGAAAACGTAATCGTTTGCAGAAACTGAGGCGATCGCCCAGGTTCCAACACATAGTCCTGACCAAAAACTTGTCCAGCGGTGATTATTCTACCATTTGCGACGAGCACACCTTTACGAATCATCAAAAAGTTGTCCATGTAATCTCCTTTTTCTAAAATCAACTCTTTCGGCGGATACGTTTGCTGTTTCATCTTCAAGGACAACGCCAACACCAAAGACTCTGGAAAGTCGTGGAAGAATTTCACGTCTCTCATCCAATTGTTTCGCAAAACCACGAGCTCTGCTCGTAGTCGCGGTGACATTTCTGACATCAACGCCGTCGTTCTTTCTAAGTCTAACTTCGCATCACCGTGTTTGTACTTGAAGAACTCTCTCAGTTTCACTCGCATCTCTTGCGGCGTCAACGGCAAATCCGCAAATAACTCGTTCAAATCCGTCAACGAGTCCTTTAACCCGCTCGTTCGAGAATTCTTCGTCGAAATGACGTTACCAACGGCACCGACGACGTAACCGTATTGAAATGCGCCAGCTAACATCGCTATGATGACAAAAATACGCTCCTCGTTTGTTTTCGGCGAAATGTCCCCGTAACCGATGGTTGTGATGGTCATCGAACTCCAATACAGCGCAGCGATGTACTTATCAAACCCAGGCACGCATGCCAAAGGATCTGTGGGGTCGTAACACGAGTTGTTTACGGTGAAATCACCGAAATATGTATTCATCATCCACGTGTCGTGTCCAGCGCTTGCCCCGAGGTCGTGGACGAATCCAAACGCGCACGCCATCCAATGCGCGAAAATGACCGTAACAATCGCAAACTTACTCAATGCGAGCATGGAATAATCGATGGTATACCTCATTTCCAATCTCTTAAATAATCGCATCGTTCGCAGAATGCGCAAAAGTTTCGCTAATCGAAATAATCTCAACGCCCTCAAGACGGTCAAATTTTCAATGTTTGCGTTCGGGTACGCATCCTCTACCATTATCGTAATCAAATCCGTCGGTATGACGGATAGAAAATCGATAATGAACCAGCTTCTGAGATAGGAAATTGCAATATATCTCCGATCGTATATAATGTGTCCAGTTTTAGGTTCCGGAACGGCCAAGAAAAAGTTGATGAAAAGATCGGTAATGAAGAACAAATCGACGATTCTATTCAACACGAACAACGCGTTCAAATTCGGTCTAGAAAATGCAACTTCAGCTGGAGTGACCACTGCTGTCCACAACAACGCGCATATGATGAGGAAATCCCATTTGCGCATGAACGACCCTAACGGCGAAAGCACGAAGACGCCTTGCTTCCTCGCGTAAAACGAGTTCGTGTCGTTGTTTTCATCGCACTCTGCGCGTATTCGTGAACTCAAGGTTCTTCCGGAACTCGCCCCCATCAATGTTGAGCTATCATTCTTACTATTACTGTTATGCATACCGGCTTTCGGGTCTTCTTCCTCCACTCCTTCCATCACTCGCTCACCCCACGTCCTTTCCATTCGTTTTTTCTCCTCCTGCCTCGCCCCGATCCTCTTCGTCTCTGCATATCTCATCTCCGTCGACCCTCTGCCCTTCATTTCCTTCAGCGATTTACTTTTAAACAAGGACACTATAAAACTCTCCGTGTTCGTGGTTTCCGCGTCGGTTTTATTCGACGCATCGCGCATATCTAACACGTCTTTCGTCAGCTCGGCGATGTTCGTAAAGAAGGAACCGATGCCGGCCTCCGGTACCGGATTTAAACTCGATCCAGTGCGTTGAAAAGCCCCTCTGGCATCATTCGTGTGGAGTCGTTTCCGTATTTGTTGTTGTTGTTGTTGTTGTTGTTGTTGAGATTGTCCGTCGGCCGCGAGCTCGATATCTTCGTTCGCCGCCTCTGCGGCGGTCGCGCTCGTCCCTGATTCTCGTCTTCCCTCCGCGGAGGAGGACCAATCATCGTCGCCCTCGTCGTCATCATTCATCGCCGGCGCTTGGCCGCGCGGGTAAGAGCTCATTCTCCCCGCGCGATGATTGTACTTTTATCGAGCACCTCTCTCACTCTCACTGTCCTCAACGCACAAATTAATAACGATTCACCACACTCTCAGGTGGGCGATAACACAGCACAGAAGGAGCGCGCAGCAATGCGTAATTCAACGGCACAATTCAAATCGTGTTTTTTGTCTCCTCCCGTTCCCCGCTTTGCGCGCGTCTCGAAACTCGCTCGTCTGAAAGTAATGAACCAATACCTTCCTTCTCCTCTTTTTCTCACCGCCCGCCCGAGAGAGAAAGGGCAGCGGGAGTATTCCGAGAGTAAAGAGCGCGAGGACAGAGTCTTGCAAAAGTGGGGGTCTCTGCTTTAAATAAAAAGTTTTGGAAGAAGAAGAGCAAAAGGGAGGACAAAAATAGAAGAGATTTCAATCGACAATTTTTTGTGTTTTTCAACTACTAAGAATGTAAAGATATCGTTTTCGCTTTGTTCCCATAACCACCGAGGATGATAATAATGATATATTCAAATAATATTGATAACAATAATAACTAAGAAGCGCGCGGAGTGCCACACTGGCTGCAAAAGTTGGAAGCTGCGCTGGAAAATTGACAGCCGCACCGTTCACAAAACTTGGCGACGCCTACTGAAGATCGAGCGGCGGTGGCGGTGTTGATGCGCGGGACAAATTCGGGTTCGTGCAACTCGTGTTGGTTGGCGGTATTATTCGCATTGAATCGTCGCTCAACGTTGACGCCGTTGAGCTTACTGCCGACGTTGTTGATGCCGTTGGCGGCGTAGCCATTGACGTTGCTCATAAACGCGTCTTGGTTGTTGTTGTTGTTATTCGAGTAGTTGCTATATTCGTTCCTTCCGCCTCGTTGGAACCCGAGTCGATCGATAATTGGAGAGCTGCCATACTCTGGTTCTGGTAACCCTCCGATATCGGGTATTCGCACCGAAAATAACGACCCCGCGTCTTTTCTGTTCTCTTTCTTTCTCGTCGTGATGACTAAGGTTTTGCAATCGTTCCCGCAGAACGTCAACGAAGTGGGCGAAGAGACCGGTAAACGAACCTCTAAATCGACCATGTTTGTGTTCTTATCGACGCGAATGCACTTTCCAGCGCCGGAAATGGCAATCCACAAGTTACCAACCGCGTCAACTTGCGCGCCGTCAGGGCCACCAGCCATATCTGACGGTAACGAATAAAACAACCGTCTATTCAAAGGCCCTCTGTTTGGATCGTAATCAAACTCAAAGACTTCGCGTCGAGGAGTATCCGTAAAATACATCTTGCGCCCGTCCGGGGAGAAGCAAATGCAGTTGGAACATCTGTGTTTATAATCCAAGACTTCTTCCAACTGTCGATTGTTGTTCGCGTCTAAGCGCCACAAACCTCCGATGGCGCTCGCATCAACGCGGTGGTCGTTGTTGTAACTACCAATGATAAAATTACCCGAGCGATCGACGCGGCCGTCGTTTGGTCTGGTATTTAAACCGGGTTCGAAGTCAGTCAATCTCGTTTTCACCGTTTTACTTCTCGGGTCAAACTGGTACAATCCCGAGGCCAAGCCTAAAATCAAATCGCCGTTAGACATCAAAGCGCAGCACCCTAAGGTTTCCCCAAAGGATTCTTTCATGTCCGGAAACTCCTCGAGCAAGTCCCAACTGTACAAAGTGCCTCTCGGTGCATCCACCCAGTATAACTTTTGGTCTTTTTGCGACCAAACTGGAGATTCGCCAAGTTCCATTTGCGTTTCCAAGCACTCTTCCGCGTACAACACGCGCGGCGTTCCCGGCTTCGTGCCTTGATGAAACGAACAGATGCGCGCGAAATCGTCCGAGGATAACGACGCACCCCCAACAAGGCACCCGTCGATATCCGGGCATTGCATGAGCTCGTCCACCGAGTCTGGTTTGACCGACCCTCCGTATTGAATGCGCACCCTGTCGGCGACAGATTTGGAATACTTTTCTGCAATCCAGTTTCGAATTAGTTTGTGTACGCTTTGCGCGATGGCCGGCGTGGCAGTCAACCCGGTACCGATCGCCCAAACTGGCTCGTACGCGATGATCATATTTTCCACATCTTTCGCCGATACGCCGTCTAAACCACCCGCTAATTGCCACGATAAAACGTCGTACACGTCGCCTCTCTCGTACTCTTCTTTCGTCTCGCCGACGCAGAACACCGGCGTCATGTCATTCTCGATGACTTTCTTAATTTTCTTGTTAATGTCCTCGTCCGTTTCGTAATAGAGCGAACGGCGTTCGCTGTGACCGATAATAACGTGCGTGACGCCCAAAGAATCTGCCATCGTGCACGACATTTCACCGGTAAACGCGCCGCCGTTCTCAAACGTCACGTTTTGCGCGCCGAGGTAGACACCCGAGCCTTCAATCTGTAATAGTATAAAAGAAGAAGAAGAAGAAGTAGAAGAAGAAGAGGTCATATGGTCAGTATCTGTTTGTTTTCTCTCTCTCTCTCTCTCTCCCGAACATTTACAGCAGAAGCGAGTCAGAGTAACTATGACATGAAAAGTATCGTTTCAAAAGCAGCAGGTAATTACTCCCGGCTTCAATTCTCAACAATGGAACTAGTATCTTCACTCTCGCCCTTTTCTCTGTTACCTTTTGCGTCGAGCCGAGCAAGAAAAAAATCGATATATTAGGAAACGTACCAACTGAGAGACTTCCGATAAAAACGCCGCCGGCGGGCATATCAAAACCTCCACGTTCTTATTATCTCCTCTTCCTCCTCCTCTGTTATTATTAGAGTTCCTCTTATTGAAGAGATTAAATCCACTCCTTCCTCCTCCTCCTCTCTCGTTGTTGTTGTTGAAAAAATCTGCGTCTCTCCTATCCTCCGCCGTGTTCGCGGCGACTAACGAGGCCAGCGTCCTCGCCTCCTCCAAAGTCTTCGGATTACATTTCCAGTTTCCCGCCATGATGGGCGTTCTTAACTGCTTCAAATCCTCCGGCCAGAACTCCTCCTCTTGCTCGTTATTACCAGGGTTTAACTTTTCCAATCGTTTCAGTTTGTTCTTTTGCTCGGGCGTTTTCTTCAATCCTTGTCCTCCACCACTGAAGAGTGCAGATTGAATCCTCACTCCGGAATTACATTTCCTTCTCCTCGTGATGATGACACCATTTCGCCGTCGTTGTTGTTGTTGTCTGGCGAGAAGGAGGTTGTTGCTCAAAACGCTGACGCTGCTCGTCGTCGTCGTCGTCGTCATCAGTTCTGCTTCTTCTTTTGTTTAATACTAATTTGCACAAGATAACGGAGAGAATGAGGCAAAATATGAATTGACTTATGAATTGAGCGAGCGAGGATAATTTTTTTTTTGTGGTCAGATTAATAACTTTCTAGAGAGAGATTTTGGTTGTTCATCAGACACACGACTCTCTTCTCATTATTTTTACACGAACGAAAGCATATTTCAACTTTTTCTACTACTCTCCCGCAAAACTCTGCATCACTCTCACTCTCAAAACACACAAAGACAAAGACAGAGAGACAGAGAGCGAGAAGGAACGAACGACGCGCTGAAACGACCTTAAACGTTGTTGTTGGGATTTTTAGTATTAATCGCGTTTGTCGTAGTACGCGAGAGATGAGGAACAGCCATCGCCCTTCTTTGGGAAGTTGCAGAGAAGGCCGAGGAGTTTTTCATCGTCAACGCGCGAAGACAAGCGCGAGCAAAAACGCGAGGAAAAAGACAACGAGCTTAAGCGCGAGATGTCGAGGAGTGCTGCGCGCGAACGCTTCCTCGTCGTCTTCCTCTTCTTCTCTTAAGAAAGTATCACCGTCCTCGTCGTCGTCTTCTAAAAACAACAAAGGCGAAAATATCATCGTCGTTGGATTAGGAACGAGAGGCGTGACCATCATAGACGAGTTGCAAGAAGGCGCCTGCTTACCGAAAGCACAATTCTGGTCGATATCGTCGGATGTTGGGATATTAACGAGGACAAAATCGACGAACAGATGGCGATTACCGCCGGCGACGAGCGATATTCCGCAATCGGCGGTGATTGATAACGCGACGAGCGCCGCGCAGTCGGTGTTGTTCGCCGCGGAGAGCATGAGTTTGGAAGCCTTCTCTTCGGGAGGAGACGACGACGACGATAAAAAGAAAAGTAAACAAGAGAAACAAAAAGAGTTGGACGAGAAAGTGCACATATGCGTCGTCTGCTCTTCGGGAGAAGCTGGCGGAGAAGCGGGGATGTTATTCGCGAAAGAGCTGTTCAAATCGAAAAACATCGCGAGCGAGAAAAAAACTCGATTCCCGGGCATATGGGGCGGCGTCGAAACTCCGAGCGGGAGTACCGTATCTATTCACGCGGTCGCACCCTTCGATTTCGAAGGACGACGGAAACGAGACGAAGGGTTGGCGTTTTTGGATATGTGTTCGAGGAAGAAAGGTGCGGATTCTGTGGTTGTCGTTTCGCAAAGAGACGCGCAGGCGCTGGAAGGAGAACCGATGACTTTAGAAGCCGCATCGGCGTTGGCGAACGATTTTTGTCGTTGGAGCGTCTTGAACGTCGCGAAAGACTTGAGGCGAAACTCGACGTTTTGGGACGCGCGCGTGAACGGAGAAAACGAACGGTGTGGGATATTAGACGAACAAAACGCGTTTAAAGATGCCATTTCCTCGAAAACTTTACGAGAGATTAATAGCCAAAACTTATCGAAAAGTGCAAGTGGGGGTTGTGGCATCGCCGTCGTCGGGTGTGCGGTGGAGGAATTGAAAACGTACGGCACGGAAGACGAACAGATTTCTGCGGCGATTGTTTCCGCGGTGAAGGAAGCGGCGGAAGATTCGCCGTTTCTCGACCCGACGCAAGCCCTCGGCGAGAAATGCGTACATCTCGTGTGCCAAATCTCCACGCCTCGAGGTACGCTTGGACCGTTAGCGAGGAAATCTATAACCTCCAGCTTAGCTGCGTACGTGGACCCGCTGAAATGCGGCGTGACTATATGTAAAGCGCCGGCTGAAAATACCGTCGGATGCATCGAGATTTCCTTATACGCCGTGGCGAATTTTGAAACCATCGCGGAAAGATTTACGTTGCGTCAATCGCAGATTGCGTTGAGAAAGCTCAAAGATAGAAACTTACCCGAGCAGATGATAAATAATTTAGAACCGAGGAAGAAACGTTTGGATTGGTCTTCGGTGGATGATCTCGTCGACGAGAGCAACGAAAACAAAGTCACGTCTCCGCCACCAAAGCGTTCTTCTCCTCAAACCGCTTCGGACGGAAAATCCGTCGATTCCATCTTCGACGAGGCATTAATGTCTGTCGACGAATCCAACGAGTCGTTGCTTCGAGCGGGTGACATGCTAGCAAACATTAGCGAGGACGGAACGATGGAAGATGCGCCGGAAATCAACCCGTTCGTAACCACGGACGAAGAGTTTGATTTGGAAAGCGAGAACTTTGTCGTCTTGGAAGACGAGGACTTAGAAGTTCCTCCTCCTCCTCCTCCTCCCTCTAGCGATACAGAAGAGAAGCAGAAGACGACAGAATCTAGCGCGGTAACCACCGCCAACAACGACGCGGCGCGCATTACGGTACCTGGAGAACTTACGGGAAGCGTCGTCTTGACGCCGGTTCGAGTGTTGCGCCCGAAAGAAGACGCGAGCGGTAACGTCGTCGGATATCGCGCGGTAGACTCCGTCAACGATTACGACAAAGCCGACGTCGACGACAACGACATCGATACTCAAAACGAAAAGAGCAATAGCAATAGCAAATTCTCCTTGCTCGGCTGGCGTCCGTTTTCGAGCAAAAACGACGCCTCCTCCTCTTCCTCCTCCTCCTCCAAAGTACGCTCGAGAGCCTTTGGTGTGCTCGAATCCGACCGCGAAGCGCGCACGCGACCCATCCTTCGCGTCGAATACGCCAACATGTGCGTCTACGAAGGCGAAGTCCTCGAAAAAACAACCAAAGCCGAAGGCTCTGGCATCATGCGCTTCGCCTCTGGCGATTGGTACGAAGGAAGGTTCGCGCAAGGCAAACCCGACGGAAAAGGCAAGCTCTCGTTCTCGCGAGGAGGATACTTCGAAGGCGAGTGGTTAAACGGGAAACCAGTCAACGGCTCACTCGTGAAACCACCACCACAATCACCGGTGGGATAAATTCCTCGTCGTCTTTAGAATAGAATATTTAGAATATATATATTATGCGAGTAAAATTGACGCGCGCGGTGTTGTTATCCTCTCGTATTCACTTAAAATTTTTCTCACACGCCTTCGAGGAAGGCACCTTTTTCCCTTACATTTCTTCATAAAAAATTGCTCATGCGAGAAGAAGAAGACAAGGCCGAGGCCGAGAAGAAGACGAAGTCAGAGGATACAAAGGAGGAGGAGAAAGCGTATAATTCGATAAAACGAGACGAAGAAGAAGAAGAAGAAGAAGAGGAAGAAGATGGTGATGGTGACGATGAAAGTACGGGTTTGTTGAGCACTTCCCATCGAAGAGAAGAAGAAGACGACGACGAAGAAAAGAAGGAAGACGATCATCATAATCTTCGTCGCGACCACCACCAAAACCAAACCGCATCATCATCAATCAGCGCGACGCGGCATATTTATCCGAACGTTTTGGAAGACGGCGATGGAGAGAACGAGAATTGTGCGGTCGGTGTGCCGGTTTTAGCGGACGGATCGATTGATTTCAACGCGTACGAACGAGGAGGAGGAGGAGGAGGAGGGCACGAGAGGACGACGAGAGATTACGCGAGAGCGTTGGCGGAGAGCGAAGGAAACCAAGACGTTTCGGTTCTGTTGGAAGATCCAAGCTCGAGTGCATCGCCTCAATCTTCTTCTCGAAACTTTGTGGAGTTGCAAAGTTATTCGACCGGTTTGTTCGATTGCGCTTTGGACCCGCTGAACTTTATCAAGAACTTCTTGTGCGTTCCTTGGGGCGTCGGCGAATACGCCAGAGATACCGCGCAAGGCGAGTGTTTTCCGACCGCGTTGAGCATAACCATGGGAAATTTGTTGCTGAATAACTTATGTTTCCCGATGGGATGCTTCGCCACCGGTTCGTGCATCCACAGCTCCAACGCTGTGGCGGAGCATCGACTCGGGATATTCGATAAAACCGACTTAGCGACGGCGTTATGTTGCGCCCCGTGCGTGGTCTCCCGCATGCAAAGAGAAATCAGCGCGCGAAAAGCGCTCGGAGTGATGCCGAGCAGAGAGGAGCTCATGCTAAGATTTCCAAACAACGAGTTCGACGATTGGGACGGCGGCGGTCTTTCATACCACCACGGCGGAAGCGCTCGAGGAGGAAACCACCATCTGAATCGAAGCGACTTTATCCCTCCCAGACGCGTCGTCCGCATGGTACATCGGAGAGGGAACATGGTTGGTCGAATGTAATAATGCATAACTGCTAGTATATATAATTAGAGCAGTTAAAGTAGTCAAGTCTCGTTTTTTTCTCATCAGTCAGTCACACGACCAACTTTTTTTTCTTCTTTTTTTCTTCTTCATTTGGCGGCTCTCACATCAACACAAGCAAAATTAAAAATGGGTTCAAGCGGCGAAAAGAGCGCGAAGAAAGCCAAGAAAGAGAAGAAAGACACCCCAAAGTCTTCGAAGAAACGCGATCGGGATGGGTTGCCTGTGCCGTCGTCCGCGAGTAAAGGAGGAGAAGGGGACGATGATGAAAAACAGAATCCGGTGTGCGCGATTGCTTCGCCGTTGGCCGATGGGAAATTGACCAAGAAATTATTGAAAGTTGTCAAGAAAGGTAAGCAAATGAATAAGAGCGGCGTGGTGATATCAGAAGAAGAAGAAGAACGACATCCCCGTCGTTTTGTTTCTCTCGTTCTTCTTCTTCTTCTTCTTCTTCTTCGTGTTCTCTTCTCGTTGTTCGGTGGTGGTAGTATTCGTTGTTGAATTCTCCCTCCTAAAATTGTCTCTCTCTCTCTCTCAATAACAACAACAATAACAATAACTCACACACTTCTTTCTCTTCTTATTAAACTCCTCCTCTTTTAACAATAACTGAAAAACAGCGTCTAAATTCAAACAAGTCCGGCGAGGGGTCAAAGAGGTCGTCAAGCAACTCAAAACGACGAAAGAAGGATTGTGCGTCATCGCGGGGGACATATCGCCAATCGATGTCATCACGCACGTGCCGATGTTGTGCGAAGAAGCGGGCGTGCAATACGTGTACGTGCACTCGAAGGAGCAGTTGGGCGCAGCTGGGATGACGAAACGACCGACGAGTGTGATGTTAGTGTTACCGAAAGCGGTGAAAGGGTCGACGAAAATGGGGAAGGATGACGAAAAGGAGTTTGAGGAGATGTATAAGAGCGTGTATTCGAAAGTGAAAGGGATGCACGAGAAGTAATAATTATGTTCGTCTAGTGTTGGAGGGCATTCGAAAGTGAAAGGGATGCACGAGAAGTAATGATTGGATTCGTCTAGTGTTGGAGGGCGGCGGGAGAAGATGCTAAGTTTTATTCAATAAGTGTACTACTACTATGATTTTATTCTTAAAAACCGAGAAACTATGCTATGCTTTATTTTCTATCGCTCTAACGAATCAAAACAGGAAAGACTTCTTCTTCTTCTTCTTCTTGAGCAAAGCAGCTTGGACTCGCTCTACCGCGTTCTTGTCCTCGTCGTCGTCGTTCTTCTTTTCTTCTTCTTCTTCTTCGTCCTCTAACAGCGCTCGCCTCTTCCTCGCCTCTTCGTCTTCGTCCTCTTCCTTCCCTCGTCTGTTTTTACTCTTCATCTTCATCTCCTCCTTTCTTTTCCTCTTCTCCATCCCTTCCTCTCTTTGCCGCTTAATCTCCGTCTGAAAATCTCCAGCCTCTTTTCTCTCCCTCATTTTCGTCGCTCTCGCGCGTAACTCGGGATCGTCCGCACACATCCTCTCGAACGCCTTCTTCGCGAACGCGTTCAACGCCTCTCGTTTCGTCTCTTCGTTCTTCAACTTTTGATGACACTCGGACAACACATCGAACGCCTCTCGAGCTTTCTTATCGCCCGGATTCTTATCCGGGTGCGTGAGTAAACTTCTCTTACGAAACGCTTTGGATAATTCCGCGACGGTGACTGGCCAAATCGGGTCGCCGATATCGTCCGCCGTCGGTTCCGCAACCGCTAAAGCTTTGAAGTAATTTTGGTTCTTGTACGCCTCCAGAATCTGTTCCGGGATCGTCTTTCCCAACTCCTCCTCGTTTTCCTCCACCATCTTCTTTTCTTTCTTCGCATCATCATCATCCAAAACGATTTTCTTGGGTAACATGTGTTCCGGTATCCTCACCTCTCGTTCCATTAAATCATCGTCCTTCTTTCCGTTCGCGTTCAAATACTCCGCAGCTTTCCGGTTAAACATTTTATCGAAATTCGTCGAATCCATTTTGCAGCTATAAATTCGTTTTACTCCTCATCATATCATATCGTTTTTCTTTTCCTCTTTTCGTTTTAATAAAAATGGCCCGTCGCCGCGCGCGCGTGCGTGTGTTCTCTCTCTCTCTCTCTCTTTTCCCTCTCAAACGTCTCTCTCGTTTCGAAGAGGTTTTAGGTGTCTTTATTTCTTGCGCATATCTCTTCTGTTTGTGCGGTAAAAAAAAACTTTTCAAAAAGTTGTTGTTGTTTTTCTGTCTGTTGTTTCAAGCCGTGCGGCCGTAAAATGCAAACACATTTGGATGAAAAAAGGGGGAAGACAAACGAAAGAAAAATTCTCAACTCTCTCTCTTCATTTTTAGATACAAAAGAACACTGCTGGCTATTACTACGCGTTACAAGAAAGAATACGGAGTATTATTCACCGCGACGCGTGGTACCGAAAGAGAGAGAGAGAGAGAGATGAGGAAATCATCGCGAGGGGGAGTCACAACTGTCCTCGCGAAGAAAAAAATATCGTCGTCATTTTCTCACAAAAGATATCACCATCGAACGCCGCTCGGGGAAATCAACGACGACGACGTAGAGGACGAACAAAGAGTTCGAGAGAAAGACTCACCGATGACGGTGCGAAGGAAATGGAACAAAGAACACGGAGTATCGTGCGGAGGAGGAAATTCTCCGAGCAGTGCTCGTTTTAAAGCGACGGCGATGGATAAGGTGCTGATATTAAACAGGAGAGTGGACACGCTCGAGGTGCGTACAATTCTTCGTCTCAAATGTCTTCCTCTTCTTCTCGAACTCGTCACTGTTTTCAATCTTTCTTTCGCGCGCGACGACGTAAACGTGATGAGCGCTTTAAATTGACATTTTAAAACGATGATTTTCCTTCTCAATCACACTTTCAAACAGGCAAAGCTATTCGACGCGAACGAGCACATCAAGGAACAAGACGCGTACAGCAATCGATTGCAGAAAGATTTAGTGGAAGCGCAGAAAGTGTATAAACAGCTGAGAGTTATCGAGCGAGAGCGAAGGTTGGCGGACGAGGAGGTTGCGAATTTGGATGAAAAATTGGCGTCGATACGGAACGAAACAAAAGAGGATATTCAACGTTTGACGATTGAGAACGACCGGTTGAGGAATAAAGAAACGCGAGAACTCGAGGATTTAGAGGAAGAGGTGAAGAATAAAACGTTACACGTGGAAGATTTGGAGCAGTCGCTGTCTAGGAGTCAAGGCCGAGAAATGTTGATGTCGCGCGAGAGAGACGTGGCGTTGATTGAAGCGGAAAGAGGGGCAAAGGAGTTGGCAGCGACGCAGGCGAGGTGCGTGGCGTTGTCGAAAGCGCACGAGGAAGCCGTCGTGAGTTGTTCGAAACTGAAAGTGGAAAATGAACGGACAAAGGAGGAAAACGTAAAGTTATCGAGCGAGGTGGAAGATTTAACCGAACAAATAGAAAACAAGAGGAAGGAGAACGATTTGTTGTACAGCGCTTTAGAGGACAAGAAGCTGGTCGTTTTAGACGAGGCACGATCGATCGCGTCGAATTCATCGATGAAACAAAGAGTTGATTTCAAAGAAGCGTTGGCAAAGGCGACGCACGAAGCCGAACGAAAAGCGGACGAGGCGGAGAGAAAGCTGGAAGCCGAACGAAAAGACGTGACGGAATTGATTTGTTCGTTCGAGGATGAGTTGAAGAGTAAGACGGAAAAGATTGCGAGTTTGCGATTGGAGTTGGCCAATGCGAGATCGAAGAATGCTTCTACTTCTTCCTCCCCTTCGTCTATGAACGTCGCTGCGAAGAAGCAACAACAGCGAAAACAACAATCGGTTTTATTGAACGACCCGCTGGACGAGGAAGACGAAGAAGACGATGGATACTACAACCATGACGAAGAGAACACACATCACCATCAAGGTGGCGTGAAGACAGAAATGCAAACACGGTACGAACAAGCCGAGCGGAAACAAGAAGAGTACGAGCGTTCGGAGGAATTGAAACGATTAGACGCTACTCGATGGACCCTCCAAAAAGAACTCGAAAAGGAGATTCGAGACGCCAACGCGCTTCGCGATGAGAACAAAAACATATCTTATGCGTTCGATAAACTCAAAAGAGAGCACGAATTCACGGAAGAAAAGTTACAAGCGGCAGATTTACACTTGGAAATGTTGGAAAAAACGCACAGAGCGGCGAGAGAGGCGTTGAAATCAGCCGAAGAGGAGAAATTTCAAGCCGAGAGAGCCGTTCGCAACGCGAAAACAGACGCGGAGATGGCGTTGAAGCGGAAAGAGTCGGCGGCAATCTCAGAAAACCGAGCGATGAAAATGCAAGTGCAAAGTTTAGAGAGACAGTTGGAGCGGTGCGAAGACCGCGTGAAAGCGGCTGAGTTGGATGCTGCCAACGCGTTAGTCAAAGTCAACGAAGAAGTCGAAACGAGAGCTCGCCTCGAAGTGGACGTGCAAGCGAAAGAGAACAAGATGAAAATCAAAGAGCGCGACTTGAGAAATAAACTAGAGCACTCGAGACAGGCGTTACACTTTGTCGTCTTAGCCGAGACAAAAACGTTGATGAAGTTATACAACGCGGCGGAAGTTACCCGAGAAACTGGCGTCATCGACACGAGCTCGAGACCTCGAGACGTGGATGAAAAATTGTGGTCCCGAATCGTAGACGCCTTAGCGAGCATAGACATACGAAACGAAGAGCTTTGATGAGAAGTGTTGAAAGGTACTTGGTATATAAAGAACTAAATATAATCTACTGCTCCACTGCTTTCTTCATCTCTACGTTGGCGATGCTTTCTTCGTTTTCCTCGTCGAACTTGAGAAAAGAGTTCGAATCGTGTTTATGTAAATCCGCGCTCGTCAATTGAACGGCACCGCCGCCATCGATAGTACTCCACGGATCATTATTATTGGTATTATGACTCTTACTACCAACACTAGTATCACCACCACCTTTACTTTCTACCTCCATAAATGCCACGAAGCACGCTTTACAAAAATCAAACTCCTCCTCCGTTTCCTCTACACACTTCCCGCACGACCATCGTTCGCCTAATATGTACAAACCGCATCCATCGCACGTTCTCGGTAACTCCCACGCTTCTCTGTCTATATCGTCCGCGACTCCGGCTACGTCTTCTAAATGATTCAAAGAGAAGTTTACTGATTTCTTTATCTTCTTTGTCTTCTTCTCCTTCTTCTCCTCGTTCTCTGCATTCACCGACAACACGCCGCGTTTGTCTCCACAACTGTTGTTGTCATCATCATCATCATCATTCTCCTCCTCGCTCTTCCTCTCCAAAGACTCAACGGTGCGATCGAGTTTAGGCGCCTCCTTCTCATCGTCCTCGCTTCGTTTCCTCTTACTGTTCTTCTTCACGGCTGATTTCGCTGGCTCTGACGACACCGTCGTCCCGAGAGCATCGTCATCAATCATATTGAGTGTATATCTCTTTTAATTAGGTAAAAGCTTCGTGTTACAATGGACTCATCAATTTCGCTTCAAAATGCTTCAAAAATAGTGAGTAAAAAAATGCTTCGCGAAAGCGCTTCTGGCAATGCGAACAATAACGGAAGCTTACCGCGCTCGCGAAGCGCGCATTTAAAAAGTTTACACCACGTGGAAACGCATCCTCTCGGTGGAGGAGGTGGAGGTGTTGGGAGTGGTTTACCGTTACACGCCACGTCCGGGGAGAAGTACCAGAAGGAATTGAAGAGAAAGAAATCGAAAGCGAAACGTACTACGAATGGATGGAAAGCGATGAGTGCCACTCTGTTTGTTTTCGTGCACGTGTGTTCGAGCGCGTATTATTACAACAAGATGAAAAGTGGAGGAAGTGATAACGTCGATGCGTTGGATGGGAACGACGGGAAGAGCGAGACCAACCAACAAACGCCGTCGCGGTACGATTTACTTTCCTCCGAGGAGGATGAGGATGAACAGGATAGGAGTTTATTGACGACGAAGTTGCGATTGGAGCTCGATGAAGCGAAAAGGCAGATGTTGACGATGAAAGAAGAGAGCCAAGTGATGCAAATGCAGCTGAGGGATTTTCAGGCGAAAGGTATGAGTGGTGGTAGTAGTAGCAGTAGTAGTAACAAAAAGAATAACTTGCAACAATCCGGAAACGTCGAGACGCATTACGGTGGTAGTAGTAATAATAATGGAGGAATAGGAGGCGGGTTGTTGGTGTGGAATTACGAGACGACTGGGCAACCGATTGAGATTAAATCAACGCCGTCGGCGAACAGAGACGTCGCTTTAGATTCGAGACCGTTCTTTTCCATTGTCATGGCGGCGTATAATCAAGGCGCGTACATCGACGAGACGGTGAAATCAGTCGCCGCGCAATCGTACGAGCGGTGGGAATTGATCATCGTTAACGACGGTAGCTCGGATGATTCGTGGGCAAAAGCCTCAAATTTGATGGATAAGTATGGAAAGAGAAGAATCCGATTGATTAACAAACGCAACGGTGGGTTGGCGGATGCTAGAAACGTCGGGATGCGATACGCGAGAGGCGATTGGTTGTGCATGTTGGATTCGGACGATTTGTTAGCGAGAGATTATTTGAGTCGAGCGGCAGAGCTGGTGGAGGAAGAGCACGGAAACGGAGGTGATATCGCAACAACTATTTCGGGAGGACACACTGGAACTGGAGGTGTGGACATTATCCCCGGGTGCATGCGCAACTTTGACGCGGTCTCGTCTGATTGGTGTTTTCCTGAAGGCTTCTCCATCGTCGGCGTTTCGCACTGGAACAAATTTCACGCCTCGGTTTTAATGAAAGCTGATTTGATGAGAAAAGTTGGCGGGTACGATCCAGGTATCCCGTGGGGTTTGGAAGATTGGAACTTTTGGTTGAACGCGGCGAAATTTAACCCAATCGTCCGGTTTGTACCGGAAATTACGTTTTACTATCGCCATCATAAAGGCACGTCCATGCGCAAAAAGATGTTTGCGGCGTATTTAGAGCAAACGAAAGCGATGGTTCGAACGAACCACGTTGAATTATACGAACCGGTGCAACTACTTCACGACCACGAAACGATTGAAAACATGCACGAAGACACGTTAAAAGCGTTGGAGAAGAAAATGCAACAGTTTCCATTACAGCCAATGCCGTACTTTTGGAGAGCGTTGCGAAGGACGAAGAAAATGGAATACGAAGAAGCCATCGATGATTTGAAAATCGCGTTGAATTTAACAACCTCGGAAAAACGATACAAATGGCAAATGTATTATCGATTGGCGCTTTTACACGAAGCGTTGGAGGAGTATCCAGAGGCGGTGAAAGCCATCAACGGCGCCTTCCGGGACGCGTATTTCAACGAGATTTTATTGGTAAAGCACAGATTGGAGCAAAAAGTCTTGGGCGATCCAAAAGTTGTGTCCGCGCATTTGGTCGAAGCGACACCCACGTATTGGAAATCTGAAAAAGAAATGCACGATATCAACGAAGGAACGTTGGCTGGGAAACTTCTAAAATCCGAGCAATCTCACGAACTCTCTTCGTTAGTTGCCGAGCAAATGCAACGCATGAACGCGCTGTTGCAAATAGCCACTACCAACCCGTGCGGCGATCCGTCCGAGCCGTTACCGAATAAAGGTGAATTCAATTTAGCTAAAAATGGCAACTTTAACGCTCAAAAAGATTATTGGAACCCGTTTGGATCTGGGTATAACTTAGCACAGTCGTTATCCCGCTCCGGTTCTGGACCGCAACCGTGCGCGCACGTCGAAAACGACAACGACGACGCCTCCTCGGGCTTCACGCAACTCATCGAAATCAACCAAATTAAATCAGAACCGCTGTTGGTAAAAATGTGGTCAAAGTCCAAAGACGTTTCCGGTACTACCAAAGATGCCGGGTACTCCTTATATGTCGACATCTGGTACTCTGACGGTTCCAACGATTGGGGGTTCAACGTTCCTTTTAACCCTGGAACGCACGGTTGGGAACGCGCCGCCGCATTCATCACCAAAGACAAGCCCATCAAATCTATCCAAGTGTACGGCATGTTGAGAGGTAAAGAAGGCGAAGCGTGGTTTGACGATATCACCGTCTCGAGAGGCAAAGACGCCGCGTGCGCTTGCGGCGAACGCCAAATGTTTGAACCCACAGAGAATGGGGATTGTGAACAGTGCTTGGCGGGGATGCGATGTTTCTTGGGAGACTTGTTCGATCCGTCCGTGCAATCGGTCGTTTTATAATAAAGTTGTATGTACCTGTATCTTTCGTCATAAATAGCACACACCCCTAATAAATTCGCTGGTGCGCTCTACATGTCCTCCACCCAAACACCGCCTTCTGTTCAAAGCAAAAGCCATCCGTCCTTTTCGCAGCAAAGGAAAGAACTCCTCTTCATCGCCAGAAGAAACCGAGAGCTGGAAGCCGAAGCCGCATGCGCGCAAAAGCTCTCTTTGATTAAAGTTGAATCGAATTCGGTTTCGGAAATCCAACGCGTTTTAGAAGTCGAGAAGAAGGTTGCGACTCGTTTGTTAAAAGAGGCGAGCGGTTCAATCGAGACGTGCTTGAGGAATTTTCTAGAAAAAGAGTGATACGAAGAGAATGGTCATGACTCGCTGTAGCGTTTTGTATTCTCGCTGCACGAAGTACAAACGTTTTCATCTTCTTTTCGCGTTCTCTCTTCTCGGAATGTTGTTGATGTTGTTAGGGGTGATGTGTGAAGACGAGAACGACGCGGCGACCAACGAGAACAACGAGAACATCAACAAGGACAACAGTATTCCGTCGCTTTCAACCGAAAGCAACAACATCGATAATGAAAACATTCCAGCAAGGAAAATTAAATTTGGAGAAACCGTTAAACTGGACGAGTTAGGACCGGTAATAGTGCAATCGGATTGCACGTTGAAACGCATTGAAAATTGGCATACGTTAACCGAAGGCGAGCGAGAGGCGACGATGAGAAGGATTGGAGGAAGGAACAGAGTGAGATTAGAACATTGCAAAGAACAGATACAGATATCAGATGCTGGCGAACTTTAGTAATTTTAGCATGTAACAGTAGTATTTTAGAAACCGAGAATGCCGCGCTCAATATTGCATTCACACCCGCGATAAAATAATCATCGTCTGTTTTTGTTCTGGGCTACCATCGGTCGATTCGAGGAGTGTCTCGCTTTGTTCCCGACGCGAACGCCGTAGTTCTCGTCAAATTCGGTTTCGTAGTATCGTTCTGGTATCGATTTCTTCACGTCGTCTTCGGTTAGGGACGACGTTGAATCCAAATGGACTTTAGAATCTTCCACTCGCAAAGCGTTCAAATACTCGTCCGAAAAGAGCGAGCGCCAAAAGGTATCCGCGTTGGATTTCCCTCCCGCGTATCCCGCACCTCGTCTGCAGAATTTCAACAGACAAATTTCCAAAACGTTGTCGACAATCACCCAGGTGGACAATTCAACTTTAATGTCCTTGTACAACTTCTTATCGTCGATGATAACGTCGTCTTTATAGCGAACGCTCAATCTCGATCGAGACATGTCCACTTGAACGTCCTCACTTTTCGCGGATTCGTGCGCGCTCATTCCACCCGCATAACCGTCCAACCGTACGAAGATTTCCACGTACGTTTGATTTTGTTTCCATTTAATCGTTTCCGTCTCCAAACCTAAACACTTCTCAACTTCAATCTCTTGCCAATACAACTCGTTCTTGCTCGATTCCCTCGCCTTTAATAATCTCGTTTCCTCCGCCTCTCGCATGTTCTTCATGTCTTCCGCATCGAATTTCGGCGGTTCTGGTTTCGGGTTCGCGCGACCATACATGTCTTCCATGTTGACGACCTTACGCTCTAAACGGTCCACCTCGTCTGTTTCATGCGTGTTGTTGGGAAGGAGAGAAGAAAAATGTTTAGTATTATTATTATTGCGAAAGCGCTGCTCCTGCGGTAAATTTCTAAAACGAAAAGTTCAAAATGCTTACTCACCATCTTTCAAAACCGCTTGCTTCCCGTGACTTCGCATCCACCTCGCGAACTTCGGTTCCGTCCCTTCCGTCGCATCCGCGAAGTCGTTCTTCCGACAAAACGCCTTGTGAAACGGCCAGTACGTCTTTTGACACTTCACCGAACAGAAAAACGCCGTGTGACACCGGCTGCATTTCATCAGATGATCTCGTCCGCCACAATTGTCGCACGTGTGTTGCAAAGACGCCAAAAGTTGATCTTGCTCTTGAAAGTGACACGGCGCCGTGATGTTTCCGCCCGTTGCCGTCATAACAGTTCTTTTATCTGGCGATGATGATAACCTCGTATTATTATTATTGGTGTCTTCTCATGCGACGCAAAACTATTTTTGACGACATGTGCGTGCCAAAAAGAAGCGTTTAAAGCGTTTCTCTGAAAACCAGACGGTCCCCCATCAAGCAGAGAAAAAGTTCTCCTCTTTTTTCCCCTTCTCTTCACTCCATTCGTCCTCAAACACTCCCGCTTTGTAGTACGCGCACAGAAGAAAAAAGCCATCAATATCATGCCTTCGTCGTCGTTAGTGTTAGTATTATCATCGTCCTCATTCGCGGGATGTACTACCTTCTCAAAATCCTCCTCCTCCAAGCGGGGAACGAGACGAACAGAATTCAGTTGTCGCGCCGTCAGAAGTTTTCAACATCATCATCGCGCTGATAATAATAAGAAAAGAGGAGAAGAGACACTCAAAATGCGCGCTCGAGTGGTGGATTCTGAGAACGCGTACGGCGACGAGCGATTGAAAACGCCCGCGATGCCTTTAATCGACGTCGTTGAAGAGTCCAACAGCGGCACGCGAATTTTGCAATGCATGTTGAGAGCTCGGGTGACGGATAAAAGTGGGAATATTCGTTGCGTAGTGTTACCGTTGGACGCTCCGATCGATGTCTTGCGAGGCGAAGCGAACAGCGAGGACGAGGACTTATCGGACATCGACGATAAGGAGTTGAACGAGATTTTACCGGATATGCAATTAGCGTTGGCGAAGAAAGGGTTGTTGTTGCAGCGGTCGGCGTTGTGCTTTACGGTGAGAGGACCGATTCGCGCGGATTACGACGATTGTTTAGAGTTGGATCAAGGGCGAGACGAGGCGCCACAAGAAGCGACGGAGTTGGTAACTTTCGACAGCGACGCGACTGGGTGTCGGTATTTAGTCTATGCGCCGTTAAATCCCGTGTTGATTGTAACAAAAGAAATTGAAAGTAACGGTTTGAGACAGGAGGCTGTGATGGAAGAGCCGGACGAAATCGTCGAGGCTGCGATTGAGAGAGTGTACGAAGAGTTGGCATCGGGTCCAGACGACGAATTATTCTTACAGATGGAGAAAGCGGAGAGGGACATGAACGATAGTAATAAGAAGGGTAATAGTGGTGGTGGTAAAAGAAATAAAAAGTGATTTTTATGACGAATGTGCGATGTATATGTATTTATATTTGTGAGATACTGATATGGCTTGTTTTTGTTTTCTCTCTCTTTCTCTCTCTCTTTCTTTCTATCTTTCAAAGGATAGGATCATCGACATCTTCTCCGTCGTCCTCTTCGTCCATTATGTCTTCCTCCTCGTCGTCGTCGATATCGTTGATGCCGTCTTCCATGATCGGCATCATCGGAAAGATACTGAGAATAAATTCTCGACATCCCGCGTGTCGTTCTTTAATCTCCTCGATTTGGTCGTAATACTCGTCTCGTACGTATTCGGACGGTCGTGAGCACGCTTGCATGCAGCTAACCGGGTGCCACGGCAAATCCTTTTCGACGACGAACCGCAAAATTTCGAGGTACCCCATCTCCGAAGCTTGTTCCGCGACGCGCTCGTCAAAAACGACGCCGCGGTCGAAGAAAATCTGAACGAGGTCCAAGTGACCTCCTTCGGCGGCGAAAATAGCAGGATTTGCGGATTGAATTAACCTTCGATCGATATCGTGTTTCAAAAGAAACATGACTATATCTTTGTGCCCACCTAACGCGGCGCGTTCCAAACACCTGTGATTCCACGGCGCGAAATGGTTTCGACAGTACCTCAACATTTTCAACGAACCAATCCCGCACGCCTCCGAACACACTCTCTCGTTCAAGTAACACCCGCCTTCTTCCACTAAATATCTCAAACACTTAAAGTGGCCATTCTGCGCCGCCGCGATTGTCCCATACGCGTTTCTTCGATCCACAGCCCCCCACGTGCATCGAAAAACCTCCTCCAAGAGATATTTCACGCACTCCAACTGCCCACGGCCACTGAAAAAGCCAACCAGTCGATGACAGGGTTGTAACTCGTTCCTCTCGCACGCGTATTTCAACATCTCTCTCGTCTGTATATCTCTCGCTCTCAACTGCGTGCTAAACTTGCGATCCGACAACCGGTTCTTCGACGTCCAAACTCGCCCATTCTTCACCACACTTTCCATCTCTTTATTCACTCGAGAGAGTAAACGTAACTCCGTGCTCGTCAAAAGAGGAAACACAAACCTCTCCACGATATCTGCGTATCGTTTGATAAAAGCATACAACGGCGCGTTCGTGAGTTCTTCCTTTTCCTCCTCCTCTTCTTCCTCCTCTCGTTTCCGTTTCGTCGTCGCATTCGAATCCATCATCGAGATGAAATGCCGCTCGAGAAAAAAGCGAGGGTACCCGTGCGCAGACATGTGTCTCTTCTTCTTTTGCGCGCGCGTATTTTTGATGAAAATTTTCTCTTTTTTTTTTTTTTGCTTCTTCACAAAATTTTGACAAGAAGACAAAAAAACAAAGAACTCATCAGGGGAGGAGGAAAAGGAGGATTTTTGTTTGACGGGTGAAGATGATGATGATGATTGATGACGACGACGACGACGACGACGATTCGTTGTCCTCCGATGCAGAGGAGGACGAAAAGTCCTCCTTAGACTTCTTCTCTTTAGAAAACCCGGAAACGGAGAGAGAATTCTTCGCGGCGATACGGAAATACGGCGTTGGAAAGTGGAAGAAAATGAGCAACGATTCGCGATATTCCTGGCATCATCGACTTTCGCGAGACGTTCGAGAGCGGGAGAAAGAGCAACAGCAACGGAAGGGAGGACGGGAAAAACTTCCTTCGTTAGTGTCGTCGAGGAAGAGCGGTGGTGGTGGTAATACTAATGGTGGTAAAAAGATAGTGACAACGAGTGAAAAGATGAAAACGGTCAAAGCAAAGTTGAAGAACCACTGGGAGAAATTATCTCGCGAGAAGGATTCGAAGAAGATCAAAAATGAAATCGTGAAGAAGAACGAAGAGTTTCGCGCGCCTCGGTTTCGACACTCGTACGATTCGAACAAGAAAGAAAACGAGATGCGAGAAAAAGAGTACCAGTTGAAACCGTTTACGAACGCGTTGTCGCAAGCGCTGGACCGGTATATATTGGAGTGTTTGAATTTAGAGTACGACGCGCACGAAGACGCGTTGGAAGAGAGGGACGGAAAGACCATCGATCAAGTGGCCAATTATTGCATCGAGAAGTTTCGAGAGGAGGAGGAGGACGGGTTGATTGGAAAGTATCGGTTCGGCGGTTTGTTCGAGGTGTGTAAAGGCGCGAGGGAGCAAAGAGTGCCGCAAAGGTTGACGGAACTCGGGAAGGAAGGTAAGGTGAGGAGAGATCGAGTGACTGTTCCCGGAGATACGAGTGGAAGGTTACACATGAAGTACGTGGCTTTGGTGGATGTAAACGGGAAAGCGATTAAAAATATCACGAATAGGAACAGGGAAGATACCGAGGAAGATGAGTACGTGGACGAGGACGAGAGCGAATCGGAAGAAGAGTCCTCGGAAGACGAAGAAGAAGAAGAAGAAGAAGGGGAGGAGGAAGACGTGGTCTCGCAAGAAGATGGAGAGAATACAAAACAAGAAGGAGGTACGAATAGCAACGAGAACGGGATAGATAGCGGATCCACGAAGAAACGACGGCGAAAACGGCGCGCTAAGAACGGTCAGTCAAAGCAAATGTCCAAAGCTACGCAACGCAAGAAAATCGAAGAAGAGTTGGAAAAGTTGCCGCCGGTATTTTATTACGACGGACGGTACTTAACCGCGGAGCAAGCCGCGAGCGAAGCTCGAGAGGCGTTCGAACAAGCCGAGTTAGCTGCAAATGAAGCGGAACTGGCGGAAAGAGAAGCCGCAGACGCCGAAGCGGAGGCGAGACAGGCGGCGGCGTTGGTCGAGAGCTTATGCGCCGAAGCGGAGACGATGAAAAACTATACCAACGACGAGAAAGATGCTAACACTCTTCCGAACCCGGTCGCGAATGAAAAGGAGCCAGAGCGGTTTGTCCAAGCGTAGAAAGTAGCGTGTACACTTAAAAATTAAAACTCTCTTTGACTTTATACTACTTTAAAACTACTCGCTGTTATTATTATTCCCCTCTTCTTCCGCTCGCGCCTCAATCAATCCCAACTTTTCTAAGTGTTTCCTCCCTCTCTCTTCTACGCTAAACGTGTACGTCACTTTCGTCGTTTTCCCGGACGCGTCCAACGGTCTCGCCGCTTTTATAAAACCATCGAATCGTTTCTTCTTCTTTTTATTTTTGTTCGCGTTGTTGTTGTTGTTTTCGCTCGCAGTGAACTGTTTTCGACTTTTTATCGATTGGAGCAAAATTTTCATGTGTCTGCGACTGTGGATTTCAACCGCGTTTTCCACGGCTAACGTGTACAGTTTCTGAGAATCGATCGGTTGGTTCTTGAAAATCAAGTGGAGCAGTTTCGCGACTGGGCCAGATGATTTGTTGTATCGCGTTTTGTCTTCTCCCATTTTATCGTTTTCTTGTTGTTGTTGTTTTTCTTCCGCGAACGCGTTCGACGACGAGGTTGAAATCTGTTTGTTGTTGTTCTTATTCGTATTCATGAACGAGGAGGACGATCGAAACAACTGAATAGAAGAAGAAGAAGAAGAAGAAGAAGAAGAGGTGGAGGCGATTGCGTTCGTGCGCGTGCGGTGCAATAAAGCAACGCGCGCGAGGTTTGACAAAACGACTTTACGCAACATTATTTGTATTCGTATTCGCGTCTCGAGAATGAAGAAAAGCGTTGAGGTGAAACCCTTCTCTCTCTCGCCTTCGGAAAGAGATGTTGTTGGCGTTTTGTATCGCGAAGATGCACATTTTTTCATCGGCTGATGTCTTACTAACACGCGACTAATGATGATTCTATTTACATTCTATTCTAAATTCTGTTGCACACGCGAACGGATCATCGAGCAATGTTGTTTGTCGGGCCGTTTTCTTTCTTCGCCCTTACGTTCTCGTTCTCGTTACTCGCTTGTGCGGTTCGAGTAACGTTCGCGTTAGTATTCCGGACAACTTTCGCCGCGTTCCTGGATTTGCTCGTCTTTGATTTCATCTCCCTCTCGGTGTAATCGCTCGCGAATAAGAACATTTCTTTCTCCAACTGCTTGAAACCGCCCTCTAACGCTTCTTGTTTCACGAAAACGACGAAATCTAAATGTGAACCGCTCTCGGTTTTCGGCCATTTGTCTTTGTTCGTTCGAAAGATGGCTCGAACGCGTCGTTTGCACAGGTTCCTATCGACGGCGCGTTTTAACTGTTTCTTCGGGACGACGATGCCAATTCGGTGACATCCAGTTGCGCCGGGTACGCCATCGTTCGGCGCCGCTTTTATTCGTATGCAAGAATAATTCAACGTTCTTCCCGTTTTCTTCACGCGGTCGAAATCTTTGTCCGATTTTAAACGCTCGCGGTCGCGAAAGACGTTCCCTTCAATCGATTCTAACGCTCCCGGTGTTCGTCGCTGCGCGACGCCACCCTCTTTTTCCATCTTAAGCTCTGCGTGTTCACTATCATCACTGCTACTGCTATCATCGTTGCTCAAACCATTGCTCGCGTGCTTCGTAGGATTCCAATGTTTCGTTTTGTAATACCCGCCCTTTTCGTCGTCGTCGTCAGAATCGTCTTCTTCTTCTTCACCTTCTTTTCCTGAGGGCGACGACGACGTGTCGTCGTCGTATGACAAAGCGTGCAATGCGAACGGTGAAGAACTCGCGTCGTGGGTCGTTCGTCTCGTTTGGTGGTACCCCGAAGAATACTGATTCCTCCGTCGTTGTTCGTTTTTAGTACTTTTGCTCCTCCAATTTTGCGAACAATAATTAGTATTCGTATTCAACGCGCTCCTCCTTTCTCGATAACGATGATGATTTTGCAATCCGCCACTTCCTCCGCCGCTTAATAAAAAAGAGCAGCACTGACGACACCACCACGCATCGTTACTACTGTTCGCGCGACCGTAACTACTGCAACAAAAACTCCTCCATTTCGCGGCGTCTTCTAAAATCGTCAAATTCTTCCCAAACGTTCGTTTCCTCGTCATCATCATCATTCTTCTCGCAGTAAAGGAAGTGCGATTTTGTTGTTGTTGTTGTTGTTGTTGTTGTTGTTGTTGTCGTCGAGATGATGATGATGTCGCCAAACCCGCAAAAGGCGAATGTAAAGTCCTCGAATACAAAGTTTTAAAGATCATGTACTATTTGTGCGTCAGTCGTCTGTTGGCGCAAGTTTTGTGTGTATATAAAAGAAACAACCTTAACAATTCTCTCAATAATAATTCTCTCTTCTTTCTTTTTCTTTTTTCTGTTGTTGTTGTTGTTGTTGTTGTTGTGAAATGATGATTTACAGTTCAAACAATTAATTTTGAATTGAAAAAGAGCAGCCCATGCAAACAAAAAATTCCCATTATTAGTCAAAAGAATACCTAATAAAGCGAAAACCTCGTTTGGTACACTTTGCAGAAGAATACACACAAACTCTCTCACTTTCCTCGCAATAATAATAAATACAACGTCATCATCATCAGCGAGAGAGATGAAGAGAGATGAAGAGAGACGTTCGTAAACGCTCCTCTCGATGAGACTATCATCATCGCGAGAGAATAACGAGGAGCAAAAATGAAGAGAGAGATTTGAAAAAATTCGAAAGACATCATCATGGCGTCGTCTGATTCTGATTCTGATTCTGATTCTTCTTCGCGAAGAAGACTGCCACCTCCGTCGCCGCCGGTGATGGAACCCAACGATGATAACGACGATGATACGTATGATTCGTCCAAGACCTCTCCCGCGGTAAACCTTTCCGTGAAGGAACGAATTCAAATGATGCAACGAATGACCGATGCGAAGAAACCGTCGCCACCGTTGATGACGAGCGGAATGGTGCAACAACAACAACAACAACAACAGACGTCGCTGACGTCGAAAGTAGGCGCGATGGAAACGACGCCGAGACAGTTAACGCCGAGCTTTGAATCTGCGGAGGAGGATGATGCGAAGACAAAGAAGACAAAGGTGAAGAAGGTGGTCGCGACGCCGTTGCCGAAGTACACGCCGTATCGCAAAGAACGAGAAGAAGAAGAAGAGAAGAAGGAAGAGTTTCAAACGGCATCGGCGTTGATTCGACAACGGTCTGCACCGCAATCGGTGACGACGACGACGCCCGCATTTTTGTCCAATATTCCTCGGTCGCCGCAAAGGTCGCCTCGATCGCCCACGTTCAGAGATCGAACGCAAATGTTTGAACAACAACCGGTAGCGTCGGTTTCGCAACGACAGGCGCAGATGTTAAAAAACTTACGGTTGAAAATACAAGCGAACATCGACAAATCTGAAGAGATTGCGCTTCGAAGGAAGAAAATGAACGACGCGTTCGTGAATTTGCGGAAAGTAAAGTCCAAGTTGGAACAGAAATACGCGTACGGTGGCGGCGAAGGTTTTGGTAACAAAACGACGATTCAGACGACGACGCAGTTTCGAAAGAAGATCATCTCAAAACTCGTCGAGACGGAATTTGAAGTCGAAACGAAAGCGATTATGTTCAACGCGTGGAAAATACGGACAGAGAAAGAAAAAGAAAAGAGGGAAGTAGTGACGACAAAACTCGACGCGATACGTGCCGTCGCTTTGCGGCGAAGTTTTGATCACTGGCGCGATGTTTCCGCGTCTTTACAACCGAGAAGAGTAGCTTTGGAAGCTTTGGAATTGAACGCGAAGCAACGACACGTGCGCGACATTTTCAATCGTTGGCGTAAATTCGCTAAACTTTCAAACCGAGCGATGCACGTGGCGACGATGAAAACGATAGATGCGGATAAGAAAACGCTATCAATCGCGTTCGCGCGTTGGGAGTTGGCGCTGGCGAAAAGCGCAAAGAGTAAAGCGGAGAAGAAACTCGTTCGGGCGTTTGTTTTGAAAAAGGCATTCGTCGCGTGGCGAATGGCGAGAGATGAGTCCGCGTTCAAAGTCGAAGTTGCGAGACGGAAGTTGCGTGGCGATGACGAAAGTGAACTCGTCGCTTTCGTGGACGCTCGAAAAAGTAAAGCTGAAAGTGAACGAATGTCTCTGTATTTTCGCAGCGAAGGATCCGCGGCGAGGAAAAAGTTGGAGCGATTGAAAGGTCAATACTACGCAGCGACGAATTACGTAACAACTTTATTACCGTTGGCTACGTTACACTCGCCCTGGGATACGTTTGCAGCATCGCCGACCAATATCGACGAGGCCGCCGCCGACGACGACGAAAGGACGATATCAAAGAACGTAAAAAAAGTCGTCGAAGAGTCCAAGGTTGAGGCGTTACTTCGAGAAGCGAAAGAATCGATTCAAAGAGCCGACGAACTGAGAGAAGAGTGCGAGTTTGCCCGAAATGTCGCCGAAGACGCGGAAAACGCGTCTGATTTTCTTCTCGTGATGTTTCAACAAGGTAAAAATGTCAGTCAGACTCACTTATCGAACGCTTTGATACACGCGGAGAAGATGTACGGAAAATTTACGCTCTTATCGGTCGAGTGCGAGAAGGCTTCGGCAGAAGCGGTGAGAAAAGTGAGAAAAGCTAAAGAGGCGGAAAAAATGGCGGAGAAGTACGAGCGCGTTCGTTTGATACGTAGCACCGATGGTTATATCCCGCCGACCGATGGTGGTGAGCTAGAAAAAAACCAGCCTCGAACGAAGACGACTTCGCGGGAAATCGCGGTGGTTTTCGCCAACAGGAACGTCGCCAAACGCTTTTTAGAGAAATGGCAAAGCGCGATTGAGATTCTCCAGCGCGATAGACTCGATTTATTCTTCACCTCCTGGCGAGAACAAACTCGAAAAGGGTTGATAACACGCGCCGATCGCGAGATTCAAATCGAAAATTTCATTGAAAAGAGAACGGTAACGATGAAAGCGAAAGTCTTCTCGGCTTTGTACTGGCACAGGAAGTGGAGACAAGATCGAAAGAAAGTTCTCGAAATCTCCGTGAAACCCATCGCGAGAGACTCTTTGTACTTTGCATTGAAACGGTGGAAAATCAAAGTATACAACAAAAAACTATTATTCCGCGTGTTCACCAACTGCGAACGCGCCTGGGACGAGAAACGAAACGAACCGTACGACGCGGAAAACATCCAAACGAAACGAGACGTTTTACGCGTTTGGCTGAAAAACGCCAAAGAGGCAAAAAAAATGCGCGACGAGTACGTCCAAGCCACGCAGTTCCGCGACGTGTCTCTCAAACTCAACGCATTCCTCGCCTGGAAATTGAAAACCTCTTCATCCAAGCGAGACGAGCTCGAAAACGCTCGCGAACGTGAAATCAACGAGCAAATAGCCGATACTTTTCGCCGAGTCTCTCTCTCGCAAAAAGTCCTCTCGGCGTGGCGCGTTCGAGTGTTCAACTCGTGGAGAGAGCGGTTAGCCACCGAAATGGGCTACCGCACGATAGCGAGGAGAGTTTTAAGAGGGTGGCATCAACGAGTCGTCGTCGCGTGTTAGATACTAGTCATCAGTGCGTTGATTCAGAGAGTAGTAATAATAGCAGTAGGACAGACCCAAAACGTTCCTCCTCTCGTCTTTCAATTTTTGTTTCAAATTCCTCATAACTGCTGCGTGTTCTATTCAATACAATCATCCCACATAGTAATCATCATCCGTCATGGGCGTGCAAGTGCCGGAATTGAAACAGTGCGTACTGCAGTCGTTTCATTTCATCGTTCTCTCTTCTTCTTCTTTGTCTTCTTTACTCGTCCTGCTTTTATTTAGGGAAATTCTTCTTTCGTTGGCGCCGTCGAAGATGCGATTCGGCTTCGCGATGACGATCTCTCTCCCTCGTTTCTCTCTACTTTTCCTCGCTCCCAACGAAACACCATCTGACGAAGCAAAACGCTCTTCTCATCATCATCATCATCTTTTAAATAACAGATACATGGACAAAAGACTGAAACTGAAACTGAACGGGAACAGAGGCGTGATTGGTATTTTACGCGGGTTCGATCAGTTTTTAAATTTAGTCTTGGACGAGTGCGTGAACGACTCGACGGCGGAGAAAACGCCGCTCGGGATGGTCGTCGTGAGAGGCGCGAGCGTTTTATCGATGGAAGCGTTGGAGCACATCGCGCCCGTGCAAAGGAAGTCTGTAATGTAATCACCACCGTTTGTAATATAGTACTAACTCATTTCTATTTATTTCTGGTATACAACGTTTTCTATCTATTTATTTGTTGCGAGGCTTCGCGCGAGCAGTCGGTTCAGCCTCCAAAGGGTTCTCTGGCCAATAGTGTCTTGGGTAGCGGCCTTTCAACTCTTTCCTTACGTTTTCGTATTCACCTTCCCAGAAGGACTTCAAATCAGTGGTCACTTGTACCGGTCGACTCGCCGGCGAGAGTAAGTGCAACTCGGCTTTTTTACCGGCTATGGTAGGCGTGTCGGGTAACCCGAACAGCTCTTGCAATCGACACTCGATGACTGGGGCGTTGTTGTCGCTTACGTTTTCGTAATTAATTTTCTTTTGGGTCCCTGAAGGTAAACGAATTGATTCGGGAACACTTTTGTCCAGTACTCGTTTGTCCTCGTGCGAGAGCATGGTAGTTTCCAGAATCTGTCTCAAGTTTGTTTTTTTCAAGATGTCTTGTTTCGAGGCGCATCCGACGACCCATTGCGGAAGCCACTCGAAGACAGTTTTAGTTAACGACGTATCGCGAAAGTCCGGGAACGATTCAGGATTGCAACTGTGCGCGAACACGCATCGCTTTATCCACGCGTTGAGATTTTTATCCCCGCTCACGTTAAAGAATGTAAACACGCCAACCTTTTTCGCTCTTTCGACGATAGCATCCGCCATTTCGCTTTCTGTCGCTTCGATTACTTTCTCGTCCAAAACAACGTCACCAATCCTCGTAACTTCTCTCGAGACAACTTTGCTCGAGCTTTCCGCCCACGTAATTTCGCGCTTTGTGGATACGTTCAAACAAAATTTCAGGTTTTCATCCGTCGCCGCGGCAGTCGCGAGAATACCTTTCGTTAAAGGCGACGCGAGTTTGATGATATCGTTCTTACCGCCGTTCCCGTCGTTTCCTCCAAACATTTCACAAATAACTAACGCTTCGGCTTTTGCAATCGGGTCGTCCCTGTTGTCGGCGGAAATAGAAGCTGCGCCTCCGCCGCTCAGTTTGAACGTGTTCGAACCTTTACCGCTGGATTTCATAGCGATTCGATCTGGGAAAGCAGCCGCGAGCAAAATGGACGCTTCGAACTGCTTCGCACCGCAAAAGATTTCTTCGTATACTGGTTCGTTCGCGTTTAATCCATCCGAATCGATATCCGTTGAAACCGACTTTGCAATTCTAAGAATATCCGCGGCCGGCGCGTCGTTGGCGAGACTCCGAATGTTCCTCGCCAACTGTTGCGACGATTTTCGCGCCTCGGAAACCGCAAACGGATCGACATCAAAGTCCAAATACGAAGAATTGCTACCGGTACCTGCACCACCACTGCTCTCACTGTTGTACGATTTCGAAAGCGCGTCGATGATTGCAGATTTTGCGCTCGTTTTTTTGCCTTTTGGTGCCTTTTTCATATTCTTCGAGCGTTTGCTCGAGCTCGGCAGTTTCGCGTCTACCGGAACGCGTATAACATCAATCCCACGTTCGCCGACTTTCTTGCCCAGCTTTTTACGGTACTCATCATCGCTGTTGTCATCGTCACTATTCATCGAGCTACTACTACTACCAATATCAGCTATGATGACATCTCGTCCTTGAATCGCTCTGGCGTAACTTCTCGCGTCCAGCGGCGCGTCTCTACCTCGCAAAAGACTCTTATCACTATCGACGCCCGCCGCGAGCTGACACGCTAAACGCGTACTCGCCGCACCTCTTTGACTCGCGAATAATAACATCGCACCTATGCGAGGATGACACGGTAAACCGTTCATCGCTTTACCTTTCTCGGAAACAAAGTACGTGACGTTCGAGGACTCCCGGTCTTCTTCGACGACTTCAATCGCGCGGAGTTTTTCGAGAAGTTTGAGCGCGTTTTTGCCCGGTCCAGCCGGCGGTGGATCTAAAAAAGCCAACGCTGGTGACGAGGACGATGAAGTCGAACCCTCTCTTACTTCTTTCTCGGAAGAAGATGAAGATGGCGATGAAAAAATATCCTTGGTCGACAATTCTCCTCCGAGCGCGTTGGCGATGGTCAACATGCAACTCGTCAAATCGGCGGTCAAAATCTCCGGCGTCGTTTCTTTCTGGAAAGATGTCGCCATACTGTTTTCGTTCCACATTCGGTAACACATTCCTTCCGCTATGCGACCGGCTCGACCTCGTCTCTGGTCCGCGCTCGAAATCGAAACTCGTTCAGTCGTTAATCGAGTCATGCCTTTACTGTGGTCGTACTTGGGCGCTCTTCGTAATCCCGAGTCGACGACGATGGTCACTCCGGGAACCGTCAGAGAAGACTCCGCTATCGGCGTCGAGACGACGACTCTTCGTTTCGCGGGCGTATTTGAAGGTGTCAACGCGTAATTCTGCTCGTTCGTCGGCAACGCTCCGTACAAAGGCAAAATCTCATAATGTGAATCCCCTAATCGATCTTTCAGAGACTTCACGACCCTTCGAATCTCAGCCGCGCCGGGGAGGAAGACTAAAATATTCCCACCGTTTGGCGTATCGCTGAGAGCTTTTTGAACGGTTTTTACGGCGACTTCTTCTGTGTCGTTATACGCACCATTTATCCCTCCGCCTCCCACGTATATCGTTTCCACCGAGAACGATTTGCCTTCCGATTGCACGATTGGCGCGTCGTAATAAAAATACTCTTCTTCGTCTTCTTTTCTTCGTAACGTCTTCCTCATCAACTCTTGGCACCTGACCGCCACGTCCCCTAACGTCGCCGACATCACGCACACCTTCAAGTCCTTCCCTCTCCCAAACTTACTCTTCGCTCTCAAAACTAACGCTAAACTCAAATCCGCATCTAAATTCCTCTCGTGAAACTCGTCGAACACGACGCACGAAACGCCCTTCAGACTCGGATCTTTCGCCAATCTATTCTTCAACACGCCTTCCGTAACCACCTCAATTTGTGTCTTTGACGATACCAGTCTTTCAAATCGTACTTGATACCCAACCGTCTCCCCAACTTTTTCGTTTAAAATCGACGCCATGCGTGTGGCAGCCGCGCGCGCCGCAACCCGTCTCGGTTCTAAAACTAAAATTTTCCCTCCTTCTGAAGCAGACGAAAACCAACGTTTCCCGAGTCGAGAACACATCATCGCTAAAGGGAGTGCAGTCGTCTTCCCAGCACCCGGTGGGGCTTGTAAAATCAAATCGTTCTCGTTTTCAAAAAGAACTCGCAAGCAGTCTTCGATGACGTCTTTAATCGGTAACTCGGATATTTGTTCTCGCACTCGTTCGTTCTCCAAGTCGTTCACTTCGTTCTCGCATTTTCCAATTGGGGGTTCCGGTGTGGTAAAACGACTACTGTTACTACTACTCCTCGTCGAACGCGTTACAAAGCGCCTTTTCCTCCTCCTCCGACGCGTCTTTCCGCTCGCAGAAAAAGCCACGCTCTGTCTTCTAAAGTCTTTTCTGATATTGCTGGTAAAAAGGCTTTCGGAAACGTGATATCGATGAGAAGTCATCTTTTTCTCTGGGGAATTTGCTTCAGAAAAATTGACTTTTACAACCTCTTAAAGAAAAGCTTTGAACACACAACACAGAAGAATTACTAATAAACACAACGAAATGAAGCAAAAGATCGGCCGATATTCCGTCTCTCGCACGTTGGGTGAAGGCGCGTACGGGAAAGTGAAATTCGCGACCATGAAACAAGCGAAAGACCCGTACGCGATTAAAATCTTAAACCGGCAGATGTTGCAAAGAGTGGACGAGAAAGAAATGCTCTTACAAGAAATAAAAACCATGGCGGAAGTTTTCCACCCGTACGTCGTGAACTTATTCGAAGTTTTATCGGGACAAGAGGAGGTGTATTTAGTTTTGGAGTTTTTAAGCGGCGGAGAACTGTACGATTTGGTGAAGCAAAGAGGCAAGTTGGAGGAAGATTGCGCGCGAGTCTATTTTCAACAGATTTGTCAAGGAGTAAGGTTTTGCCACTCCAGAGGGGTGTTCCACAGAGACTTGAAACCGGAGAATATATTCTTAGATCACGAGAAGAAGACGTGTAAAGTCGGAGATTTCGGCTTAGCGGCGCAAAAAGTAAACACGGATGGGTCTTTACGAACTATTTGCGGGACGCCGAATTACGCGGCGCCGGAAGTCATGGCGGGGTCGAGACGGTTGAAAAAGGTGAAAGCGTTCGAGGATGAATACACGAAAGCGAAAGCGGAAGGATACGATGGGAAAATCGCGGATATTTGGTCGTGCGGGTGCATTTTGTATTTCATGTTAACTGGAGATTGTCCGTTTTACGGCGCGAACTTTGTCGAGTTACAAACGCAAGTGCAAAAAGTTGAGCCGTATTATAACGCGGAAGTTATCGCGAGAAAAGCCATCAAGGTGCTCGAGATTATCTTGGTCAAAGACCCGAAGAAACGAGCGACTTGGCCGCAAATTTTCAAGAAATCTTGGTTTCGACAAAACGGGTTCAAACCGGTGAAGATTAAAAAGTTACAAACCAGTTCGCGGTCGGTGGTGGATATTTCCTTGGAAAAAGGCGTCTCCGATTCCGTCGTGGAACGAGAATTGAACAACCAAAGCGACGGGTCGGACTTTTCTGATTTTAGCAACGAAGGCGACGACGTCTGGGACGAAGACAACGATACCGATCACACGCTCTCGAGAGAGAATTCGCAAAATCCCACCGCCGGGTCTCCCAAAGGAGGAGGAGGAGGAAAGAGAGGCATATTCTCTTCTTTACAACGCCAACAGTCGACGATGTCCAACTTCGACCGAGGCTCGAGCCAAGAAGTTATCCGGAAAATCAACGCGTTCGAACTCATGAATTTAACCACGTTCGACTGCACGCACATGTTCGACGACTACTCCAACGTTTCCAACTCCACGACTCGATTCATCTCGTCCTCGAGCGTCACAGAAATCGAAAAAGCTGTCGTTTCTACCGCGAAAAAAGCCGGATGCGAAGTCAAAGCCACGCCCGGGAAACCTATTCGATTACGACACAACGCCTCCGCAGTCCAAATCGTCGTCGAAAAATACGAAATCGTCCCCGGAATATACATGGTCAACTTCAATCGATTGAGTGGGAACCGAGACGCGTATTTCGAACTCTATTACGACATGAAGAAAAACAGCTCGATCAAGAAGTTAGCGCTGAGCCAATCCGGCAAAAACTCGGCTTCGGCTGCCGGCGGCGAATAGGCAAATAATAATAATAATAATAATAATAATAATCGCTGCTCTACATTTTGCGAACGACGAGTGGATGAAAAGTGGTCGTGAAAAATGCCACCACGCTCTCTCCTTTTCGCGAGGTGATGATGGAAGAAGAAGAAGTTTCCTCCGCGTTGTACTATAGTTCTAATATTTTATATTTCTGCTGAACGAAAATTCTCCACAATAATGAAGAGGTGCCTACTCTCAAATTACGTCATAAGCGAGTACACAAAATGCTTCCAATCCTCTCGATCAAAGACGCGTGCGTCGGCTTACTCTCCTTAAACTTGGCGTCTAAAATGTGGATGACTATTAAATGGAGAGTGCTTCACACGAACAAAAAATTGGGTAAACCTGTCTCCGCGTGCGTCTCTTCTTATTAAACTCTTCTTCGTTACTGCCGCCTTTGATTCATTGAATTGGAGGTGGACACATTTGTATTCCAATTCATTTTCATGTTCATCATCTCACTCACACACACACACTCTCTCTCACACACACACAAAACACAGCGTGGCGGATTGGAAACTCGTTCCAGAACTCGTGAACAACACCAACGAGGCGTACGCTCGCGAACACGGAACGCAACTGAATGAAAGTGAATACACTCCAGTATTCGTTGCTATGCTTGGGTTGATGCACGCCGTGAACGCGGACCCGGGGCAAGCGCCGGGGATGATGTTGTATTCATCTCTCGCGTATACGGCCGCGTCTGCGTTTGCTGGGTTTCCGTTCTATGTGCCCGCGGCGATCTGGAGATACGGCGCGTTCGCTCTCGGGTTGAAGAAAATTTTCGAGGCGAAGAACTTTTAAAACAACGCGAAGAAGGAAAGCGAGATGAAGGGTCTTCTTACGACTCCGGACGATCGTCGGCGTAAAATCTTCAGAGTTGGTTGTAATAAAATTAAATCTCATGCGCAATAATGGCCATAATCTTTCTTGTTACACGTGTATACATAAAACTCTTTCTCTTCTTTTTCTTTTTCTTTCTATCCTTCTCGCAGCAAGCCGCAAAACTCCTCTTTACCAATCAGCTTCATCCTGTAATCGTGTTTCGCCACTTGTCGCTCGTCTTCGGTGTTATACCCCCAATCCACGAAAAACAAGTCCCATTTGCTTAATCGTTTATCGTTTGCGACTTTAATGAGAGTCGATAACTTATCTTCCACGAAAATCATCCTCGACGCGCCGTCCTTGTTAAACGTTTCCTCCAACCGCACCAACACGTCCGCTTTCGGTTCTCCGCTCACCGTCGTGCTAATCAAATCCTCCTCGGGAATCTTCACTCCACCCATATCGACCAAAATAGCGTCCGCGAACCGAGCTTGTTTCGTCGTCACAATCGTTACTTTTGCGTCTCTTCTCTCCGTGCAAAATCTCAACGCTTCCGGTACGTCTTCGTACAGCGCGTTCGGTTGCAACCAAGATTTAAAATCCGTTCGGATCCAATCGTCTCGTATTTTACCAAACTCCAACACCATCGTTTTCCGATCTAACTGCCATTTTTGCATCAGCGTTTCGCTCAATATAGGCCAGTCTTTCAAGATAGATTCCACGTCGTACCCGTCGAGATTTTCCAGAAGCGCTCTCGCTAAAATCGTGTTCTCGTATCCCGTTTCCACGACTGGTCGTACCGCTCGCAGTTTATCTAAAACTTCATCCTTTTTCTCATTCGCTCGTTCGCACTCGAACAACTCCGGCCACAATTCAACGCCGTGTTTCCACGCGGATAGCGAGGATTCCCCGACCGAGTCGCAGACGACGCCGTCAAAGTCGAGCGCGAATAATGTTGAAGTCGAGGACGCGGCAGAAACGTCCATCGTCTGCTTCTTCTTCTTCACCGACGAAGATGATTTTGAGGATGAAGATGATTCCAACGAAGTCTTTCCCCGTCGGCGGAGAAGATGACGAGAACAAAAAACAGAAGATGAAGATGAAGATAGCTTTTGGGAGGATGATATCGCAGCAAAAGCGGTGGGTGACATTATTATATATCTTTTATACTACTACTAGGTACTAATAAATAAGCACAAACAGCAAATGTGGATATATTTTGTGATGCATTTTCTCTTACACGCATCAAGAAAGAACAACTCTAACAACACTCTATCTGCGCTCCTATTAACAACATCTCTTCTTATCCATGACAACGGAGGACTTTCTCTGCTGCCTTTCTCTGATGCTGACTTCACCACCTCTCTTCTTTGGCGCGTGCCGACGCAACAGCTCGTCTAAAGGCGTGTTCGGGTCGTGGATTTTATTATTGTCTTTGTCGTCGTCGTCGTTCATCGTCAGCTTTGCTTCTCTGACTGCGTTTTCGTCGTTTACGTCCGATGCAGTTGGAGCGAGTGGTCGTTCTTCGTTCCCTCCTGAAGAAGTATCGTCGTCTGAATCGAAAACGTCGCTCCTTTTTTGCGTTTGCTGTGCCCAAGATTTCGCGTATCGACCGTTTTCGATGGAGAGTAACTCGTCGTGCGAACCGTATTCGACAATTTTACCGTTGTGAATGACGGCGATGTTATCGCATCGTCGCGCGGTGGATAATCTGTGCGCGACGACGACGGTGGTTTTGCCTTTGGTTAGAAAGTCAATCTCGCGGACGATTTCGCGTTCGGTGTACGCGTCTAACGCGGACGTGGCTTCGTCGAGAAGTACAATTGGACTGTTTTTAAGAAGCGCGCGCGCGATCGCGACGCGTTGCTTTTCGCCTCCGGAGAGTTTCAACCCTCGTTCGCCGACTTGAGTGCTGAAACCTTTCGGCAAACTCGCGACGGTTTCCGTGAGTCGAGCGCGACGAACAACTTCGCGAATTTCCGCATCCGTCGCGAGTTCTTCCCCAAGCGATTGGTGCTCACTATCAACAAATCTTTGCGATTTACCGTACGCGATGTTGTATCGCAACGTGTCGTTGAATAACACGACATCTTGCGGGACAATGGCGATATTTTCTCGAAGCGAATCGAGCTTCAAATCCTTCACGTTTTTACCGTCGATGTATACGCCGCACTGCGTGCTGTCGTGATTGTTGTGTTCGCAGTTATAGTTCACGTCGTATAAGCGATACAACAGGCGCAAAATGGTCGATTTACCACTCCCGGAAGCGCCAACGATGGCTAAGGATTTTCCGGCTTCAATTTTAAAACTCAAATCGTCCACAATCAACGCGTTGTTGTTACCCGGGGCCGAACTCGACGACTCCTCCGCCGCACCTCCCTCACTAGTAATAGTATCAAACTCGTTTTCTTCGCCAGTTTGATCGTATCCGAACGACACGTTTCTGAATTCTACGCTAAATCCTTTCTCCAACGCCTCTTTACTCGTCGGCAACTCTAAACCATTCACCGCCTCTCGCACTTGCGATTGCTCTTCTAATAATTTAAACATCGTCGTCATATCCACCATCGATTGTTTCGCTTCACGATATACGGTACCTAAAAAGTTCAAAGGGACGGAGAGTTGAAAGAGTAAGCCGTTTACCATGACTAAATCACCGACGGTTAATTCTCCAGTCGTGACTTTACTCGCCGCTAATAACATCGCCGTGGACAACGCGGCTGAGAAAATAGCGTTTTGTCCAAAGTTCAATCCGGCTAAACTCGTGGCAATCTTCAAGTTGGCTTGTTCCACGCCTTTTAAACTTTCGTCGAATCTATTCACCTCGTGTTTCTCCTTGTTGAAATATTTCACGGTTTCGTAGTTTAACAAAGAATCGACTGCTTTGTTGTTGCCTTCGTTTTCCAACGCGTTCATTTTTTTGCGGAACTTTGTTCTCCATTTCGTCACGCCAAACGTGAACGCCGTGTACGCACCAATCGTGCCCGTCGACAACAACGCAAACTCGGGCCCGCATTTGGAATATAAAATCGCGGAAACTAAACCAATTTCCAACGCCGTCGGGAACACGTTGAAGACCATCGAGTTGCATAAAAACGAAATTCCGCGTTGGCCTCGATCGATTGCTCGATTCAACGCCCCCGTTTGTCGATTCAAGTGAAACGTCAAATCTAAATCGTGCAAGTGTTTGAACACGTCTCTAGCTAAAGATCGAATCGCGCCTTGCGATACTTTTGCAAACGTCGCGTTCCGAAGTTCGCTCGCTAAGCTCGCCGTCGCTCGAGCGACGCCATACCCGACCAACATCGTCGCCGGCGTCCCGAGACCAATAGCGGCTAAATCTATCGTCGAAAGCGCAGTCGCTCCGGTAATCGCGCCGTCCGCGCTCGTCGAAGCCGCTAACCCATCGATCGCGTGTTTAAACATAAACGGTACCGAAACGTTGGCTAACTTTGAAAGGACTAAAAAGGATACCGCGGTGACCACTCTCGCCTTGTTCTCCACGGAATCCGCCGGCCATAAGTGACTGCCTAACGTTTTCAGGATTTTCAAATCGATTTCAGAATCTGTTTTTTGTTGTCCTTCTTTTTTCTTTGTCTTCTTCGTTATTACCGCGTTGTTCTCGTCGTCGATGATAGTTTTGATTGCTGTTGCTGTTGCTGTTGATGATGATGAAGAAGAAGAACTGTAGTACCTCTTTCGTCTCTCATCAAACAGCGTGTCGTTCCTGGAAGATGATGATGATGATGAAAATGAACAACTTTCGCGCATAAACCGACGAACGAGCGCCGAGGAGGCATCCTTCGAAGAAGAAGAACTGCTCGCAAATCCTCCTCTGTTGCTGTTACTAGTATCACGATCATCATCCCCGACCATCGCCGAAGCAGCAAAAAGATTTTTATGTCGTCTAACACTTTGTCGCGCCGTCGATGATGCTGTTCTTTGACAGAAGATCCTCCTCCCGACGACGACAGAGGAGGATGATGTCGAGACATCTGCCGCCAAACGATACACCGATACAGCTGATAAAGCCGCTGTTTTTGCCGCTGCGTTAGCAGCAGCGCGCCTCATTTCTCTCTCTCTTTACACACCGCTGCTGCCGTTTGATGATGCGTGTGAGTAGTAGAGTAGTGCGTTAGAGAAGTAGTTTTTGTTAAGGTGTTGTTCAGAGTGTGGTTGTTCTTTTCGTTGTTGTGTTGTTCTTAGTCGTTTTTGTTGTGTTTCTTTTAAGTGCTTCTGTGTGAAAAAGAAGAGAGAAAAGAGTTTGCACTGACTGAAAAAACAATTTTGGCGGGAAAAAAAAAGGAAAAGGGGGCAACACGTAAAAAAAATTCTTCTCTTTTCTTTCTTTCTTTCTTTCTTTCTTTCTTTCTTTCTTTCTTTCTCGTTAAAAGAGGAATAATAATATTTAAGAAAAGCGCTTCTTCATCTCTCTTCTTCTTCAGAAGAAGAAGAAGAAGAAGACGAAAGAGAAAACGTCAAAAAGAACAACAGCGCTACATATATATCTCTTTACTCTTTAAAATTCTCTTTCGAAAAAACGAAGGCTCGAGAGAAACCGACTGGGAGAAAAGAAATGCGCGCTTCTTTTTCTTCTTCTTCTGATTTGGATATTCTTCTCTGAAATGATGAATGTGATGGGAAAAGAAGATGACGATACTCTTCTTACCGCCAAGAATAACGACGACGACGCGTCGATGAAATCATCGTTGAGATCATTATTCGAAGGTGTGCTTCGAGTGAACCCTCACGATCCATCCGAGGCGTACGTCTCCGTGTCGTTCTTACCGGTGGATGTGAAATTTCGACTCTTTCATGACAACAACAACGACCACCAAGACGAAGACGTTAAAAAGAAGAAGAAAATTTTCGCGGTGGACCAGGACAAGATTCTGTTTACCTTGGAATCACCGATCGAGTGGTTAAGACAGGAGTTACGAGAGAAGAGCGAAGCGAAGAACAGACGAGAGAGACGTCCTGGGAGTACGAGTGGGAGACAGCAGCGGCGCGGTACGACGAGCGGTACGACTTCGTTAGTCGAGATGATGGAAAAATGCTCGATTCGCGGGAGCGAAGAAAGCGTGAAACGGTTCGAGAACTTGTACAAAAGTTGCGTACGTGGAACCGAGGAAGAGGTGCAAAAAGCATACGAGGGAGCGTGTCGGTTTTTTAGTAGTAATAGTAGTAATAGTAACGGCAGTGGTAGTAACAAAAACAACGGCGACGGGATTGAGGAAATCGAGCTCTTGCGACCAATCGGTACGGTGGTGAAAATCATCGAGCCGTCGCCAAAACGGACGAGGTTAGTTGGCTACATCGTAGATGAAAAAAGGAATAATACGAATAGTAATACTAATAGTAAAAATAAATCGAAGAAAAGCTTTCGATTAAAACCGACGGATTCGCGAATGCCGACGTGCGATATAGACGCCTCGCTTTCCGAATTAAAAGATTTAGAAAACGTGCCTGAAAATGTCATCGTGTTTGCGTCCATGATAGACACGGATGGAACCGCAAAAGGCGCTTTGTCGCGCGCGTGCTCGGTTGAGCGCATCATCGGTCCAAGTGATAGCATCGAAACGCACACCGCGAAAATAATCTTAGAGAACGACATCAAAGACGAACCGTTTACGGACGAGGTACTCGCGTGTTTGCCGAAAGAGTGGAACGACGACAACGGCATCGAGTTAGAAAATGAAGACGAAAAAGAACCCGCGAGGAAAGATTTCAGGAGCGACATAGGCACTTGCACGATAGATCCAGAAACTGCGCGCGATTTGGACGATTCTTTATTCGCCACGAGAATCGATAAAAATACCGTTCGTGTCTGCGTACACATCGCGGATGTCTCGCATTTCGTGCAACCAAACACGGCGTTGGACGAAGAAGCTTTGATTCGAGCGACGTCGAATTATTTGTGCGATAGAGTCGTGCCTATGTTACCGAGACTGTTGAGCGAAATCGCGTGTTCTTTAAATCCAGGCGTGGATAGGTACGCGATGTCCTGCGAGTGGATCATTCGAGAATCTGATGGCAAAATCTTGGAGGAATGGTTCGGACGAAGCGTCATGCGAAGCAGAGCGAAATTGTCCTACGGCGACGCGCAAAGAATGTTGGACGCGTTTGATGCATCCATGACAGACGAAGCGATTGTGAACGTCGAAAAGGAGAAGGTCAGCGGAGAAGGAAAAATAGAACAATCCTCAAAAGACAACGTTCTCCTTGAAGTTGTAAAGTCCGTGCGTTTACTTCGATCTGTGGCGAAAACGTTGCGCGAAAACCGAGTCGAGAACGGCTCGGTCCGTTTAGATCAAGCGAAAATTGGTTTTGAAATCGATCAAGAGACCAAGTTACCGAAACGCGCGTTTCAATACGAACTTCGCGAATCGAATCGAGTGATTGAAGATTTAATGTTGCTCGCGAATAGACGCGTGGCGAAACGAATCGCGGACTATTTCCCGAACGTCGCTTTGTTGCGTTTACATCCGCCGCCGAACGAAAAGAAAATGTTCGAGCTGCGCGAGTTTGCGCAAGCGAACGGATTGAACGATTTCGATTGCAGCACGAGTGGAGCTTTACATCGAAGCTTAGAGCGCTTACGCGAGACCGTGAGAAGAACAGATGAAACGATGAATAATGGTGGTGTCAACGCCATTTACGAAATCATCAACTTATTAGCGACGAAGCCGATGCAGTTGGCGCAATATTTTTGCACGGGACAACTCCCGGAGGAAGAAAGTTGGCGCCACTACGCGTTAGCGTTCGACAGGTACACGCACTTCACGTCACCGATTCGAAGGTATCCGGATATTCTCGTTCACCGTTTACTCCGTGCGAGTTTAGTCGTGGAAGAACAAGAGAAGAATAAGAAGAAGCAGAAAAATAAGATGATGTCTTTCTTTTCGAAGAAGAAGTCTTCGGATGATGTCGTCGTCAAGAAGAGCAACAAGTTGGTGGACTATTTACTTCCCACATCAACATCTTCGTGCATTCAAATTGCGACTCAGTGCAATATAAAGAAGGCATCTGCAAAGGTCGCGCAAGACGAACACTCGTTCGTGTATTTTTGTTACCATCTCGCGAGGAACCCAACGGTTACGCTGGCCATCGCGCGCATCGTCGGAAGGAAACATTTAGCGTGTTTTTTACCAGAGTTTGGTTTTGAAGTGAAGGTTGAAATCGGAAATAAGCGTCACTTGACGACAAAACAATCCGCAGGGACGCCTAATCCGACTATGGTATCGATCGAGTTTGAAGCGTCGTCTGAATCCGCAAACGAAGCGGCGCAAAAGTTGATCGAACTTGGAGAAAATGGTAGCGAGAAAGACAAGCACGCCGACGAAGACGAAACGGAAAACGAAGAAGAAGGTAAACAAAACAGCGTCTCGTGGATTGAGCGAACAAAGTTGCTCAAAAAAGCGAGAGGACTGAGTGGTGCGTTTTTAAATCTCACGAGATTGGAAGAAGAACGCGTTTTGATGGCGCTAAGTAGTGATTCGACGGAAAAAATAATCTCGAAGGATGCCGTCGGCGCGCTCCCTATGCGCATCAGGCCCGCGGACCAAGTTTTGGTCGTTTTAACTGGTAAATTTGGCGAAAAGAAACCGGAAATCGTGGCTAACTTGGTCATCAACAACCCGCTCTTTGCTTGATCAAAGAAGAAATTAAAGAAGGAGAAGTACAACACAGGTACTACTTAGTTTAGCTTTAAATACAAAGTTTTGACGAGTGATTTGTTTTTTTTTATTCATTATTAATTCTTCGTGATGAAGTTCTTCGCCACGCGTTGCATGTCGGCGTAATCGTCTCCCATGCGCCACGGTCTCGGCATGTGATCTCGGTTCGACGAGTTCGCGTCTTCGCTGCTGATCAAATCCTCGGCGTCTTTCCAAGTCTTTTTGTGCAGCTTTTCCGTTTTCACGTTGTCCACCCTCGGTTCCGGGAACTCGTTCGTCTTTCTATTCTTTTCCGTTCTTTTCGTCGGCAACTGGTACATCGCCAGCGGCATTTCGCAGTGATCCATTTTGATACCCCATCTGGCGCAGACCACGTCCGGGCACGTCGGCCACGTCATGCTCGCCGCGCTCGCTTTCTTCGCCGCCGAGCAAAATCGGCATTGCGTCACTTGGTTTCCGTCGCACGCCGGTAACAACTTCTCTCCACACTTACCGTCGTGGAACATGAACCTCCCCAACTCTCGATCGGCTGGCGTCCCTTCGCACGCGCTCGTGATGCCAATTTGTTCCACGCGCGCGTTGTGTTTGCGAATATCGTCCACGTACGACTTCCACTCCAAGTCCTCGACCGAGTCTCCTTCGCACCCCATGACCCCGTGCTTCTTACAGACAGATTGCGGACACGTCGCCCAGGTCGGCGTTTTCACTTGCGCCATCAACGTGTTGCAAAAGCGGCACGTGCTCGGGTTCCCGCTGGTTGGATCTCCCGAACACCCGGCGGTTTCGCCGTTCATACACGCCGGATCCGGGTACGCGAAGATACCTTTCGCCATATCCGCCTCGGCTGGGTCGCAGTTTTCCTCTTGTTTTTTCTTTTTCGATGATGCACCGTTTTTCTTGTTGTGCGATGCTTTGTTGTTGTGCTTGTCGCTGTCGTCCGCGAACGGGACGTCGATGACGTGCGCGTTGGTATGCGAGTGCGATTTGTGGCCTAAACCAGATGAAGATTTCTTCTTCCCCAAGGCGGCCAAAATGCTTTCTCCGTCCGTTTTGACAGACCCGTACCCTTGGTTGAAACTGACGAGAATCAGGGAGGATAAGATGGCAAACATGACGAACCCGCTCGTCGCGATGCGAGATTGGTGGAGGAACGAGTTCACGAAGCCTCGCGTGGATTTCTTTTTGTTTCCTTCCGTGATGTCATTTGCCGCGTGGTGATTTTGGTCGTTCAACAGCGACTGGGATTCCATGTCGTTTTTTACTACAAGCACCATTATTATGAGTAGTAGTGCTCAAAAAAAGCTCCTTTCTTTCGCTGCTCTGTTTTCGTCCGTACGAGAGAGGTATTCAACAATACGTGTGGAATACTGATTTGCGCGCGCGCGAAGAGAGAGTCGGAGAGTCTGGTGTAAAGTCCAATTCTGAAGAGAAATTTTCCCCTGAGACGCGCCCTTTCCTTCTTGAGAAGTGTTTAGGGTGTTCAAATTTCGAGAAGTTTTCGGTTATAATTCATTAATAATAAAAACACACACATATGATAAAAAACTAGGAGACAGTGATTACTTTCGTTGGATTTAATACAATCGCTTGTAGGATTGATTTTAGTCTCTCTCTCTCTCTCTTTCTCTCTCTCTTTCACATTCGCGAAGACGTATGATGCATCATCATCATCGCGTTGTTTAAAC